>JACCEA012470305.1_pt1 | contig 10792 bp, 10 predicted proteins | sample 7449851 | NCBI WGS metagenome assembly JACCEA01 (sample SAMN15323453, study PRJNA562643) | freshwater metagenome | isolation source: river surface water | place: USA:Blue River Watershed | collected 2017-08-18 | reverse complement strand
GCCGCCTCCGACGACCTGCCCCTGCCGCGCCTGCTGCGGCTGTCGCTGTTCCAGGTCTCCGTCGGCATGGCCCTGGTCCTGCTGGTCGGCACCCTCAACCGGGTGATGATCGTCGAGCTGAAGGTGCCCCCCGCGCTGGTCGCTGTGATGGTCGCCTTGCCCATCCTGTTCGCGCCGCTGCGCGCCCTCATCGGCTTTCGTTCCGACCACCACCGCAGCGAGCTGGGGTGGCGGCGTGTTCCCTATATCTGGATGGGCAGCATGCTGCAATTCGGCGGGCTGGCCATCATGCCCTTCGCGCTGCTGGTGCTCGCGGGCGCGGGCCAGTCGGCCAGCGCGCCGGTGTGGGTGGGCCACATGGCCGCCGGTATTGCCTTCCTGCTGGTGGGCGCGGGCCTGCACACGGTGCAGACCACCGGCCTCGCGCTGGCCTGCGACCTCGCGCCGGCGCAGGACCATCCCAAGGTGGTGGGCTTCATGTATTCGATGCTGCTGATCGGGACGATCGGCAGCGCCTTCCTCTTCGGCCAGTTCCTCTCTGAGTATTCGCCGGGCCGCCTGATCCAGGTGATCCAGGCCTCGGCGGTGTCGACGCTGGTCCTCAACACCGTCGCGATCTGGAAGCAGGAATCGCGCAGCCGCCTGCGCAAGCCCGGCGCCGCCCGCGCGGCCGACCCGAGCTTCGCCCAGGCCTGGGCCGCACTCCGGCAGCGGCCCCAGGCGCTGCGCCGCCTCGCGGCGCTGGCGGTGGGCACCCTGGCCTTCACGATGGAAGACGTGCTGCTCGAGCCCTATGGCGGCGAACTGCTCGCGATGTCGGTGGGCCAGACCACCTGGCTCACCGCCACGCTGGCCCTGGGCGGCCTGATCGGCTTTGCCTGGGCTTCGCGGGTGCTGGCGCGCGGGGCCGATGCCTGGCGCATGGCCTGCGCCGGGGCGGCGGTGGGCCTGCCGGCGTTTGCCTGCGTGATCGTCGCCGCGCCGCTGGGGCAGCCCGGGGTGTTCGTGCTGGGCACCTTCCTGATCGGGCTGGGCGGCGGGCTGTTCGCCCACGGCACGCTCACCTCCACGATGCAGATGGCCGAGCCGGGGCAGGCGGGGCTGGCGCTGGGGGCCTGGGGCGCCGTCCAGGCGACGGCCGGGGGTCTTGCGGTCGGCGCCGGCGGCATCCTGCGCGATTTGATAGCCTCCGGCTGGGGATCGCTGGCGGGCTACGAGTTCGTCTACGTGATGGAGCTGCTGCTCCTGCTGGCGACCCTGGCACTCATGGCGCCGATGGTGGGCCGCTTCGGACCTTCCGCGTCGCGCTGAGGCCTTCGCGCATTCGCACCCGGAGACGACGTGGAAATCTACAAGATCCTCATCCTGATGTACGTGGTGTTCAGCCTGTTCTGGATCGCCAACTGGTTCTACTACCGGCGGAACAAGAAGTAAGGCGGCGGGCTTCCTGCCACCCGGCGGGGAACGCTACCCCCGCACTTCCCCGGGCGCCCGCATGCGCCGCAACGCCGGGTGCGCCAGGCGCTCGCGCTCGCGCCGCTCCAGCAGCTGCAGCAGCCAGTCGACCCGCTGCGGCAGTGCCCGGTTGGGAAAGCCGGCCGATGCCAGGGCCGGCGCGGCGCCAGCGTCCTGCACCGCGGCGCAGGCGTCCACGAGGAACGCGGTGGCCGCCAGCGGCGGTGCCGCCGAGGCCGGCATGCGGATCCACCCGGCCTGTGCCCACGCACCCGCCAGCAGCGCCAGCTTGCGCGCCCCGCTCACGACGGTGCGGCGGTTGACGGAGTCGCCCCCCTCGCGCCGCAGCTGCCGGCCGATCTCGCCATAGATCTGGCTGGCCGCCAGGATCGCGCCCCGGCAGTCCGGCGGCAGTTCGGCGATGCCGGGCTGCGCGCGCGCATACAGGCGGTCCGCCTCGTCCAGCAGGCGCTCGATCACCCGCCGCAGCGTGGTGGAGAACATCGGCGCGCGCAGCCACCCGTCGGCGTCGATGCCGGCCTCGCGCAGCCAGGCGCGCGGCAGGTACAGGCGGCCGTTGCGCGCGTCCTCGCCCACGTCGCGGGCGATGTTGGTCAGCTGCATGGCCACGCCCAGGTCGCAGGCCCGCGCCAGCGCGCCCGGCGCGCGCGTGCCCATCACCCAGGCCATCATCGCGCCCACGGTCCCGGCCACCCGCGCGCCGTAGGCGTGCACGTCGTGCAGGGTCTCGTAGCGCCGGCCCTCGGCGTCCCAGGCAAAGCCCTCGATCAGCGCGTCCAGCAGCGGCCGCGGCAGCGCGGTCTCGCGCACCAGCAGCGACAGCGCATGGTCCTCCAGCGCAGCGCAGGGCCCGCCGGCGTAGATGCGGTCCAGCCGCGCGCGCAGCGCCGGCAGCTGCGCGCCGCCCCCCGGCTGGTCCACCAGGTCGTCGGCCACGCGGCAGAAGGCATACAGCGCGATCGCGCCGGCGCGCACCCGCTGCGGCAGCAGGCGGCTGGCGGCGAAGAAGGTCTTGGAGCCGCCCTCCATCAGCGCGGCGCAGGCCTTCAGGTCGTGGTGCGCGAGGTCCAGTCCCTGCGAGTCGACAAGCTGTCGGTCGGCGGTGCCCATCGCGCGTGCCTCCTCAGCGGGCCTGCATGGCCGGACGCGGGGCGCCGGCCGCATCGCCACGGCGCATCGACGCCGCCGTCGGCAGCACCGACTCCAGCGCCTTGGCCGACATCAGCACCCCCGGCACGCCCGCGCCCGGGTGCGTGCTCGCGCCCACCAGGTACAGCCCGCGCACGTCCTCGCTGCGGTTGTGGGGGCGGAACCACGCGCTTTGCAGCAGCAGCGGCTCCAGGCCGAAGCCCGCGCCCTTGAACGACCAGAGCCGGTCATGGAAATCCTGCGGCGTCGCGATGCGCGAGGTCACCACCCGCTGCGACAGCCCGGGCAGCACGCTCTCCTCCAGCGCCTGGCAGATCGCGCGCCGGTACGGCTCGGCCTTTTCGGCCCAGTCGGTGCCGCTGTCCAGGTGCGGCACCGGCGACAGCGCGTAGAAGGTGTCGCACCCCGGCGGCGCCACCGACGGGTCGGTGGCGGTGGGCCGGTGCAGGTAGAGGCTGAAGTCCTCGGACAGGTGCTTGCGGTGGAAGATGTCCGCCAGCAGCTCCTTGTAGCGGGGGCCCAGCACCATCATGTGGTGCGGCACATCGGGGTACTGCCCCCGGGTGCCGAAATACCAGACGAACAGGCCCATCGAATAACGCCCGTTGTCGATGCGCGCATTCGACCAGTGCCGGCGGTGCTGCGGCTCCACCAGGTGGCGGTAGGTCCAGGCCGAGTCGGCGTTGCTCACGACGATGTCGGCCGCGATGAACTCGCCATTGGCCAGCTCCACGCCCTGCGCGCGCCCGTCCTTCACCCGGATGCGGGTGACGGCCTTGTTGCATTCCACATGCACCTGCCGCTCGTTGAGCAGGTCCACCAGCCCCTGCACGATCGCGCCGGTGCCGCCCATGGCCGAATGCACGCCCCACTCGCGCTCCAGGGCGTGAATGAGCGAATACGCGCAGGTCACCGAGAACGGGTTGCCGCCAATCAGCAGCGGGTGGAAGCTCATGACGATGCGCAGCTTCGGATGCTTCAGGTGCTGCGACACCAGGCTGTAGATGCTGCGCCAGGCCTGCATGCGCATGAAGTCGGGAATCGCTTTCACCAGGTGCCACACCGAGTCGAAGGCGGTGGCGCCCATGCCTTCGAAGCCCAGCACACGACAGCGCTCGGCCGCCGCCATCAGGCGGCGGAAGCCCGCCACGTCGGACGGCGCGAAGCGGGCCACCTCGGCCTCCATCGCCTGCGGGTCGCCGCTGTAGTCGAAATGCGTGCCGTCGTCGAAACGGATGCGATAGAACGGGTCCATCCGCCGCAGGTCGATGTGGTCCTCCATGCGGCGTCCGCACAGGGCCCACAGCTCCTCCAGCAGGAAGGGCGCGGTGATGATGGTCGGGCCGGCGTCGAAGCTGAAGCCGTCCTGGTGGTGCATCGCGGCGCGGCCGCCGGCGGATTCGAGCTTTTCCAGCACGCGCACGCGCCAGCCCTTGCACGAGAGGCGGATGGCTGCGGCCAGCCCGCCGAAGCCGCTGCCGATGACGACGGCCGTCGGCGCGCCGGGGTCCACCGGGGGCGGCGGGGTGCCGCGTTCGTCGTGGGCGCGAAAGGCGTTCATCGGGGCTCCACGGGTGCGGCCGGACGCATGGCCCAGCCCCACAAGCGCTGCATCGGCAGCGGGAACAGCATCAGCAGGTGCTCCACGATCGCCAGCCCCAGCAGGGCGGCCAGCAGCACCCAGCCGGTGTTGACGGTGACCGCGCCCTCGCGGGCCTGGGCCACCAGCCACAGCCAGCTGCCGCTGGCCCCGGCGATCGCACCCCAGAAGAACAGGCTCACCCGCCCGCGGCGGAAGTAGCTGCCCAGGTAGGTCAGGTGCGCGGGCAGGTACTGCTCGCCCACCTCGGGCACGCCGAAGTACAGATTGAGCTTGGCCGACAGGCGCATGCACCACAGCAAGGCGAAGGTGCAGATCGCCACGTGGTTCGGCTGGCCCTGCTGCAGCAGCCACAGCAGGCCGAAGTTCGCCAGCAGCGCCATCTCGTGGTGCAGCACCACCTCCAGCGATTCCCGGAAGCGGGCCACGCCCGACACCCCGGGCGACAGCGGCACGCGGCGCGGGCCGGTGATCCAACCGGAGAGGAAGGCCATCTCATGCCAGCCCCACATCACGATCACGCTGGCAAAGCCCAGGTAGGCACTGAGCGCGCCGGTGTCCTGCATGCTGCGCGCGGCCGCCCAGACACTGAAGGCGCCCAGCACGCTCATCGCCGCCATGCGCTGGCGGAAATGCTGCGCCGGCCGGCGCACCAGCCACAGGATGGCTCCAGTGCCGAACCACCAGGCCACCAGCGCAAACAGCGCCGCCACGGCGTTCGATTGGAACCAGTCGTTCATGCGGGGCTCACCACACCGGCTGCACGCGGATCTCGGCGGGCAGGGGACGGTGCTTCACCGGCAGGAAGAACAGGCGGCCGAACGTGAGCGCGGCACCGGCCACGTGCCAGGCCTGCTTCACCAGGCCGACGAGTCCGCCCCGCTGCTTGGCGTTGGCATGCGCCACCGAGTGCTGCAGCAGCGACTGCATGCCGGCGCGGAAGGCCGGGTGGTCGATGTCCAGTTCCACCGGGAACACCTGCGCCGCGATCAGCGAGGTCAGGCGGAACACCTCGTAGTCGTACTCGGTGGAGTCCAGGCCCATCGCCTCGTGCATCAGCGGGCGGGTGTGGTCCCGCACGAACATCGTGGCGTACACCGCCAGCGTGAAGAAGCGGATCCAGTACAGGTTCAGGCCCTGCAGCAGGTGCGGCTGCGCGCGCATCAGCAGGGCGAAGGATTCGCCGTGGCGGAACTCGTCGTTGCACCAGCGTTCGAACCACCGGAAGATCGGGTGGAAGCGCTTGTCGGGGTTCTTCTCCAGCTGGCGGAAGATGGTGATGTAGCGGGCGTAGCCGATCTTCTCCGACAGGTAGGTGGCGTAGAAGATGTACTTGGGCTTGAAGAAGGTGTAGGCCTTGTTGCGCTTGAGGCCGCCCAGGTCGATGCCCAGGCCGAAGTCGCGCAGCGACTGGTTGATGAAGCCGGCATGGCGCGACTCGTCGCGCGCCATGAACCGCATCAGCGCCTTGATGTCGGGGTTGGCCACCCGCTTCTGGATCTCGTTGTAAAGAATGCAGCCCGAGAACTCCGAGGTGCAGGAGGAGATCAGGAAGTCCAGGAACTCCTGGCGCAGCTCGGGGGTGAGGCTGGCCAGGCCGTCGCGCGCTTCCTGCTCGAAGGCGGCGTCGCGCTGGAAGTGGTCGTGGTTGTTGTCGCCCTCGTACTCCAGCATCATCGCGTCCCACTCGGCGCGCACCGGCGAGACGTCCAGGCGGTCCATCGCCCCGTAGTCGGTGGTGTAGAAGCGCGGCGTCAGCACGGTGCTGCGGGTGGCCTTGGCCATCGCGTCGTCGGCGTTCTCGACGGTGTCCATCAGCGCGGCGAGTGCGTCGTGTTCGAGGGTGGAGGCGTGGGCGGGGCTCATGGCGAGGTCTTTCCGGGGGAGGCGGGAGGATTCACGGCCGCGGGCAGGCCCGCGTGGCGCAGCCGGGCGAAGACCGCGGCGTTGGTCGGGCCGAACGACTCCAGGGCGATGCGTTCGCCGGTCGCGGGGTCCGACAGGGTCAGCCGGCCATTGGCCAGGCCGGTCAGGAGAAAGGGCTGGTCGGGGCCGAGGCCGCGGCGCTGGCGCGCCTGCGTCAGCACCCGCAGCGCACCGCGGGCAAAGCCCTGCTCGCCCTGCAGGCGGGTGACTTCGTCGCCCCGCTCGTCGATCACCGCCACGTCGCCGTTGGGACGGTCTTCGAAGCGCAGCGCGCGCTGCCAGGCCACGGGCGCCTCGGTGCTCACCGGCGCAGGCATCACCGGCACCGGCGCCTGGCGCTGCCAGGCCACCAGGCCCACAGACCCGGCCGCCAGCGCCAGCAGGCCCCACAGGGGCCAGGCGTTGAAGGCGGCACGGGCGTGCGTCATGCGGGGACGGCCTCGTTCGGGGTGGCGCTGACGCCCGCGAGGGCCTGCTGCCCGGCGCGCGAGGCCGGTGCGGAGGCCTGGGCCTGCGGGGTGGCGGGCTGCTGCTGCGTCTGCTGCTGCACCTGTTGCCAGGCGGCCACCAGCCGCTCGCCCACGGCAGCGGCATCGGGAATGCAGCGCAGGGTCGGCTTCGGGTCGGCCAGGTGCCAGGCGCGCGCGTGCGGCCACAGGTGCATCCAGCCGATGCGTTCCTTGCCGGCCAGGGCCAGCGAGAGGTCGCCGCAGCCGCGGGCGTCGCCCTTGGCCGTCGCGATGTCGGCACCGCGCACCTGGCGCAGCGGCACGTTGAGGGTGATGGTCAGCACGATGCCGATACGCATCACCACCCGGCGCGAGGTGAGCGTGTAGAGGGCGGTGCGCGCCGACAGCCAGGCCGCCAGCGTCAGCAGGCCCAGCGCGGTGCCGGCCAGCAGCCCGCTGGCCAGCAGCGAACGTCCGACCATCGCGGCGGTGCCGCCGGGCGGTGTCGGCTCGCCGAGCAGGTACAGCGCCTGCACCGCCATCATCAGCCCGAAGTAGATGGCCAACTTGCGCACATGGAAGGCATGCACCGCCAGCGCGCGCCAGTCGGGCGCGCCCTGCCAGAGGATGCGTTCACCGGCCGGCAGCGGCGCGGGCAGGCCCGGCTCCGCTTCGAACTCGTGCTCGTGGTGGGGCGTCATCGCGTCAGACCAGCGGTTCCTGGCGCTGCGGGGTGGCGTAGAGGGTGCCGGCGCCGTAGTAGGCGCTGATCTTTTCCTCTTCCAGCAGCGTCACCTGGTCGGTGCGGGCGGTGGTGGGCACGTTGCCGAACTGCGAGGCCAGCAGCGAATTGACCGTCACGCCGTCCTTGCGGATGCGGGCGAACATGATCGGCAGCAGCACGCGGCCGCCGGCGGGCAGGCGCACCTCGAGGTAGCGGAACATCATCTCGCAGCGGTCGATCCACAGGTCGCTGACCGTGCCGGCTTCCTTGCCGTCGGCGCCGATCACCGGCAGGCCTCGGGGGTCGACATCGCGCGGGGCCACGCCGTGGTCGGCCACCAGGCGCAGCGGCACGATCTTGGCGGCATGCTCGTGCATGTCGGGGATGTCGGCACGCGCCGCCCAGGCGCCGGGGCCCACGCCCGCCAGCAGCGGGTCGCCCACCGGCTCCAGCGGGGCGCCGTTCCACGGGTGGGCCGGCTGCGCGCTGTACTGGCCGTCGACGCGCTGGAAGTCAGGCGCCAGGAACTGGCGGCCATCCTCCAGCAGGAAGGTCTTGGGCTCGGGCACGGGCCAGCCGGTGACCTTGGGGCCGCCTTCGCGGCCCGGGTCCATCGGGTAGCCCTCGCGGTGGTTCTCACGCGCGAGGTAGTAGATGAGGCCGGCGAAGAAAGCCCAGAACGCATACAGCACGAGCTGGGCCACGTCGACGTATTGGGTGATGGCACCTGTTTCCATGAAGCACTCCTGTCGAAAAACGGTCTGAAAAAAAGTTCGGTGGTGGGCGCCGGGTCACCCCGGCATCTCGGCCAGTCCCAGCGGGCGGCCGGCGCGCACGGGCGCGTCGAGGGATCGGCGGCGCACCAGCGGCCCCAGGGCCACCAGCACGACGAAAAGGAGGTAGACCTCCAGGTGGAAGACGACGCTGTAGGCAGTGGCCGGCGTGGCCAGCACCTCGCCCAGCCAGCCCTGCGCGGCCAGGTGCGCGACGACATCGCGCAGCACCCCGCCCACGGCCATGGCCACGCCGGCGGCGGTGGCCTGCACCGCGCCCCAGGCGCCCAGCACCATGCCGGTGAGTTCCTTCTCGGGCATCTCCATCGCCGTGAGCAGCATGCCCACCGAGAACAGCCCGCCGGCAAAGCCGATGAGGGCCGCGCCCGCGCGGAACAGCGTGGGCGATTCCAGCGGCGCGGAGAAGATCACACAGGCAAACGCCGGCAGTCCGAGCAGCGCGCCCGCGGCCGCGAGGCGGCAGGCGTCGATGCCGCGCGAGAGCAGACGCGCCGACAGCACGAAGGCCAGCAGCGCGCCGCCGGCCGACAGCGCGGTGAGCGCGCTGGTGAAGCCCACGTCCAGGCCCAGCACCTCGCCGCCGAAAGGCTCAAGCACGATGTCCTGCATGCTGAAGGCGGCGGTGCCCAGGCCCACCGTCCAGAGGAAGCGTCGCATGCGCGGGAGCTGCATCAGCCGGCGCCAGTGGCGGCCAAAGCCGTCGTCCTCGCGCGCGCCGCGGCGGGCGCCGCGCGCCTCCTGTTTCCACAGCGAGACCAGATTGAGCAGCACCACCGCCGTCGCCGCGCCCTGCACCACCTGGATCAGGCGCACCGGGCTGAAGTTCGACAGCAGCACCCCCAGCAGGAAGCTGCCCGCGATCAGGCCCACCAGCAGCATCGCGTAGAGCAGGGCGACCACGCGGGGCTTCTTCTCGGCGGGCGACACGTCGCCGGCCAGCGCGATGCCGGCGGTCTGCGTGACCTGCATGCCCGCGCCGGTCAGGATGAAGGCCAGCGCCGCGCCGCCGCGGGCCAGCCAGGCGGCAGTGCCGGTGGCCTCGGACAGCAGCAGCAGCGCGAAGGGCATGATGGCCAGGCCGCCGAACATCATCAGCCCGCCCACCCACAGGTAAGGCAGGCGGCGCAAGCCCAGCACCGAAGGGTGCGTGTCGCTGCGGTAGCCAATGAGCGCGCGTGCCGGCGCGAACACCAGGGGCAGGGCGACCGACAGGGCCACCCACCAGGCCGGCACGCCCAGCTCCACGATCATCACCCGGTTGAGGGTGCCCACCAGCAGCGCGGTGGCGATGCCGATGGCCGCCTGGAACAGCGACAGGCGCAGCAGGCGCCCCAGCGGCAGCTCGGGCGAGGCCGCGTCGGCGAAGGGCACATAGCGCGCCGCCAGGGCCAGGGCCCAGGCCGGCGGACGCATGCGCAGGGGAAGCAGCCTCACGACGTGCGCCTCCATTCCCAGGCCTGCGAGGTGTAGAAGCCGCTGGCGATGCGCTGGCCGCGCCCTTCGTGCCAGCCGCGCGGGGCCAGCGCATCGGCCAGCGAGGCGCGCAGCACGTCCTCGGCCTGCGGCGCCAGCGAGGGCGAGCGGTCCGAGCGCGGGAACATCCGGCCCATGCGGTGCATCAGCGCCAGCAGCGGCGTGCGCGGCGCGAAGGTGAAGAGGATGGAGCCGCGGGTGCGCTCCGACAGCCGCTGCACCGCCTCGACGATGTGCGGCGTGTCGTAGTGGATCAGGCTGTCCATCGCGACCACGTGGTCGAAGCGGCCCAGCGCGGGGTCGAGCATGTCGCCGCTGCGGAACTCGATGCGCCCCGCCATCGGACGGGCCGACAGGCGGTGCCGCTCGCAGGCCAGGTTGACCAGCGTGGGGGACAGATCAATGGCCACCACCTCCGCGCCGCGCTCGGCGGCCACCTGGGCCAGCGCGCCGGTGCCGCAGCCGGCATCGAGCAGGCGCAGGCCGTCCATGCGGGCGGGCAGCCAGGACAGCAGCGTCTCGCGCATGCGGTCGCGGCCGGCGCGCACGGTCTTGCGGATGCCCGATACCGGCGCATCCGAGGTCAGCCGCGCCCACTGGTCGGCCGCGGTGCGGTCGAAGTATTCCTCGAGGCGCGCCCGCTTCTGCGTGTAGCTCGCGTGTTCCATGTCAGTCAAACCCCAGCAGGTCGAAAATGTCGCGGTCCTTCATGGCCTCGCAGGGAAGCGGATCGGTGCCGTCCCACAGCCGCTGTGCCAGCTTCAGGTATTCCTGCTGCACCGCAAGCACCTCGGGCGTCTCATCCATCTCGAACAGCGTCGCCTTCTTCAGCCGGCTCTGGCGGATCACGTCCAGCGATGGAATGCGCGCCATCGTCTTCAGGCCGGTACGGTCGTTGAACTTGTCGATCTGGTCGGTCGTATCCGAACGGTTCGCAATCACGCCGCCCAGACGCACGTTGTAGTTTTTCGCCTTCGCACCGATCGCCTGCACGATGCGGTTCATCGCAAAGATCGAATCGAAGTCGTTGGCGGTCACGATCAGTGCGCGATCCGCATGCTGCAGCGGTGCCGCAAAACCACCGCAGACCACATCACCCAGCACATCGAAGATCACCACATCGGTATCGTCCAGCAGGTGATGCTCTTTCAAGAGTTTCACGGTCTGCCCGACCACATAGCCGCCGCAGCCGGTGCCGGCT
>JACCEA010513131.1_pt1 | contig 10792 bp, 10 predicted proteins | sample 7449851 | NCBI WGS metagenome assembly JACCEA01 (sample SAMN15323453, study PRJNA562643) | freshwater metagenome | isolation source: river surface water | place: USA:Blue River Watershed | collected 2017-08-18 | reverse complement strand
ATTTGGGCTACTGGGTGAGCCAGGCCGTTATCTTGCAATGGGCGGAAAAGACGACCAAATTGGGTGAGGATATCGAGGTCGCCGCCGTGGTCAATCTCCTGCTGGACAAAGAAGACGAGCGCACCACCATCGAAGCACGAAAGCTGTTTTCTGGGATGGAGCGCCTGGAGTGCATCTGGACTGGCACCACCTTGCGCGACATTTTCGATGTTGACCATGTGATCCCGTTTGACCTGTGGCACAACAACGATGTCTGGAACTTGTTGCCAGCATCCAAGACGGCCAACAGCAAAAAAAGCAACAAGCTGCCGTCTACCGACATTCTGCGCTCGCGTAAGGACTGCATCATCGGGTATTGGGAGCTTCTGAGGAGCAAGAATAGTCAGCGCTTCGACAAAGAAGCTGAGACCTTGTCGGTTATGCCCCCTGATAACTGGCAAAACGCCCTATACGGCCAACTGTGCAACGCAATAGAAGTAACGGCCCTTCAAAGAGGCGTTGGTAGATGGCCTGTCAATTAAGTTGAACTCGCATCTTGGAACTTTGATGAAACCAACGCTGAATTAATTTACCCTGTTGATGCGGTTTAAGTCTCTATATGCAACTTATGAGCTGAGTCACATTTGACTAAATTTTGTGCGGATGACAAAAGAAGGGCGCTCTGTGATTTATCAGTTGGACATCACACGGTTCGGAAGTTTCGATGGCTTTCAGTGGAAGAATTCCATTAGGGATACGCCCGGAAACAACGTCCAGAACTTCAAGAAACTGAACATCATCTATGGCCGAAATTACTCCGGAAAGACTACGCTTTCCCGGGTTTTTAGGAGTCTTGAAAAAGGCGAGATCCCATTGCACTTCGAAGGTGCAAGCTTCGAAGTGCGGGGAGATCAAGGTGCTTTGAATCATCAGCAGCTTTTAGGGCATGCATACGACATTCGTGTCTACAACAAAGATTTTGTCACTGAAAATCTGAGCTTTCTCACCGATCAACGTGGAGGAAGCATTCAGACCTTCGCAATTGTCGGCCGTGAGAACAATGCCTTGGCAGAACGTATTGAGTCGCTTCTGACAAGTCTTGGTAGCGTAGAAGAGAAGCGTGGTTCACGCTACGACGCCACACAGGCTGACGACAATAATGCTAAAGCAAGCAAGCGCGCCAGAGACGCGGAGGCGGAGCTTGAGGAACTTCTTCGGCGGCAAGCCAATGACGTCATCAAGAAGGATCGAACCTTTGGTCATGCGGGATACAACATCGAAAGCATCAAGGCCGACATCTCCTTCGTCACCAGCAACAAGGTCGAAATATTGACGGAGGCTGATAGGTCAAGCTTCGTTGCACTACTTAAGGAGGAGGCGCTACCTGAAATCCGAGTTACCGCATTCTTCAGCTCGAAGCTTGATGCACTATTCTCCGAGGCCAAGCCACTCCTCCTCACCGCCATAGAACCCACCAGACCACTGGAGGATTTGTTGAATGATGCTGCGTTGGAGTCATGGACGCGCGCAGGCATTGGACATCACAAGGGAAAACGCGACGACTGCGCCTTCTGTCGGCAAAAACTTCCTGCTAACCTCTGGCAAACGCTGGCAGATCATTTCAACCAGGCCTCTGAAGCGCTGGGAACGTCGATCGACGCCTGTATTGAGAAAATCCGTGCTGAGATGCAAAGTGTTGCCTGGATGCCTATGCTTGACTCTGGCCAGTTCTACGCATCCGAGCGGTCTGCTTACGAGAAAGCCAAGGTCGATCTCGTTAGCTCAATGAACTCCTACAAAACGGAGCTTCAAAAACTTTCCGATGCGTTGACTAATAGACGTGCCTCGCTGTTTCGAATTGGGCAACTTCCGGTGCATGAGTTTGATACGGTAGCGGCTGAGGCTGCAGCGAAATCGTTCAATGAAGTAGTGAAGGATAACAACGGGCGCACGGTGACGCTCAACAGGGACAAGGATGAGGCAAGGGTGGTGCTCAGGCTCAGTAAGGTTGCTGAGTTCCTTGCTACCCTAGACCTTCCTGCTGCAGAAGAGAACATTCGCCAACTTTATGGGGAGAGCGAGGAGACCAAGAAATTCGCGGATGCGGCGCGCCAATCTGTACATGCTATCGAGCAGGAAATTAAGCAGCTTGAGGCGCAGCAGAAGGATGAGCGCAAAGGAGCAGAGCGCGTCAATACGCTACTCAATCACTACTTCGGGCATAACGGAATTCGGTTAGAAGCGATTGATGACGCAGCTAGTGCTGGCGTTAAATTCCAGATCATGCGAGGCAACCAACCAGCCTTCAATCTGAGCGAGGGTGAGGGCAGTCTGATTGCGTTTTGCTACTTCATGGCCAAACTCGACGCCTTGGGCAGTAGTGGAAAGGAGCTCATCGTCTACATCGATGATCCGATATCCAGCTTGGACAGCAACCATGTGTTCTTCGTATACAGCGTGATCGAGCAGCTTTTATGCGCGCCGAAGAGAAAGGATGATGGAACAAGAGTTTATGGATACCAGCAGCTCTTTGTCTCGACGCACAACCTTGATTTCTTGAAATATCTCAAACGACTGTCAGCGCCAAAAAACCAGGTTGAGCACTTCATCGTTGAGCGGCACGGCGAAACGCCCAGCCGCCTTTCCCTCATGCCGACGTACCTGAAGAAGTATGTGACGGAATTCAACTATCTCTTTCATCAGATTTACCGGTGTTCCCTCAATGTCCCGCAAGGCGGAAATCACGACCATTTTTTCAGCTTCGGTAACAATTTGCGTAAGTTTTTTGAGATCTACTTGTACTTTAAGTATCCGCATGGCACAGGACACGACACGGCTACCGATCGCGTAATGAGATTTTTCGCGGGAGACGAGATGGCTGGGAAGATTGCGACACGCTTGAGCAATGAACTATCGCACTTGGAGGAGAGCTTGGATCGCGGCATGTCACCAATTGATATCCCAGAGATCCAGAAGATTGCGGCACACGTCCTAGCAAAGATCAAAGTGGCGGACCCGGATCAATACGCTTCTCTCATGGCTAGTATCGACGTAACTGCATAGATGAAGCAAACAGTGAAGTTCGGGTGTGGACTGAGGTTCAATTCCGAAAAACGGATTTGAAGCGGATCAGAGAACTGCGCCAGTGTAAGATTTGCCTATAGGTTGGGTCTTGATCACTACCGCGCATTCACGCTCTAGTACTCTCTGGCACGCTTGAATGCGAATAGAAAGTTCCTGAGTGGTGAACCATCCACCACCATCACTCTGTTTTAAGGCCGCCAAGGAACACCACCTGGCGGCCTTTTCATTGGTAAATCATGACCTTGCAGCGCAGTAATGTCCAAGGGGGGCTATTGACTGCCAGTGCTAAACCGGGGAACATATCGGGGAACGAACCGGGGGTAAATAGGTATTTTTTGCAGTTGTTCCCCGGTTTCATAGGAGAAGCCCGATGTTGACAGACGCACAATGCCGCAACGCAACATGTCCACCGGACAAGAAACGTGCTCGGCTGACCGATGGTGAAGGGCTGTACTTGGAGGTAAGTCCTGCAGGGTCGAAGCGGTGGTTTTGGAAAACCTACCAAGACGGCAAAGAAGGGCGCATGGCCTTGGGCAGTTACCCAAAGATGGGCGTCAAAGAAGCGCGGCTGGCCCGCTCTGCGGCAAAGGCGAAGAAAGCTGATGGCGTAAACCCCGTACAGGACCGTAAGCTAGAAAAGCTCAAAAACACCCGCATCTGCGGAGACACCTTCAAGGCAATTGCGTTGGAGTGGTACGCAAAGCAGGTTCCGCAATGGAGCGACCACCACGCAAAGCGGGTGAAGGCCCAACTAGAAAAAGATCTTTTCCCATGGATCGGGGAACGTCCCATTGCCAGCATTCACGCCTTGGAGTTGCTTGAAGCCCTGAAGCGAATAGAAGCTCGTGGAGCCTTGGAAACCGCAGATCGCACCCTTACCGTGGCAAAGCAGGTATGGGACTATTGGCTACCCACTGCGGATGTACAGCAGCGCAACATCACCGAGGGGCTAAAGGCGCGGTTGACCCCGTACAGCGGCAAAAATTTTGCAGCCATCCTTGACCCCAAGCGTATGGGCGAACTGATGCGGGCCATCCATGCCTACCAAGGGGGGGCAATTGTCCGCACGGCGTTGCGCCTGACCCCATATTTGTACCAGCGGCCCGGAAATATGCGCATGATGGAGTGGGTTGAACTGGACTTGGATGCGGCACTATGGACTATCCCCAGCCAAAAAATGAAGCGCACTAAAGAGGAAAAGGCAAAGGGCCAACCCCATGTGGTGCCATTGCCTACGCAAGCCGTGCAGCTACTGCGCGACCTGCACCCATTGACAGGTCATGGGCAATATGTATTCCCCGGTGAACGCAGCCACGACAGGCCTATCAGTGACAACACAGTACGCAGCGCCCTGTATTCCTTGGGGTTTGGCAACGAGCAAAAGCCGCATGGCTTCCGCGCAAGTGCCCGCACCATGCTGGTGGACGAACTGAACATGGACTGGCAGGTGATCGAAGCGAACCTGGCTCACTCGGTTAAGGATGCGAACGGCACCAGCTACAACCGAACCAAGTACCTTGCGCAGCGGTTTCAAATGATCCAGACGTGGGCGGACTACCTTGATAAGCTGGCACGGGGTGCAGATGTAATTGCGTTCAAGACTGCATGATTTTTGAAGCCAAGCCAAGCTATCGGCTAATTCCCGATGGTTAAAACCGGGATACCCTGACCCGGCGGCGCTGTTTTTCTATTGGGGTGTTATAGAGGCGGAGATGAAGGACTTAAATATTGCTCGCAGCTACGTAAACCTTGAAAAAGCCGGGGCTTTGCTGGGGGTTAGTGCAATTGATTTGATCCATGGTGGCGCATTCAATCAAGTGCAGATATGCGTCAACATTTATGCGAGGGCTGCGGGCTTATCTATGGCGCGAATCGATGGTGATGACTCCACCGATATTGATGCTGAGACAAGAGAGAAAGCGCATGCAAATGACAAGATATTTTTCGATTGGATTGATCGACTAAAAATTAATGTAATGCCAGCGGGAATTTACGAGGTTACTCAAGATGATTTGCGGCTGTTTGAAATGCCAGAGAATGAAAGTATCGAGCTTGGCGAAGCATACAAGTCAGATGATCGTGGTTTATGGGAAATCGAATTTGATCCACTTGTGAAAGCTGCGCGTTCAGATCTGGTGATGTTGGCCACCGAAATTGAACGAGTTAAGAAAAACGGTGGCATAGGCACATCGCCAATCGACAAACCCATAACCACCAGAGAACGTACTAGTTACCTAAACATCATTGGGGCACTACTGGCGCAACTTACAGCAGGTAAAGCCAATGACACGACGGTAATTACTCAGGCTGTTGCCGACTACGGCGCAAAGCAAGGCATATCTAAACGGAAACTTGAACAAACATTCGCATCGGCGAAGCGCAGCCTAAACTCGGGCTGATACCGCAGTTGCGGTAAACAGTACCGCAGTTGCGGTGACTTTTAAAGCCCTAAAAACCACCATTGCTCCCAATCGCTAGCACCCGCCAGCGATACCTATAGGGGTTTAGCAATGCTGATCTTGAGATTGCCCGAAGTCAAACGGGTATTGGGACACCGTGCGGACGCCAGCGTTTACAACGCGATCCGCGACGGACTATTCACCACCGGAGTTGCCATAGGCCAAAGGGCGAAGGGCTGGCCAGACTACGAGGCGCAGGCTATTGCTGCGGCGCGGGTGGCTGGCAAGTCTGAAGCCGAAATCCGCGAACTGGTAAAGGTGTTGCACGCCAAGCGCACCGAGTTGTCCATTCTGGACGGGGTGACAGCATGAAGGCCGCATTATGTGCGCTGGCGCTGCGCCTGTGGTGCGCCATGCCTTCAAGCTGGTTTCGGAGGGTTCCAAAATGACCCACGCCACCCATGAAAAAGCCCCCGGCGCTTGCAACGCCGAAAGCTTTGATACCGACACTACCAACACCCGAAATTCTGCCACTGACAAGCGATGCAGTAAAGCCTTCGCCCATCGATTCATCCGTCGATTGGAGGTGAGCCAATGAGCGCCGCACCAATTGACAACGTCTTGGCGCAACTGCACAAGGTTCGACAGCGACAGCTCGGTCAGTGGAGTGCGTGTTGTCCTGCACATGATGACAAAGGCCCTTCCCTTAGCGTGCGCGAAACGGCTGAAGGCGCGGTGTTGCTGCACTGCTTTGCCGGGTGCTCTGTTGCGGACATTTTGTCTGCGCTGGGGATGGAGATGTCTGGTCTGTTTCCACCAAGACAACTCAGTGGCCGCGAGCCAAAACGCACACCGCGTCTGTTGACTGCGGGTCAAGCCGTGGAGCTTCTTGACCGCGAAGCACAACTGTTGGCAGTTGTCGCTGCGAACATGCTGCGAGGAGTGGAGATCAATCAAAACGACCTGGATCGCATTGCGAAAGCTGCTGGACGCATCAATTGGTTGCGCAGTCAAAGTACAGGGGGTACCTATGCTTGACGACGACAAGATGGCATGGATTGATGCGCAGGCCGCAATCAAGCTTCAACGCTGGATTGCATCAGACCATGATGCCGGGGCTGATAAATGGCCCGTGCCAACGCCCTTGCCGGATGCACTGCCGCCTGTTGATAGCTTTGACGCTGAGTTGCTGCCCGTCGCGCTTCGACCATGGGTTATGGACATCGCTCACCGCATGCAGTGCCCGCCAGACTTCCCGGCAGTGGCGGCTCTGGTGGCGCTCTCCAGCCTGATTGGAGCGCGTGCGGTGATCCAACCCAAAGCACGCGACGACTGGCAGGTTGTTCCCAATCTATGGGGCGCAGTCATCGGTCGGCCGGGTGTGAAAAAGTCACCGGCTCTGAGTGAAGCCTTAAAGCCGTTGAACCGGCTGCAGGCGACCGAATTTGAGCATTGGCAGGCAGCCCATGCAGCTTGGGAGTTGGACTGCAAAGTAATCGCAATGCAGTACGAGGCCAACGAGAAGAAAGCCAAGGGTCATGCAGCGAAGGGTGATACCAAGGCCGCACGGGCCATGTTGGAGCCAACTGACACAACCGCAGAGCCAATGGCGCGGCGCTTTATCGTCAACGATGTCACCGTCGAAAAGCTGGGCGAGCTATTGCAGCAAAACCCTTGGGGCACCCTGTCTTATAGGGACGAGTTGTATGGACTGCTGACCAAGCTGGACACAGCCGGGCAGGAGGGGTCGAGGTCCTTCTACTTGACCAGCTATGACGGTAATCAGGGCTACACCTTCGACCGCATCATGCGCGGCACTGTGCACATTCCCCGCGTGTGTCTGGCCATGATCGGGGGCATCCAGCCCGGGCGCATTCAGGAGTATGTCCGTAGGGCGGTGGCGGGCGGCAGTGCAGATGACGGTTTGTTGCAGCGGTTTGGACTGACCGTGTGGCCGGACATCGATAAGGAGTTTGTCCACGTTGACCAATGGCCCGATACCCCAGCCAAGCAAGCTGCATGGGCAGTGTTTGAAAGGCTAGCAGCGTTGCAGCCTGCGAGTGATGATGAACCAGTGATCTGGCGTTTTACCCCGCAGGCGCAGGCCATCTATGTTGAGTGGTTGGTTCCCTTTGAAACCGAGCTTCTCGGCGATGCCCTGCACCAAGCGATAGTTTCGCACCTAGCCAAGTACCGCAAACTGATTCCTGCGCTTGCGCTGGTGTTTGCCTTGATTGATACACCGGACAGTGGCGGCATTGTTCACGAAGCTGAACTGATTAGGGCGCTGGCGTGGGGGGACTACCTGCGCACCCACGCCAACCGGCTTTATTCGGCAGCCGTGACGCCAGAGACTACCGACGCATCAAACCTACTGAAAAAATTACGCGGTGGTAGGTTGAAGGACGCTGACGGCGTGCTGATGGAAAGCTTCACCCCCCGGCAGATCGCTGTGAAAGGCTGGGCGGGGCTGGGTTCTCCAGATGCCGTACGCAAGGCGGCAGACTTGCTGGTGGACTACGACTATTTGCGTCGGGAGGTAAGTCGGTCTGGCGATGCGAACGGCAGGGGGCGACCGAGCGACCGCTACCTTATCAATCCGCTAGCGCTGAAAGGCGGTGTGCAATGAGCTGGCTTGCACGTCTGAAAAATCAACAAGCATTTGTTCAGCGACCTACAAAAACTACAGAAACGGTTTTTGTAGTTTCCGTAGGCACCTCAGCGGGACATTTGAAAAAAAAAGGGGACGCTGTGGAAGCAGCGAACGACCCTGTCCCCGACCCAAATTGGTATTGCTGGCCACGCTCCTCAGCGATGAACGGGCGAGAGATTAACGCGTTCATGGCGCGGCTGGCGAGGTTCTCGGACATGGGGTTGGGCCTTGAAGTTGCTGAAGGTATAGCCGACAGATTGGTGGTTCGTGACCGTGATGCCGATGACCGCTCAGTCTGTCTAGAGTGCACTCACCTTCGCCGTGAAAGGCGTTGTACAAATTGGCAACATGCTGGTGTTGCCGTCCGAGCCAACGCTGCGCAGTTACCACCCGAATTTGTAAGCTTTTTGCAACGCTGCAACGGCTTCGCCCAAGCAATCAGCATAGTAATGCACTAAAGGAGCCACCATGGGCAGACGTAAACAAACGGAATATATCAAGGGCACGGCGACTCATCGACGCACCGAGAGTGACTATATGGGCGTGCTTATGGACACTGTGACCCTGAACGATTGGCGTAGCGTGGTGAATACGGCGATGCAAGCAGCTAAGTCAGGCGATCCGCAGGCCCGCAATTGGTTGGCGCAATACTTGGTCGGCAGGGCCGAAGGCAAAGCCCCAACACCAATGAATATCGTGGTGCAACAGCTCAGCGGTGCCGATCCCGTCGTTGAAAAGCTGGCAAAACCAACAATTCACCGCATGGAATACCCCAGTCTGCACCGGAGGGATGACCTAAACGACCATATTCGGGTGCTTGTAGCTGCTGAAATGGAGAGAAAAATCAAACCACTGGAAATCATCGGAACCCCAATAACGACCAAGCTTATAGACGATTCTGGGTCAAAGCAGGTCAGTGAATTTGATTGATGTTTTCGGTAAATTTTTGGGGTGCGGGCTATGGGCGGTTTTGGAAGCGGTAGGCGTGGCGGCAAAAGCGTTACGGGCGACATGCTTGCCTTGGACATCCGCAGGCTTTCACGCGATGGGCTGTTGAAACCTGGCAAATCGTTCAATTGGAAATGGTCACGTGGTGGCGAAGCGGTGGGCAACATCAATATCCTTGCTGAATTGAATCAGGTGACCCTAGACTATCTCGTACGGGACAAAGGTGGGGTTTGGCAGGCCATGAATTACTCGGTGCGGATCAGTTGGACACCCTGCACTTACGGTGGGCGGCGGGCATGGTTGCATTGTCCGGCGGTGGGCTGTGGGCGGCGTATAGCAGTTCTGTACGGTGGCAGTGTGTTTGCATGCAGGTATTGCCATCAACTCGCGTATCGATCTCAACGAGAAAACGTAGGCGACCGATCAACGACGCAGGCCGACAAAATCCGGGCAAGATTAGGCTGGGAGCCGGGTATCCTGAATGGCGATGGTGATAAGCCCAAGGGGATGCACTGGGCTACCTTTGAGCGATTAAGCGTCATGCACGATGCGCTGGTGAATCAGTCACTCGCGGGAATTTTGGCGAAATTTGAGCCGTTGAGAGAATTGGTTCGCTGATTGGATAGCAATCAGATAAGTTCTGAGAATAAACACAAAGGTTGGTCCGCTGCAGGGCATGTATCCGTCATACGCAATACTCTTAGCAGTTTTAGAGCTAAGCCTTTGAATGCAGGTAGCATACAAAAAAATTGTTAAGCACCGAACACCATGCACACCGGACTGCCACATTGATATTGGTGTTCGGTCGGACGTAACTTTCCTGACTCTGGGTCCACAGAAAATGCAACGATTGAGTCACTGTCTTCGTTCAACACGTATAGCCAACGCCCATCTTTTGACAGAACAAAGAAGCGAGGCGTTTTCCCCGCTGAGGGTTGGCTTTGAATCAAGCTTAATCGACCATTTTCTTGATCGATCTTGAAAACTCCAATCGTGTCTTCGCCTCGGTTTGAAACATACAAAGTGTGACCAGCTCGGTCTACCTCAATCTCGGAAGATCGGCTGTTGCCGACAAAGGTGTCGGCCAGACCACTGATGATTTGGAAGGGACTCAGTTGACCGCTACTCGTATCAAATCGACAGACCGTCACAGTCGAGTCCAATTCATTGGCAATGAAGACCCATGGCTGGTGGGGGTGAAAAGCAAGATGCCGAGGTCCAGAGGTCTCTCGACCTAAAGCGGCAGGGAACCCAGCGGGGCGCAACTGTCCGGCTTCAAACCGAAACACGAAAGTTTTATCCAATCCCTTGTCAGGCACGACCACGAACTGCCCGCTTGGATCAAAAGGGTTGAAGTGAGGTTTCGGAAAAGGTTGCTCTTTGCGGTGCGGGCCAGGTTCGCCTTCCAGTTTGATCAACTGGGTCAGTGCTCCGATAGCGCCATTGGCTTGAATTTCGAGAACCGCCAGACTGCTGGTGATGTGGTTAGACACCACCACAAAACGCTCCGTCGGGTCCAGCGCCAAATGCACCGGATTCTTTCCCTGCGTACTTTTGCAGTTCAGGAACTCGATCCGACCTGTGCTCTGGTCCACAACAAATGAGCTGATCTCTTCACAGTCGCCGTGCACAGCGTAGAGCCGATCACCAGCTTTGTTCAAAGCTAGGAATGATGGATTGACTAGGTCTCCAAGAATCTGTATCAATTCCAGTGCACCAGTAACTGGGT
>JACCEA010030019.1_pt1 | contig 10792 bp, 10 predicted proteins | sample 7449851 | NCBI WGS metagenome assembly JACCEA01 (sample SAMN15323453, study PRJNA562643) | freshwater metagenome | isolation source: river surface water | place: USA:Blue River Watershed | collected 2017-08-18 | reverse complement strand
GGGGCGGCTGGATTCGAACCAACGGATGGCGAGATCAAAACCCGCTGCCTTACCACTTGGCGACGCCCCTAACGTGTAACTTTGAAATGTCTTAAAGGTGATTCTGCTAAACTATTGACCAAGTAAGCTTTACAAGGCGCGTTTTGCAAAATTTTCTTTATATCCATTTCACTGGTTACTTCAATAAAAACACAAGCACCTGTACCTGTAAGCTTTGCTAGACCAAATTGATCTAAATATTGCATCGCTTCTTCAACTTTAGGATATAACTGTCGAGCCAATGGTTCAAAGTTATTTCCAAAATTAAAAGGTTCTAACTGATAGGCGCAAAATGTAGTGATCTTGGAATCTCTTGTCAATGTTTTTTGTGAAAAAAGTGCTTGAGTGCTGATAAAACAATCAGGTTTTAAAATTATGAATTGTTTTTGAGCTAAGTCTATGAATGATAAATGTTCACCTATGCCTTCTGCCCATGCATTTCGACCAAAAATAAAGATAGGCACATCTGCACCCAGTTGCACACCATAATCAGCTAATTGCTGTTCATTTAAACCGCATTGCCACAGTTGATTGAGTACAATGAGTGTAGTGGCTGCATTAGATGAACCGCCGCCAAGACCAGCACCCATCGGAATATTTTTCTCGATTTGAATATTTAACCCACATGGTTCTTTTGCATGGGGTTTGAGTAATTGTGCTGCACGATAGATTAAGTTTTGTTCAAGAGTAACCTCATTTAAGCCTTCAATATGAATCATTCCATCCGCAATTGGCTCAAAAGTCATCCAATCATATAAATCAATCAGTTGAAAAATAGTTTGTAATTCATGATAACCATTGTCTCTACGACCAGTGATGTGCAGAAATAAATTCAATTTAGCAGGGGAAGGTACTCTAATCATAAAAGAATCTAATCTATCGGTTTTGAATCACCATTGTAATACGGTTTTCTTTATTGTCAGCAAGTGCTTGCTTCAACAAAAGTTTATTTGGAAGGATTTGCTTATCGTTATAGCTGAAATCAACAGTCCAGCCATCTTCAATGAGCTGTTTCAAGCGATTTTGTTCGTCTTTGCTCGCTTGAGCATTTTGCGTCGCAGGCTTCGCTTGTACCCAGTAGGCAAGGTGCATAATCGGTGCCTGCCAACCTGTTGCTTTTTCTAATAATTCTTCAGGTGTAGCTGCCGTAATCAGACCTGTTTTGGCGCTATTTAAGGTGACTTGACCTGGTTTGCCTTCAATTTGGGTTTTCCCAACACCTAAAATTCCAGTCAGTTCAATATCAAATTGATCTTGTTGTTGAACCCATGTAAAAAAAGCACTGCCAGACTGTTGTGGTGTACGTACACCTATTTTACCTTGTAAGCTAAAGTTATTTTCATCTTGCACTTGTGGTGAAGCAATGATCTTATTTGGTTGGCTTAGATGTTGGCAGCCTGTTAATACTAGGACACTACTGCTACATATCGCGACACATAATTTTGAAAACAAGCGCATGTATTTAACTCTTTTTTACAGTGATAGGTAAGATTAAGCTATCAAGTTGTTGTAATTGTGGGGCATTTGCATGTTTTTGTTTCAATTGCTGTAACACCTCACTAAATTGTGTGAGTGCGCCTTGCATATACAGCGCTTTAGCATAGCGAACTCCAATATTGATATTTTGGCTAATTGAATAGGCTTGTCCCAAGACTTTGGTTGCGGTATCAAAATCATTTTGTAGAAAAGCGATATAGCCCAATGTATCAAGAATAGAGGCTTGTTCAGGTGCAAAGTTGAGCGCTAGTTCTGCATATTTGCGCGCTTCTTTTAGGCGACGATTTTGCAATGCTAAGGTATAGGCATAAGCGTTTAAATAGGTCGGGCTATTGGGTTCAATAATTAAAAGTTGCTTCAAAGTTTTATCTAATTTATCCCGATCGGTATAAGGATCCAGCAATAATACTTCTGCATAAATCAGTTCAGGATCATCGGGTAAGCTCTTAATCGCTTCATCTAGCAATACTAAAGCTGCTTTTTTATTATCCATCTTTTTTAAAATATCAGCTTGAGCTTGATAGAGGAAACTTGCATGTTGTGGATAATTCACCCGTTCTTGTGTCAGAAAGCGTAAAGCATCATTTAATTGCCCTTGCTTTTCGAAAATAGTGACCATATTGCGTCGAGACACAATATATAAGCTGCCATCCACGAGCCGATAATATGCTTTTGCGGTTTCATAATGTTGTTTGCGCTGTGCATTGATTGCAAGATAGTAATAAGCTTCATTCTGATATTTTGCTGAAGAACGCAATTCAACTAAATATTGTTCAGCTTTTTCGTATTGTTTTAAATCAATACTGGTTAAGCCGGCAATAAATAAGGCTTCTTCAGTTTTTGGATAATCTTTGATAATACTTTCAAGCTTATCTAATGCTTGCTGTTGTTGATTGATTTGAATGTAATAGCGAGCTTCAGCTAATCGTATATCAATATTGCTTTTATTTTTTCGACTGGCTTGTGCAAACCACTTTTGTGTTTCAGCATCGTCGCGTAAAGCCATTAATAGATTGGCTTTCATCAGAATGAAACTGGTCGATTTTGAACGTTTACGTAAGGCTTTATTGATATTATTTAATGCTTGCTCATATAAGCCATCTTGCGCTTCTAATCCAGCGATTAAAGCCAAGATAGATGGGTTTTCACGTTCTTTACTGGTACGTAAGGCATTTAATAAAATTTCACGATCTTGTGCTTGTTCGGGTGCAATCCCTGCCAAAATTTGTTCGAGATCAGCAGTTGGGTCAATATTTAAGATCTTATCTAATGTTTTAGCTGCCAATTCATATTCATGAGTTTTCAGGGCAATATGTGATAAGTAAAATAAAGCAGGAACATCTTTAGGTTCTTGTTCTACCCAATGTGTTGCAATATCTAATGCAGATTGAAAATCGTTATATTCTAAGGCGACATCTAAAGCACGCTGTTTGATTGTGGTTGAATTACTTCGAATTGCCAGCACTGTATAATTGTGTAATGCAGTTGCAATATCATCATAAGCAAGAGAAAATTCAGCAACCATACTTTGTTGTAATGCGTTGTCAAAGCTTTTATCTGCATACATGTCGTGTATTGCTTGTGCAGAGACATACGAGCTCATGCTACCTAACAACAAGATTGTGGTAGAATACCGTCGAATCGTCTTGCCGCTAAAAAGGGTACGGCGATATAGCTGACGCAATTTTTATTGATCCAAAGTAATGCTTTTTATGACACCGATGTTGCACAATAACATAAATTTAGCGAAATGATGATCTGATATGTCTTTCTTTGCATTGGGTGTCAACCATCAAACAGCTTCTGTTGAACTTCGTGAACAAATCGCTTTCAATGCAGAGCGATTAGCTGCGCTATTGCTTGAACAAAATAAACATTCACCTTTGAATGATTTAGTTGTTGTATCAACTTGTAATCGCACTGAAGTTTATGCCATGACAGAAGATGCTGATAGTGTTCTGACTTGGTTAGCCCAAGTGAATAATATTGATGTAAAACAGTTAATTCATCATGTTTATCGTTACGAAAATGCCCAAGCTGTTACACATTTGATGCGTGTTGCAAGTGGTTTAGACTCTTTGATGTTGGGTGAGCCGCAAATTTTGGGGCAAGTTAAAAGTGCTTTGGCTTTATCTAAAGATGCACAAACTGTGTCGCCAGAACTGAATAGTGTTTTTGAATATGCTTTTTATGCAGCGAAACGTGTTCGTTCAGAAACCTCTGTAGGTAGCCATGCTGTTTCAATGGGTTATGCAGTTGCTCAGTTAGCATTGCAAGTCTTTAGTCGCCCTGAAAAGTTAACGGTTATGGTAGTTGCCGCAGGTGAAATGAATAGTTTGGTTGCTAAGCATTTAGCGGAAATGGGTGTGGCAAAAATTCTAATTTGTAACCGTAGCCGTGAGCGTGCTGATTTACTGGCACAAGAAATTGCTCATCAAGTTGAGGTTGAAATTATTCCTTTTGCTGAACTTGCCCAGAATTTATATAGAGCAGATGTTGTATCGAGCTGTACAGGAAGTTTACATCAAGTTATTCAATATTCAGATGTTAAAGCCGCACTTAAAAAACGTCGCTATCAGCAAATGTTGATGGTCGATTTGGCTGTTCCACGTGATATTGATCCGAAAGTTGAATCATTAGATAACGTATATTTATATGGTGTGGATGATCTACAAAGTGTGATTGATGAAAATTTAGCGCAACGTCGTCAGGCGGCTGTTGAGGCTGAAATTATGGTGAATCAATTGGCTACTCAATTGATGACCCAACAAAAAGTGAAAGAGGCGAGTAGCACCATTCAAGCTTATCGTCAGCACAGTGAAGAAGTCAGCCAAAAAGAGTTGACACATGCATTAGAGTTACTGCAACATGGTCATGCCGCAGAACAGGTGATGCGGGAGTTTGCTCATCGCCTATCACAGAAACTTATGCATCCAACTTCTATTTTATTAAGAGAAGCTGCTAAAGCTGAAAATCCAGATTATTTTGAATGGTTACAGCAACATCTACAGGATGTGTTTGAGCATGAGCGTAAACCGAGACAGTAACTTAGCTTAGGACAATAACTTCAAGCTAATCTGTTTTGTTAACTCATTTAATTGTTGACGTAAATTGCGTGATTCGATGAGTGAGATAGGTGATCTCAGTTTTAATTTTAAATATTTTTCTTGTAGATTTAATGAAAAGTCCTTAGCCAATTTATCAGCAATCTCAGGTGCTTGAGTTAATGACTCAATATTGGTTCTTTGCATAACATCGGCAATCTCATGACTATAACGACTACATGCACCGAGTACGTAATAGGTTGCTAATTCCTGATCATCCGGTAAATCATCAAAGATAATGTTGAGCACTGCTAAAACTTTAGCCAGCAGCTCAGTTTGGTCAATCACTGCAAGTAATTCTTCAAAATGAATATAGAGAAATGGGTGATGCATTAAAATTGCGATTGCAAAATCTTCATCTTTGGTTTGAATATTAAAAGATAAAGAGGCATCGTGGCTGATTTGAGGGGTAAAACGTTTGCCTAGACCGAGTTTCTCACGGAAAGATTGACTCAGCAGATAACGGAATGAGCCATGCTTAGGTAGTAACTCTGTTAATTCACGTAGTTCTCCCATGACTAAACTTTTACCTTCAGGCGTGCTAACGTCATGCTGTCCTGTTAAATGAGCAAACACAAAGTCAGATAAAAGTGGCGCCTGTTGTAATAATTTTTGGAAGTTTTCTAAGCCTTCACGACGAATCAATGAGTCTGGATCATGTTCATTCGGAAGCACAAAGAATTTTAATTCACGACCATCATTGAGTAAGGGGAGCGCAATTTCTAAGGTGCGTCGTGCCGCTTTCTGTCCTGCAGCATCCCCATCAAAGGCAATCGTAATACGAGAGTTTTGTTTAAATAGGGTGGTTAAATGATCCGCATTACTGGCTGTTCCTAGTGTTGCGACAGCACCATTGATCCCATATTGCTGCAATGCAATCACGTCCATATAGCCTTCGACCATTAACCAATCATTGGCTTTGAGTTTACGACCCTCATATAAACCATAAAGCAATTGATTCTTGTGGAAGACCTCTGAATCTGGTGAGTTAATATATTTAGGTTTAATTTCATCATTGAGCGCACGACCACCAAAACCAACCACGCGGCCTTTATGATCGCGGATCGGAAAAATTACCCGCTCACGTAATAAATCAAAATCTCGACCGCTATCACTAGAACGAATCAAACCCAACTGTTTCAAACCTTCAATATCTTGTGGGAAGGTTTTTTCTAAATGTTGCCAATCCTCTGGTGCATAACCCAAACGCCAAAATTGAATCGTTTGTGCCGATAAGCCACGCTGTTTGAAATAATTTTGTGCTTTTTGACTCATTGGGAGTTGGCGTTCATAAAACTGAGCAACGCTTTCCAATAAGTCATAGAGATTACCTTCTTGAACTTGTTCATCCATATAAAAGGATGGATCAAATTGAGCAAAAGGATCATCCATAACGCGATCTATATCGACAAAATGCCCATCGATAAATTCATCTGCTACAGAAATAGGTGCTGGATTTTCAGCGACTGACGTATTTGTTGGTTGAGCCGCTGCAATTTGTTGAGGACTACGTTTATAAGAAAGTTTTTTATTGTCGTGATTATCTTTCGGTAATTCGATGCCTGTCTGATTAGACAAGTCTTTCATCACATCGACAAAGTTCCGACTATCAATGTCCATGAGGAAGCGAATCGCATTTCCATTCGCTTGACACCCAAAGCAATGATAATACTGCTTATCTCTATATACATGGAATGATGGAGATTTTTCCTGATGGAATGGACAACAGCCCGAGTAAGTACGCCCAGTCTTTTTTAACTTCACACGTTGACCGATTAAATCGACGATATCAGTTCGATCTAAGATTTGATCAATCGTATGTTGTGGAATTGCCATGTACATTTAACCATTTTGGACTGAGAGATAACATCTTCATTGAAGTCAGTGTGTCAGAATTTATTGTTGCATAAAATGAAAAACAGGCAAGGGTAGACTTGCCTGTTTTATGGTTTTGATGAGTGCAAATTAATTTGCAGCATCAGCCCCCGAAGTTTCTTTGGTCTCAGGCTTATCTAATAGCCCGAAGCTTAAACGGTTCATCCAACTTGGTTTATCAGTTGGTTCTTCAATAGGAGCAGAATCGATTTCTTCGGTTGTCGGTTTATCTAATAAACCAAGGCTCAAACGATTTGTTAAGCTGCGTTGCTCAGTTTCACCATTGGTTTGTTCTTTTACTTGTACCGTTTTAGATTCACGACCAAGCAAGCCTAATGTGGCACGATTGACCCAACTACCTTCTTTACGAGCAGCACGAAGATTTACTTCACCATTTGCCTTAACTAAATTTGGATAGTTTAGTTTTAAGAGATCAATATATTGCTTAGACGTGGCTTGATCGCCTAATTTTTGGTAGCTATAAGCTAATATTGCAAGTGCTTCAGGTGTTTGTGGTGTTTGAGGGTAGTGTTCAATGACCCATTGTGCGCGTTCAGCAGCAGCCAACCATGCTTTACGTTGAATATTGAAACGTGCCGCATTCATTTCACTTTCAGCCAATTCTTGACCGATAAATTTCATACGTTGTGCAGCATCTACTGAGTATTGGCTACTTGGGAAACGACGAATCAAATCTACAAAGTTTTGATAAGCAACTTTAACGTAGCTCACATCACGATGTGATTGTTGTAATGACGTATAACGAATCAAACTGTCGTAATTCATTTCCATGTTGGCTACACCCCGAACATAGTAGGCGTAATCAACATTTGGATGTTGTGGATTTAAACGAATGAAACGATCTGCCAGTGCAATCGTACCTTCATAATCTTTTTGTTTAAATTTGGCGTAGAGGAGTTCAAGTTGTGCTTGTTGAGTGTATTGTCCAGTTGGATAATACGTATCTATCGCTTCAAGTGATTTAACAGCATCAGTATATTGATTACGTTCAAGTGATTTTTGTGCTTTTTCAAAATAGACTTGTTCACTTGACTGTGGGCCTTTATCAACCACTTCTTTTTTGCTTGGATTACTGCTACAACCAACAAATACAGACGCTACGCCTAAAGATAAAGCCAATATGGTAATTTTATAATGGGGTAGCGACATAAAAATTCCTCTGCTTTTGGGACAATAAGCTACAATGGTGCTATTAAACCATTTTTGTATCGATCATCAAAATGACTTCAACACAATCTTCCAATTCAAACCTTTCTGAGACAGATTTCTTACTTGAAGATTCTGTCGATGCAGATAATCATAATTCTGATACAACTGCAACACGTTTATCGTTGCAAATTCAACTCGATGAAGAGTATCTAGGTCAGCGTATTGATCAGGTTGCTGCATTGGTTTGGAGCGAGTTCTCTCGTGAAAAGCTCAAGCAATGGATGAAAGATGGGCATCTGTTGGTAAATGGTAACATTGTAAAACCTAAATATCGTTGCGAAGGCAATGAATTGCTTACGCTGAATGTTGAGTTAGAAGCCCAAACCTCGAGTCAACCTGAAAATATTCCCCTCAATATTGTCTATGAAGACGACGATATTATTGTGATTAATAAAGAGGTTGGGATGGTGGTTCATCCTGGTGCTGGCAATCCTACAGGTACTTTGGTTAATGCCTTGCTTTATCATGCACCGAAACTAGCTGAGCTTTCACGTGCAGGTTTAGTACATCGTATTGATAAAGATACCAGCGGTCTATTGGTTGTTGCAAAAACATTGGAAGCCCAGTTTTCTCTCAGTAAACAACTTGCGAAAAAAACCGTTTATCGTGTTTATGATTTAGTTGCATATGGAAATATTATTGCGGGTGGCACGATTGATGAGCCAATTAAACGTCACCCAGTCGATCGTGTCAAAATGGCGATCTTACCGGGTGGGCGTGATGCAGTAACACATTACAATGTGAAAGAGCGTTTCCGCGACTTCACGCGTATTCAGGCGCAACTTGAAACAGGACGTACCCATCAAATTCGTGTGCATTTTAGTTATCTTGGACATGGTTTGGTAGGTGATCCTGTTTATGTCAATCGTGTACGTTTCCCTGCTGGCGCATCAGAAGTCTTAATTGACATGCTACGCAGTTTTAAACGTCAAGCGTTACATGCAGCAAAATTAGGTTTAGTGCATCCACGTACTGGCGAAGAAATGATGTTTGAAGCACCATGGCCAGAGGATTTCACTCAATTGGTTGAAGTACTTCGCCAAGAGAATGAAGCGTATTAAAAAATTCTCTTTAAATAAAGGGGGATGTGTTTAGCTTCTCCCGTTCAAAAGCTAAGGCATATATTCTGGTAAGAGGACGGATTTTATGGAATTTGTACAAGGTTTGCCCAAAGGGGTATATGTTGGGCAAACTGGTATTCAGCATCCTCAAACGATTGCAACTCAAAATGAAAATCTATCAGGATTTAATCTGGCTTTGCACGTGAATGATGATGCACAACGTGTTCAGCAACATCGAATGCTCTTGTTGAATGAGTTGTCTGCATTTGGTGTAGATAAAATCACGTGGATGACACAAACGCATAGCAGCATTTGTCATACAATTAACGAGCAAATTCCATTTATTGCGCTTGAAGGTGATGGCTTAGTCACACAGCGCACAGGTCATGCTTTAATGATGATGACTGCTGATTGTTTGCCTATTGTTTTGGGTAATAACGAAGGTACAGAAGTTGCCAATCTACACGCAGGTTGGCGTGGCTTGGCTAATGGAATTGTCGAAAATACTGTGATGGAAATGAAATCTCAGCCAACTTGGGCGTGGTTAGGCGCTGCGATCAGCCAACCTTGCTTTGAAGTCGGTGCTGAAGTAAAAGCCATTTTCTGTGAGCAATATCCTGAATTAGCCGTTGCTTTTATTTCAGGTCAAACTGAAGGTAAATATCAGGCTGATTTGTATGCAATTGCCCGATTTATTTTAAACAGTTTAGGTGTGGAAACAGTATTGGGTGGTGATCAGTGTTCTTATCAGCAAGCAGAGGATTATTTTTCCTATCGCCGTGATGCAAAAACTGGACGAATGGCAACATTTGTATTTATGCAATAAATCTATCCTTTGCACTATTGATTCGCCTTGTATTCGTTAAAAATGTTAAACTTGATTCAATTCATTGGTTTTTAAATTCTCCATGTCTGTTATTGAGCAAATTACTCCCCAAATCAAAGTTTGTGTGATTTACCATAGTCCTTATGGGCACACAGCTAAGGTTGCACAATATATCGCACAAGGCGCTGAACAAGCGGGAGCCGAAGTGCATCTACTTTCTGTGGCTGCACCGCAATGGGATTTATTAGATCAAGCAGATGTAATCGTGATGGGGTGTCCAACCTATATGGGGAGTCTTACATCAGCATTGAAACAGTTTATGGAGGATTCTTCTAAACGCTGGTTGGCACGTACATGGCAGGGGAAATTGGCTGCTGGTTTTACTAACGGTGGTGGTCTCAGCGGAGACAAATTGGCGGTATTACAGCAAATTAATTTATTTGCGATGCAACATGGCATGTTATGGGCTGGTTTGCCATTTATGCCAACAGGAAGAAGTCTATTGGATATCAACCGAATGTCGAGTTTTCTGGGTTTAATGACGCAGTCCGATAACGCTAGCGTTGAAATTACACCGCCCGAAGGTGATTTAGAAACTGCACGCAAGTTTGGCAAATATTTGGCTGAACTAAAGATTAAAAACAATTAAAATCAATATCTTAAAGTAAGTAATAAAAATTTTTCTATCGGACATTATATGTCTGGCAAGGCTGCTATGATGACTTTAACAGCAGGAGTTAAAGTCGGAATAAGCCATGAAAATGACAAAACCAAAAGGTTTTCCAAGAAATTTAAATCGTCGTCAGTATCATCAAAACATTGAAATCAATAAATTGAATAGAGTATTGAATTTATATTATCAGTTACCACGTCTACCTAAACAACCTTGTCCAATGGATCAATTACAGCTAAAAGTACGGTCTTGGTATAACGATGAAATTGATGATCAATCCATGCGTAAAGCCATTAAACGGGACTTGGATAAGCTTAAAAGTATTTTAGTGACAGGGACAGTAAATTGTATTCCTAAAAAGGCTTTGTTGCACAAACCTATCTGTAAAGGGTTTTTCAGCGATATAATTTTCAAATGAAGAAGCCTACACACAAAATCTACCGCACAACCAATTGGCCCGCATATAACCGAGCACTCATGAGTCGCG
>JACCEA011566174.1_pt1 | contig 10793 bp, 11 predicted proteins | sample 7449851 | NCBI WGS metagenome assembly JACCEA01 (sample SAMN15323453, study PRJNA562643) | freshwater metagenome | isolation source: river surface water | place: USA:Blue River Watershed | collected 2017-08-18 | reverse complement strand
TCAGCCTTTGTTACAAACCCGCGCGCTGAATGATCGGGTATTTCCGGGTTTCAGGCTATAAAGCAGGGCATAAGCCGGTTTCAATAAATTCTCGCAATCTACCCAGCCTTGCGCTGTAACGCAGGCGTGTTCCTTTGCTCTACTGCATAGCCTTCAAGAGACAAACATCCATGCATGACATGCTGCCCCTGCTCAACGCACTCGACTTCCCGGCCATCCGCCGTGGGCCGTTGCAGGCGTTACAGGTCAATCTGACCTATCAGTGCAATCAGCGCTGCCTGCACTGCCACGTCAACGCCGGACCCACCCGCACCGAGGCGATGACCGACGAGAGCCTTGCCCTGTTGTTGCAGGTGATCGATGCCCACGCCGTGCAGACCCTTGACCTGACCGGCGGTGCACCGGAAATGCACCCGCGCTTTCGCGAGATTGTCCGGCATGCGCGGGCTGCCGGGCTGCGGGTGATTGATCGCTGCAATCTGACCATTCTCAGCGAGCCGGGGTTTGAGGATCTGGCTGATTTTCTGGCCGGGCAGCAGGTGGAGATCAGCGCTTCCTTGCCCTGTTACTCCCGTGACAACGTAGACAAGCAACGTGGCGACGGGGTGTTCGAGGCCAGCATCCGCGGTCTGCAGGCGCTGAACCGGCTGGGCTACGGCGTCGAGGGCAGCGGGCTGCTGCTCAATCTGGTGTACAACCCGCAGGGTCCGAGTCTGCCGCCGCCGCAGGCGCAGCTCGAACTCGACTATAAAGCGCATCTGGCCGACGACTTCGGCATTGTCTTCAATCAGCTGCTGACCATCACCAACCAGCCGATTGCGCGCTTTGGCAGCACGCTGGTGAGCAAAGGGCAATTCAACGGCTACCTGCAACTGCTGCGCGACAGTTACCGCCCGCAGAACCTCGAGGCGGTGATGTGCAAGAGCCTGATCAGCGTCGACTGGCAGGGCTATCTGTACGACTGCGACTTCAACCAGATGCTGGATTTGCCTCTGCATATGCCGGATCTGATCAGCCGCCAGCGTGCCCATCTGCGTGACCTGCTCAGCGCCACTAATCTGCAGGAAAACCCCATCGTCACCCGCGATCACTGTTTTGCCTGCACCGCCGGACAAGGTTCCAGCTGCGCGGGGGCGTTAAAAGTAGATTGATTTGCAGGGTGGGTTAGGCCAACGGCCGTAACCCACCAACCGGCCGCGAGGCTGGCAAGGGCGATGCCTCTGGCATCGTGGTGGGTTACGTCGGGCGTCGTCACGTCGGGCGTCGCAACGTCGCTGCGCGGCTAACCCACCCTACAGGTTCAAACTTCACCGTGCCTGACCAATAATGCGGGCCGGAACAATTAGGAAAATGCTGAATGAATACGCGCAAGGCGCTGCTGTTGGGTCTGCTGGTGTTGCTGATGGCCGGATTTTTTATCTTTGATCTGGGCCAGTACCTGAGTCTGGCCAGCCTCAAGGCCCAGCAAGCTTCCCTGAATGCTCAGGTGGCGGCCCATCCCTGGCTGGCTGCGGGGCTGTTCTTTGTGCTGTATGTGGCGGTGACGGCGCTGTCGCTGCCCGGTGCGGCGCTGATGACGCTGGTGGCCGGTGCGCTGTTCGGCCTGCTTGGCGGGTTTGTGCTGGTGTCTTTTGCGTCGACCCTTGGCGCGACCCTGGCCATGCTGATCAGCCGCTTTCTGCTGCGGGACTGGGTGCAGGCGAAATTTGGTCAGCGTCTGACGGCCATTGACCAGGGCGTCGCTCGCGAGGGTGCTTCCTACCTGTTTGCGCTGCGACTGGTACCGGTTTTTCCGTTCTTCCTGATCAATCTGGCCATGGGGTTGACCCGTCTGCCGGTGCGCACCTTCTGGTGGGTCAGCCAGCTGGGCATGCTGCCCGGCACGCTGGTGTATGTGAATGCCGGCCGCGAGCTGGGGCAGCTCGATTCACTGGCCGGGATTCTCTCTCCGGGGCTGATCGGGGCGTTCGTCCTGCTCGGTCTTTTGCCGCTGGTTTCGCGCAAGGTGCTGGATTGGGTCAAGGCGCGCAAGGTATATGCCGGCTGGAGCAAGCCGAAAACCTTCGATCGCAACCTGCTGGTAATCGGAGCCGGCTCCGGCGGGCTGGTCAGCGCCTACATTGCTGCGGCGGTGAAGGCCAAGGTGACGCTGATTGAAAGGCACAAGATGGGCGGTGACTGCCTGAACACCGGTTGTGTGCCGTCCAAGGCGCTGATCCGTTCGGCGAAAACCGCTCACGAACTGAAGAAGGCCGGGCAACTGGGCTTCAGGAACGTCAGCGGCGAGGTGGATTTCGCCGCAGTGATGGAGCGCGTGCAGCGGGTGGTCGATACCATTGAACCGCACGATTCGGTGGAGCGTTATACCGGGTTGGGTGTGGAGGTGATCGAGGGTGAAGCCAGACTCACTTCGCCCTGGACGGTTGAAGTCAATGGCCAGAGCCTGAGCGCGCGTTCGATCATCATCGCCACCGGCGCGCGGCCGCTGGTGCCGACGATTCCCGGCATCGAGCGGGTCGAGCCGCTGACCTCGGACACTCTCTGGGGCCTGCGCGAGCAGCCCAAACGCTTGCTGGTACTGGGCGGCGGGCCGATCGGTTGCGAGTTGGCGCAAGCCTTCCAGCGCCTCGGCAGCTCGGTCACGCTGGTGGAGATGACCGATCGCCTGCTGGTCCGTGAGGATGCCGAGGCCAGCGAAGCCGTGATGGCGAGTTTGCGCAGCGATGGGGTGGACCTGCGCCTGCAGCACAAGGCGCTGCGTTTTGACGTGGTGGATGGCCAGCGGCAGCTGGTCTGCGAGAACCTGCAGGCGCATGGCGAGGTGGTGCTGCCGTTCGATCAGGTGCTGCTGGCACTGGGCCGGGTAGCCAATGTCAGCGGCTTTGGTGCAGAGGAACTGCAATTGGTGGTGCGCCCCAATGGCACCCTGGAGGTCAACGAATACCTGCAGACACGCTTTCCGAATATCTACGCGGTGGGCGATGTCACTGGGCCCTATCAGTTCACCCACGCTTCGGCCCATCAGGCCTGGTACGCGGCGGTCAATGGCCTGTTTGGCGGTTTCAAACGCTTCAAGGTGGATTACCGGGTGATTCCCTGGGCCACCTTTACCGCGCCGGAAGTGGCGCGGGTGGGCCTGAATGAGCAGGAAGCGCGGGCGCAAAACATTCCCTTTGAGGCGACGCGCTTTGGTATTGATGATCTCGACCGGGCGATTGCCGACGAAGCCGCGCATGGCTATATCAAGGTGCTCACCGAGCCGGGCAAGGACCGCATCCTCGGGGTGACCATCGTCGGTGAGCATGCCGGTGATCTGATCGCCGAATACGTGGCCGCGATGAAACACGGTTACGGTCTGAACAAGATCCTCGGCACCATCCATATCTACCCGACGCTGGCCGAGGCCAACAAATACGCGGCTGGTGAATGGAAACGTGCCCACGCACCGCAGACCGCGCTGCGCTGGCTGCAACGGCTCCATCAGTGGCGGCTGGGCCGGTGACAGACCGCTTCGACCTGCTGCTGGTCGGCGCCGGCCACGCCCATCTGGGGGTGCTGCGGCAATGGCTGCAGCAGTCACCACCCGCCGGGCTGCTCGCCGGGCGCATTGGTCTGCTCAATCCGGGGCCGTATGCCTGGTATTCGGGCATGCTGCCGGGGCTGTTGGCTGGGCGCTATCAACCCGAACAATGCCGCGTGTCTTTGGCGGAGCTGTGCCATGACCTGGGTGTGGAGCTGATCAGCGGATCAGTCGCCAGCCTGAAGGCGCAGCCCCGTGAGCTGACGCTGGAGGATGGCCGGCAGCTGTCGGCCAACTGGCTGTCGCTGAATGTCGGCTCACTGCCTAAGCCGCTGCCCACGGAAGGCGCCGCCATGCAGGTGCTGCCGGTCAAGCCGTTTGGAACCTTTTTCGATACCTGGCAGCACTGGCAGGCATCGCCCCAGCCACTGGCCATTCTCGGCGGCGGGGCGGCCGGCGTGGAACTGGCACTGGCCATGGCGGCTGGCGTGCCGCAACTGACGCTGATCAGCGCCGGCCAACTGCTCGCCGGGCATCCGCCGAAACTGCGTGAGCGTGCCTTGCGCCATCTGGCCCGGGCCGGGGTGCAGGTTCAGGATGGGGTGGCGGTGGACGTGATTCGCGGTGACAGCCTGTGGGCGGGTGATCAGCAAGTCTGGAACGGCCCGCGGCTGATACTGGCCACTGGTGCCAGTGCCTTGCCCTGGTCGGCCGCGACAGGATTGGCCTGCGACCCGCAGGGATTTATCCGGATTGGCGCGACCCTGCAGAGCGAATCCCATCCGCAGCTATTTGCCACCGGCGATTGCGCCAGTCTGAACCACACGCTGCGTAACGGCGTTTATGCTGTCAGGCAGGGGCCGGTGCTGGCGTTTAATCTGGCAGCCGCCTTGTCCGGCCAACCCTTGCAGGCGTATCTGCCGCAACGCCGGACACTGGCCTTGCTGGCAGACGGGCAGGGTGGAGCGCTGCTCAGCTGGGCGCAGCTGACCGCCGAAGGCCGCTGGCTGGGGCGCTGGAAAGATCAACTGGACCGGCGCTTTATTCGCCGGCATCAGCGGCCTTGAGCTGTCTGTGCCATGTCCGAATCGCGACTATTGTAGGAGCCAGCTTGCTGGCGATCTGACACTCCGACGATGCTCTGGGCACGCCGAATCGCCAGCAAGCTGGCTCCTACACCTAAATACTTTCGACACTTCAACAGGTAATCCGCCCATGCACGAATCAGTACAGAACTACTACGGCAAGGTGTTACAGACCAGCGCAGACCTGAAGACCAGCGCCTGCTGCGACGCAGCCAGTGTTCCCGCGTGGCTCAAGCCGCTGCTCAGCAATGTGCATGCAGAGGTCAGTTCGCGCTATTACGGCTGTGGTCTGGTGGCGCCGGCGTTGCTCGAAGGCTGCCATGTGCTCGATCTGGGCAGCGGTTCCGGGCGCGACTGCTATGTGCTGGCGCAACTGGTGGGTGCCAGCGGCTCGGTGCTCGGGGTGGACATGACCGACGAGCAACTGGCGGTGGCCAACGCGCATCTGGACTACCACGCCGAGCGCTTTGGTTTTGCCAATGTCAGTTTCCGCCACGGTTATATCGAAGATCTCGCCGCGCTGGGGCTGGCTGATAACAGCTTCGATGTGATCGTCTCCAATTGCGTGATCAACCTGTCACCGGACAAGGACAGCGTGCTGCGCGAGGCCTATCGCCTGCTCAAGTCGGGTGGCGAGTTGTACTTCTCCGATGTGTATGCCGACCGCCGGCTGGCCGAGGAACTGCGTCAGGACGAAGTGCTGTATGGCGAGTGTCTGGGCGGCGCACTGTACTGGAACGATTTCGAAAACCTCGCACGCAAGCATGGCTTCAGTGACCCGCGTCTGGTCGAGGATCAGACGATCAGCATCACCGACCCCAAGCTGGCGGCGAAACTGGGTGATGCGCGATTCTTCTCCGCCACCTACCGGCTGTTCAAGCTCGACGCACTGGAGCCGGCCTGTGAGGATTATGGTCAGGCGGTGATTTATCAGGGCAGCATCGCCGGTGCGCCACAGGCGTTTGTCCTCGACAAGCATCACCGCATCGAAACCGGCCGGGTGTTCCCGGTGTGCGGCAATACCTGGCGCATGTTGCAGGACACGCGCTTTGCACCGCACTTCCAGTTCATCGGTGATTTCAGCCGGCACTTCGGGCTGTTTGCCGGCTGTGGCGGCGGCCTGCCGTTCGACCAGCAGAGTGCGGTGCCCGCAGCGCCAAGCTGCTGCTAAGCGAGCGGAGCCTCAGAACCGCTCGCCGATTGCCTGTACCTCGCGGCTAAAGCTCTGGCGGTCGAGCCGGCTTTCGCTCAGCGCCAGAAATGCCGCTACGCGCTGCTGGATGGCCGCTATCGTGCGGTCGAATACGGCATCCACTTCAGCCGGCGTATCACCCAGCCCGTCAGGGTCCGGCAGGCCCCAGTGCGCTTTCACGGCATTGCCGAAAAACGGCGGGCAGGGCTCTGCCGCAGCGCTGTCGCACAGGGTAATCACCAGATCCGGGTTCAGCTGCTGGTGTGCCGCGTGACTCTTGCTGTGCAGTCCCTGCGTGCGAATGCCGGCACGCTGCAGCGCCAGCAGGCTCTGCGGGTGAATCAACCCCTTGGGCTTGCTGCCGGCGCTGTGGGCGCGCATGTGTGCCGGCGCCAGATGATTGAACACGGCTTCGGCCAGGATGCTGCGACAGCTGTTGGCAGTGCACAGAAAGAGAATCTGCATGCTGTTTACTCAGTTCAGAAGGGTTGGAGGTCGACTATAGCCTTAGCCGGTTCAGCTATCAGAGTGACAGCGTTTGCCATTGTTACAGCACAGGGTGATCGTCGTTTGTTTCACCTGCCGTGCAATGCCGCTGGCAGCACGCAACAGCAGCGGCCGGCGCAATGGCTTTTGCCCGCATAAAGTCTGAAACTGAGCGCATTCCGGGGCGGATCAAAATGGGAAATACCGATGCTCAACGTCTTGCGTAAATGGGTTCAGCGCTACTTCTCCGACGAACAGGCGGTAGTGCTGACCATCATACTGGTGCTGGGTTTCTCGGCCATTCTTGCTCTGGGTGGCATGCTCTCGCCCGTGCTGTTAGCGCTGGTGCTGGCGTTTCTGATGCAGGGGCTGGTCAATCGGATCGAACGCCTGCGGCTGCCGCACACCCTTGCCGTGTGGCTGGTGTTTGCCCTGTTCGTGGGGTTGCTGAGTGTCATTCTGCTGGTCTTGCTGCCGCTGGTCTGGTGGCAGGTGACCAATCTGGTGAAAGAACTGCCGCGCATGTTGGGCGAGTGGCAGAGCCTGTTGATGGTGTTGCCCGAGCGCTTCCCGCAATGGATAGACCAGCAGCAGGTACTCGCAGCCATCGAAGCAGCGCGCGGCGGGTTGGGGAAATTCGGCCAGTGGGCACTGGGGATTTCGCTGTCCAGCCTGCCGGTGCTGCTCAGCGTCATGATCTATCTGGTGCTGGTACCGACGCTGGTGTTCTTCTTCCTCAAGGATGGCAGCCTGATTGCGCGCTGGATGGCGGGCTATCTGCCGCAGGAGCGCGCCTTGATGACAGAGGTGTGGCAGGAGATGCATGTACAGATCGCCAATTACATCCGCGGCAAGGGCATCGAGATCATCATCTGTTTTGTCGTCAGCTACATTGTCTTCGCCTTTATGGGCCTGAACTACGCGGCACTGCTGGCCTTGCTGGTCGGGTTGTCGGTGCTAGTACCCTATATCGGCGCAGCGGTGGTGACTGTACCGCTGGCGCTGATTGGCCTGTTCCAGTGGGGGCTGAGTGAGCAGTTTTTCTACTTGATGGCGGCCTACGCGATCATTCAGGCGCTGGATGGCAATGTGCTGGCCCCGTGGCTGTTTTCCGAAGCCGTCAGCCTGCACCCGGTGGCCATCATCTGCGCGGTGCTGTTGTTCGGTGGTTTCTGGGGGTTCTGGGGCGTATTTTTTGCCATCCCGCTGGCCACCCTGTGCAAAGCGGTGATGGACGCCTGGCCGCGCACCGAGGCGCTGCCTGACAATTGATCCGGCCCGTTGAAGTTTGCACGTTCAGCCGGCGGTAGGGTGCCATCATCGATGCCAAAGGCATCGCCCTTGTCCGCCTCGCGGCCGTTTCGTTCAGGCCGCTCTCGGGGCAAACATGATGATGGCCATGCCAGCGAGTGCTACTGCGCCACCCAGCAAATCCCATTGGGTAGGCCTGATGCCGTCAACCAGCCACAACCACCCCAACGCGACGAATACATAGACGCCACCATAGGCGGCATAAACCCGCCCTGCGGCTGTGGGGTGCAAGGTCAGCAGCCAGGCAAAGAATGCCAGACTCAAGATGGCTGGCAGCAGCAACCAGGCGCTCTTGTCTTGCTTTAGCCAGAGATATGGCAGGTAGCAGCCGACAATTTCAGCCAGTGCCGTGATACAGAACAATGCGATGGTTTTCAGTTCAAACATGCGGTAGTTCGCCGGGGAATAAGGTTGTGCGCGGGAATGGAGGGCGGAGTAGGGGGGATTGACTCTTCAGTCAATGGCGTTTGTTCAGTCAATAAATCTGTCCCATATTCCCGGTTATTGTCTTGGTTTTCGTAGGGTGGGTTAGGCCAAGGGCCGTAACCCACCGTGCAGCGAATTCTTATGCGTTTACGTTCACTAGCGCGCAGAAAATGCGGATTAGGAATGCCGAAGTCGATCCAAGAAAACAGAAAAGAAACAAAAAATGGGTCGGGGTTAATTAACTGCGATTGTGCTGAATTCTGATTGATCAGAAATAAATCATTCCGCCCCCTTTAGTCTCTATTCGTAGTGTGTCCATAAACGTAAGACTTTAACTAGATTTTCATTCTCGATTACTTGATATACAAGGCGGTGTTGAATGTTGATGCGCCGAGAATATGCGCCCGCGAGGTCACCAATGAGCTTTTCGTAAGGTGGTGGATTTTTGAATGGATTACTTTCTATTAGTTTCAATAGTTCTTTGGCTTTTTCTTTCAGGCCAGAGGCGGCGAGTTTCTGAGCGTCTTTCTGTGCCTGCTTGGTGTAAATAACCTGCCAAGTCACCAATTAAGCTCCTTCGAGCAAGCATCTGCCGGCTCTGCCATGCCGCTCTTGATTGATTCGCGCATGCCTGGAACGGAGAGTAGATAAAGCGTTTCTTGGATTGCATCCCAGTCTTCAGACGAAATCAGTACTGCATTACCCCTTTTCCCAGAGATAACAATGGGTTGGTGTGATTCAGCGGTCTGGTCGATAAGCCGGTAAAGATTGGCGCGGGCTTCGCTGGCGGTGAGGGTTTGCATGATCAGGAGTCCGTATCAGGTGTAGATTTGTAACGTACTGCATTCCGTACGATTCGGCAAGGCCGGCTTTAGCCGCTAACGTTTGAGTTCAGGCCGCGGCCTGTTTTAGGGCCGTCGCGCCTGCAGCGAATTGTTGGGCGACTCACTGGGACCAAATCGGTGCCAGACAAGGCGCGCCACCAACACTGGCAAGACCAGAACTGCCAACCAACCAATTGCCAGGACTACCGGTTCTAGCCAGGACGGCAGTAGCCCTGCATGCGGGCCGGCCAGAACGATAACAGTGAAAAAGGAGATCAGCGCCACTACTGCGAGCGATGCGACGTAGGCGACTGCAGTGGCAACGTATTTCACCGGCCTCTCCTTGACGCTATGCGGTTATAAGGGGCTGGAGTTAATTAACTGTAAATGTGCCAGAATCGAACTGATCAGAAATAAATCACTCAGACTCCGATCCTTTAGTCATCGTGGTCTGTCCCCTATTGCCCTGGCTTGCTTATCGTCTTGGTCTCGACTTCTCCAACGCTGCAAACAGAACCAGAGTTAGAATTCCTGCTGCGCAACTAAGAAAGTAACCATCAAAGATATCAATTTTCCCATCTTTTATTATCAATCCAAAGATTCTGTCAGTCCCGAGAAATCTTGTATATGCGGCCACTCCAAGAAAAATAACAAGCGACCCAGTTGTTGCAGAGAGTAAAGCGTTTTTGAGCATGTATATATTCATAAAATTGTCCATTTTCCTGCAAGTTAGTCGAGAACTGCCCCTATTTTTCAGATTGACGTCCCCAGAGAGGCATTAAATCTAAGGGGTCGAAGTGTTTATTTTTATTCACTCCGCCCTTTATGGTTACTTTATGGTTGCGGGCGGTCCGGTTGACCGAAGGGCTAGGGCTTTCGGCCGGTCTTAACTTGTGTTGAAAGGCCCGGCAGAACATAGATTGTGCGTAGGACATTCTCAGCGATCTCAAGGGCGGCGACGAGTTCTCTGGGTTGGGCGGGTGTTACTTCATGTGCGGCGGCATTTCCGAGGAACCTATGCGTATGAAGGATATCGGCCTGAGCCTTCGACAAAATGCCGTTTGTAGCAAGACCATCGATTAGGGCCTGCAAGTTACCACCGTTAATGCCTTGATCGCGGCAGACTGCTTCAATCAATGCTCTAAGGCCAATGCCTGCGAGGACAGGAAGCTGCGCATTCATTGCACCGATGACTTCCTTGTAGACGACGCGAACCTTAGCAGGGAGGTCATGTGTCTGTTCAATTGCCTGGCGTTCGCTCTGGCCGCGTGGATAAGTCTTCCATGTGCTGTCCATCTCTCCAGTGTGCGGGTTCCAGTCCTGGGGCGACCAGCTTTCAATTGCGTAGGTGAATGCGTCGCAGCCTGCGCACTGCGCAAAGCGGTGGACTTCTGTCCATGGATCCTCATAGTCAGGGTCGCCATAGATCCTCTGCTCGGAGAGGATGTTGTGATTTGTGTACTTTCCACACTGGTGACAGAAGATCTTCATTAGTGAAAGCCCTAACTACAAATAGACCCAAATTGGGCAGTAACGCTTTCACGGGCTTGGTGGGTAACCTTCCCTGCCTACATGTTAGAACCCGTCTATCTCGGCCGTATCGCTGGCGGGTAGCTCGTATAAGGCTTTTATCCACCATCAGCGATGCGTCTCGATTGCCCAGCGACATTAGCCCAATGCCACGCTCCGGGCTACTTGTCTAGCACCTTGAACAAAAACGCATATTCCAGCGCCACATCCTTCAACGCCTGATAACGCCCGCTCATGCCGCCATGGCCGGCGTCGAGTTCGGTTTTCAGCAGCAAGAGGTTGTTATCGGTTCTGAGGGTGCGCAGTTTGGCCACCCATTTGGCCGCTTCCCAGTACTGCACGCGGCTGTCGTTGTAGCCGGCCACCACCAGCATGGGCGGGTAGGGCTGGGCGCTGACGTTTTCGTAGGGTGCGTAGGC
>JACCEA011161777.1_pt1 | contig 10794 bp, 4 predicted proteins | sample 7449851 | NCBI WGS metagenome assembly JACCEA01 (sample SAMN15323453, study PRJNA562643) | freshwater metagenome | isolation source: river surface water | place: USA:Blue River Watershed | collected 2017-08-18 | reverse complement strand
TAAACATGAACTAGTACGTGTATCACCAATATATACTTCTGCAGCATCTTTACCAAATATTGATAAAATAATAAAAATACATGCAATTAGTATTATAAAAAGTGTTATATCCCATAAATAAGTTGCAATCCAATATAAATATGGAGAAACACCTGAAACAATTTGTAAATGTTTACTTTTAGTTACACGTTCTTTTACAATAAATGATATAAACGCTGCAGGTATATAACATAATGGTACTAATATAAACACAGATGTCAATACACTTAAAACAATTTGAGTTTCAATTGATTTTTCTGACGTTATTGGTAAAGGATGATTTTTCGTTAAATAACGAATTTCTTTTCCTTCACTATTTAATCCTTCATCACCAATACCAACACAACGTTGAAATGACGTTTCAATTAGTTCACCATACCATGCGGTTAATGCATGTGGTGATGACGTATTATGAAGAATCGTATAATCACTTTTAATTGGAATTATCGTGTTTGTTTTACCAGTTGTAGGTAATAATAGTATTAGATTAGTTGATAAGACCGTCCATGTTAATAGTACACTTTCATCATTGTTGAATAAAGAAGTATCTTGAAATACAAATGTTATTAATAAACCTTTATCCATTACTTTAATCGTACTATGATTAAAATCAATTAATGACAATAATAAATCATTAATTAATAATTCATTAATAACCGTTATATTATTATTGTTACTATTCGATGTTGATGGAAAGGTTATCACTAATTGATTACTATTATCATAATTATTGGTAAATATCGTTGTATTAAATATATTATTAATTACACTGACAATATTATTGTTAAAATACGTGATAATCGTAGTTATATTCATATCACTATTACGAGTATTATAAGAGGATAGATCAATGATAATATCCGTTGTATCTATATTCTTTTCAATGATAATATCTAAAAGTAATCCATTATCCAATATATCAATAGCAATAGTTGTAATATTCACATCCAACATAGTGCTAGTGAAATCATTAACTTCATTGAATGAAATTGTATAATTTTCGCCTACTATGGCATACGTAATATCACGCAATATATTACCCATTGATAGTGATGATATCGTCGAATCATTGTTATTAGTCAATAATAATTGAATCCAATCCCAATCAATAGAAATATTCAATGGGATTGTATCACCAAAGGAATATCCACCCATACGATTAGATTGATAATATTGTTTATTTAATAAATAATGTGATAATATTGTAGAATTCGTTACTTTAGGATGTAAAGGGGTAATATTATCTTTATGATATTTACCATTTAATTGATTTAAATAATTCTTACCAATATATGACGATGTTCCATCATCATTCGATGTCGTATTGTCAACGGAAAGGGTAGTAAAGGGTAATAATGATATGCCTGATCCACTTCCTTCTGTCAATACAACTCTAGGATATATCTCACCATATTGATTGAACAAATTACCATTTAATATTATAGTACGTCCCGATGAATTAAGTTTTAATGTTAGAATTAACATGATTAATAGAATTTGTATTGATGGAAAAATAATTTGAAAAAAGAAACCTTTTAAATCACGTGAAGTTATAATTAATCGTTTACGATATAATTCTAAAAACTGAATATAAAATATTTGTTTTGATATTCCATCATTATCATTGGTAGTAGGAGACATAGTGTTAGTAGTCACTATTGGTTCATTATTGTCTTCTTGCTGTTTAGTAGAAAGTTTATTTCGATCAACAATCGGATCTGATACAATCACTTCTGGAATAATTGCACGTTGTGAAAGTGACAAAAATGAAGTAAGACAATTAGTTATCATGATACTATATCTTCTTATCATTGACGTTAGATCATCAGGTAATTCATCATTTAATTCAAGATTATTTACATTATTATTGTTGATATTTGTATGCGCTAATGATATGAATACTTGTTCTAACGTAGTCAAACTTATACCATAAGATCCAATACCTAAATCATGTGCTTTTTCTTGAAGTTTCTCAAACATGGCTGCAAATAATGAAATAGAATTAAATGGTAATTGAAAAATAATTTCCCCTGCAATCGCTGATTTAATCTTTGCATTTTCAATAATTGATTTAATTTCTATTTCAATATTTTCAATCGATTTATTAATGGATTTGGATATACTTAATAAATATCCTAAACCATATTTATTTTTCAAAAATAATGAGGATCCAGAACATAATAAACGTCCTTCAGACATAATAGCAATACGATCAGCTAAAGTATCAGCTTCATCCATAAAATGTGTGGTCAACAATATTACACGTCCGGATTTACTTTTTTGTAATAATTCCCAGGTCGAACGGCGACTATAGGGATCCATACCTGATGTTGGCTCATCCAATAACACAAATTTTGGATCACCAATTAATGCCATAGCTAAGCATAATTTACGTTTCATACCACCAGATAATGCCATCGATCGACAATATCGTTTTTCCAATAAACCAACTTCGACTAAAATAGTTTGTATTGAATGTTTTAATGATTTTCCTGACAAACCTTTTATTTTACCAAAGAAACGCAAATGTTCTTCAACAGTAAGCATTGGAAACAAAACATTTTGTTGTGGACTAAAGAGAATAACATAAAACATGTAAGATGTTATAAATCGAGTGCACTTACCACAAACCAGTGATCGTACGAATTTGGTCTAAATCATTTTTTAGTGAATATCCATAAATATTAACATCACCTTTGGTCAATTCAATTAATCCTGTTAATGCTGCAATTGTAGTTGATTTGCCTATGAAAGGTTGATACGTTACCAAAATACGATACAAACCCAATTAATTACCGTACCTGCACCATTGTGACCCAATAAACATGTTATTTGATCTTCCATCATGGATAATGATAAATTTCTAACTGCAACTTTTCCATCATCATATCTTTTTGCTAATGATTTAATACGAACACAAGCTTTACGTTGCATTTCCAGTGGAATCATTTCAATGTTTGATGATCCCTCTGATTGATGATCAGATGAATGGGAAAACTCTGGCATATCGTTAAAGTCATGAAACTCCATCACACCATTATTTTTGGAAGTAAAACAACATGAATAACAACATCCACAGCACCAACATGAAGACATCCAATATTTATAACTGAAAATAAACAAAGGATGTTTTGATGTACCATTTTCATGTGGTAACACTTGATCAAAATACCATGCTAAAAATATATAAATATAGAAATCAGCCCATAACATTAATAACACCGAACCAAAACTAAAATTTCCCGTTGATAGATTACCAAATTGAATGCCTACACCACCATATTCATAATTAGATATAATATCCGCACCAAATGCAAATGCCGTTGGTGATAACAAACATGCAAATAATTTATTTGCAGCTTGTTCATCATTCGTTGTGGAATAAAAGGCAAATCTTGGTAATATCGCAGAAAACAATACTACAGGTGCAATAATTGCCGCTAATTTCGAATTTGAAAAAAAGACACTTAATAAAAAGGAAAATGCAATTTCTGATAATAAAAATAAAAAGAAATATAAAAAGATTAATAAACCATTCGAATTAGTTAAAAATGTTATATTCGTTATTATCGTCGATGTTATTGCTATCCATAAGAATAATATGAATGCTACAAGAAACCACGTTAATCGATGTATCCAATCTTTTAAACCCATAATCTTCATTAGCTCTCGCATTTTTGTTTCTTTTTCTTCAACAATTGATTTTGTTAATTTTGACATTGGATACATTGTTGACATTACCATTGCAATTCCTAATAAAAATCCTATTGAAGAATAATATGGATTTTGTTCATATTCATAGGTTGGAAATGGTATAAATACAGGTGTTGGTATACCAGCAGAACATTCTTCATATTGTGTATTCGAGGTTGCATTCGTATATTCAAAAATCCATTTATCAATAGCATTTTCTAATGATAAAAAACCACTTAAAAAATATTTTTGATATTGTGAATTTAAACCAATGGATATATCATTAACAATAGAATTTGTATTTGGTAATGTTGTATAATTTTGACGTATAACATAATTAATTTTTGATGTTGAAATTTCACGTAAAATTATAAAAGCCATAGCATGTGTATCTAAATTATTTAAAATATAATCAATACCATCGTTTTCATTATTGTGTATAATTATATTTAATGAATTAAATGCTGTAGAATAAGTTCTATTTAAATAATTGATTAAATGAAATGTTTCTTTTGATGATGGTGCGAAATGTAAATCACCTAAATAAAGAAGATTCGCAAAACTTTGACCAAAACTGGTTTGAGAAAGTAAATCACTAGCAGGGAAAATATTGGATAATAACTTTCCAAAAGCAATATACTGTCCAAAATCAGGAATTATTAATGGTCCTTTAATAAGATTTTTAAAAGTTTGCATTCCGATTGAACCAATTTCATCAAAAGGATTACCAACAGTCAAAGTCGACGAAGCATTGGAAGATGATGCAAACGATGATGGTGGAATTTGAACATTTATAGATGAATAAGTCTTCGATGGATACTCTTGTACTTTAGAAAGGAGAAAACCAAAGATTAATACAGATAAAATAATTAAATGTGAAAAACATTCACAACATGTTCCTCTTAAAGTACGACGTTTTTCTATCGCAATTCTACTTAAACCAGCGCTTAATTGTGATCCGCTTAAACAAAACGATATTCGTGAAGACAATGTTGGAAGCATAATGCCTGAATTCTGGTTTGAAGGAGGAGGAGGAGGAGGAGGAATTGTAGTGGGTGGGAGTTGCTCAATGTCATGGAAATTATCATTCTCTGATATTCCGACACCATGATCACTCGAACTGGGCTGTAGGTTACCGTCGTCAACATCAATCATTTGCAAAGAAGTAATAGGTAGATTTTGCCTCCTTGATACAAATTTGATTCTATTTTGTACATACAGCAGAGTCTGGGAATGCATCTGTCGAGGAGTGCACAGTAGGTAGCCATATAGGGTTATTTATCATGCGTTTCACAAATTTTGTTCGACATCGACATCTCATCTTGCTCTTCTTGCTTGCTTTCCGCCCCATTTTTTATTGTCAAGCTGTATTATCCAAAACAGCTTGAACGAATCAGTCGATAAAATTTCTATCCCTTTATGGTCATTCAACTTTCATTGTGTTTTATATTCTCTGAGAATTAAGTAAGAAAAAAATGGGTGGTGGTGCTTCGAAAACAAAAAAGCCTGAACAAAAATATGAAGCTGGATCTGCTACAACTCCTGCTGAAGGCGATGACAAAGGCAATAAGGTCAAAGCATTAAGATCAAAAGTTAAAGCTATGTTAAATCGTGGTGAATCCTTTGTTATTACGGAAGAAGCTTTGTTGAAGGGTGCAATGGACGAATTACTTGAAAATGCGTCAAAGGTAGAAGGAACGATCACTCCATTCTTACAAGATGTTGCTGCCAAATGCAATGGTGAACTCGTTGGACTCAATTATAAATTCAAAGGAAGAGAATCATTAGAAAGAAAGATTAAAGGTGATATTGAATGTAAAAAGAGATCGTTAAGTCGTGGTAGCGCTGCTCATGCTGCTATTGATATCCCATCCATCGTCCACGCTATTGGTGATTCCCTACGATACACCATGCTTATCCCGGATGATCAATACGTTGCTACTGTGATAAATACGCGCAAAGTATTAGAACAAATGGGTTATCCAGGTTTGAAGTTTAAGAACTATTGGGAGAAAGGTGATATGTATCAAGGCATCAATGATATCTATCACCATACTGCTTCCAACTTCTTATTTGAATTACAATTTCATACTAAAGCAAGTTGGGATTTAAAAGCTGAGTCTCATATTATTTATGAAAAATTCCGTGTATGTAAAGATCCAGTGGAACAAAGTAAACTATTTCAAGAAGGTGTACAACTCGCGTTGACATTGAATGTTCCAGAGGGTGTTGAAAACATTCCTAAATTAGTTAGAAATCCTGCTCCAAATATTCTTGCTGCTTATGGTCAATTAATTCATGAAAATAGTACACGTTCTAAAGATCATTTGAAGGAATGGATTACAAAGATTTGTGGTACAACACCGCAGATTACAGTTGAAGTTGATGATGAAAGAACGATCGAAGCAGAGTTATCCGATTTAGTCGATACCAAGAATAAGCCTGTTGAACAAGTTGTTGAACAAGACTATTACTATGGTGTTATGGTCAAGATTGTGATTGATCCAAAGGCATATGTTCCATTGGTCAAGAAAATTATTGAAGCGATGAAGACTCCAAATCCTGAACCAAGTAAGAACATTCAATGTGCACACGTTCTTAACAATTGGCCAGCCGGTAAGGGTGCCAAATGTGTGCGTTTATTATGTTGTTTAGGATCTAAAGCAACAACGTTTCCAGCCGATAATATTTTATTTGAGGTTGTGATTCATACACCAGAATCATGTGAAGCGGATGAAGACGCGAATACGATTATGAAGAAGGATTCGAATAATATTACCGAATCAGAATTAGCGGAAGAAATGAATTTGTTATGGGAAAGTTGTGTTAGTCCTGATAATATTCATGAAATAGTTTCAACTTAATAAAGCTTGTTTTTATCATATTTTTATTGTAAATTGCATATGGGTAACCGTTCTGTTTAATCATTATTTGTAGTACAATAGGACGGTGGGAACGCGTATTCATATGCGTATTTTAGTGAACATTCCAAGTGTATATGTTTGTGGGTTATGCAAAAAGTGTATTGTTTCTTACCATTTGCTATTGGTAGGATACAATTATAAACTTCAAGTTCTTGCTTAGATCGTATACTTGTTATTAAGTGTAGGGATTTATGTATTGTGTAGATATAAAATGTTAGTGTGAATGTTGTTAAAGTTATTGATGTTTTATGTTTTCTATTTACTACTATCTACGAACGAATCTAGTTTACAAGAGAAACATTATTCTACTTCAGCAAAAACTGATTTTTTAAATCCGTGCATATCATCTGCTTTAAAAGCTGTTTTTACACCCAAGAATCGCGTTTTCACACTTCCTTGTGAGGCGGTGCAATGATTGCGGCGGAGGCGATTCTTGTCATTATTATTTTATATCTTCAATGTTCCTTCAACAAGCAATTGTAAGTATTTTTTGGAAAGTGGTGTGGTGGGGTAGGTAAAGTCTAAGTATTGTAGAGCGTTTTTTTCTTCGCTCGATCATCAAACACGAACCCAATCACCGCCGTGTAAGAAAACAATTTACACATACGTATGTTTAAAACTCTTTTTTTTCCCCCCAAATCGCGTCAATTTTTACCGTTTTATTAAGTAATTGAGTATTCCTATTTTTACTGGCATTATACCTACAGATATCATTTTTTCTTGTGATACTCCGGTTGGTCAATATAAAATGTCATCCTCATCACAACCACCACAGGCCGACTATGATCCGTGGAAACTTCTCAACACTGCCACCGATGAAAGAATGCAACAAGAATTAGGATCTATTTATCAACGGCAAGAACAACATGCAAGATATGCTCAACAACGACAGCGTCAAGAGCAAGAAGAACAATGGCATCGACAGCAGCAGAGCTTCAAATCGGGTAAGTAGTCAAATGGACTACATTACTTCTTATTGACATCCATCTCATCTACTTGTTCATAGGATTACGTTCTCAACATAACCATGAAATGACTGTATTAAATGATGGAATTCCAAATTTTTCTGGTGGTGCGATTAAGAGAAAGCGTCATCCAATGGAATCTGGTGATTCAAACAACATACAGTACGCCTACGCCTCCTATCCGCCAAGTAGATCCTATCCGCATACCATCTATCAAGGCGATTATCACCATGGTACACCTGTATATCCACCAAGAATGGTTCTCACAGTTGATCCTAATACTGGTATGCAGTACTATTCTCCGCTGAATTCCAATACCTGTGCCCAACCACAAGTATATCCACAATACCTGTACACACAATATCCTGTGCCGTCAGTGTCACATAGTAGCAACGTTGATGAACCGGTATTCTCTGATGCCATGTTTACATTCACTCCTGAGTTGTCTTCCTATGCCCAGCGTCCATTTGTTCCTCCACCTAGTCGAAGCTATGGTCATGATGCTCAAGCCTCACATGAATGCAATCATGGTTGGCATGATTCCTCGCACAAATACTCCCGTTCATCTTCTCATTCCTCGTTTGCATCATCTTCAACTAGCTCATACTACTCTTCCTCATCGTCATCCATTACACCCTCTCTTTCAACCTCATCGATGTCAATACCATCACGAGATAAAGAGACCGATAGTGAACGCGATGCCCGTTATGATCAATTCAATGAACAACGCGTTCAACAGCTTCTACCACCAAAGATCTATAAGACTGATATACGCAGACAATATCCGCGTATGTTTGCGAATGTGATAAATGGCTTTGACGTCGGATTGATGACATCCTTCCATCATCAACTCGCAACACCGAATGTGAAAATGGAAATGACCGTTACAAGTGTCAGTCAATTCTCTGAATCACCTGGGAGTAAGGTAAGTCAAACTAATGATGATCTTGTGTGTTCATTTCACTTACAAGGACGTGATTTATGTACAACGTATTGGGCAGGATTGTTACAATTAACTCCTAATTTTACCGTTAAAATAAGTAATATACAGATAGTTACAGTGTATGGATCATTAAAATGTAAATTAATATTTGATGTTGATATTAGTTGTTCAAAAATGTATGCAGTACGTTTAGATAAAATGGTTGACGACATAACGAAAGAATTTGAAGACTCTTTACATGTGAAGGACGATAAAGATACTGAAAATATAACAAAGGAGGTGTTAGCTAAGAGTGATTTGAATCGTCGAAATGAATATACGGATGCGATTACAAGGGATGTCTCACCATCGGCTTTACAGTATCATTTTGATCCTATTGATACCTACCGTCGTCGTAGAGGTGGCCAAATGCCTTCGTTAAGCCCCGTTTGTCTTGATATTAAAGGTAAGTACATCTTACATGTTAATGAAGAGAAATTGATTGAAAAAATTGAAAAACATTGCGAAATACGAACTATAACCCCTGCTATTGTAGCAGCGGAAGCTATTGCACGTTTAAAGAAAACTACTAATAGTCAGAAGTAGTAGTGTAAAGTGTTGTTTTAACATACTCTGATTGTGATGTTTGTAAAATCGTAGATTATTTGTGACCTAGTATTGTATTTTGCATGGATATACACCGAATTGATGTGTATTCACTTTGATTGTTGTGTGCTATGAGTACTTTTATTGTCGTGGTTCTTCTTCTTCTTCTCTTTCTTTTTTTTTTTTTTCGTTTTTTTAATCGTATAATCTCCATACCATACTAGTAATATAACCTTCTCCAGCTTTTTGAAAAGGATTTTGTTGTCACCTTAAAATTGTATGAAGGTCATAAAATTCTGTAGTTAGTGCGTAAAATGTTGTATAATTGGATTAGATCTGTTTTTTTATTTTATTTTCAAATGTTTAAATTTAACTACTAGCTTTATTTTATTCTGATTGTTCTCTACATGCAATTTTGTCCAAGGTGATATATGATGCGAGCGAATTTGGACCATCTACTGTATAATAAAGTATCAACATCTCTTTTTTGCTTAATTAATTAACCAAGGCAATTTGGTATTTTTTGTTTTCTTTACGCAATACACCAACTTTTGGTTGGTAAAACGTGTTTGTTGCCTTTACAAACGCGTTTTATAGAATTCTGTTCAACCAATATTTCGTTGGAGCTGTTTTTTTTGGTTGAACATCAACAAAATTTTTTTGCTGTGACTGGTGGTTGCATATTCTTGCAGAATTTATTTTGTGTGTTTGTAGAAACGCCCCTTCTCTAATTCTTTGCTGCTGTGTGGCAAAGGGAAGCGTTCTGTCATCGCTTCAGAATTCGTCGTCGTGGTCATCAGCAGTCAGTCTGTCTCTGCTGGTTGTCAGTATAGCACGGGTAGAAAATTAAGCAATAGCACAAGGAAGACGAGAGCGTTATGTCATCACAAGAATATGATCCGTGGAAGCTACTTCATTCTGCATCTGATGCATCACAAAGTCAAGAACATTTGATGATTGAACAAAAGCTGGCTTTGAAAGCCAAGCAACAAAGACAACAGCAAGCGCTTCTACAACAACAACAGCAGCAACAACAACAACACTATGATTATCGAGAAAGACAGTTACAAGAGCAAAGTCGGTGGGTTGGAAAAACGGTTAGTCCGCGGTTAGATCAGAACGGTAAGTTCAAACATTCTCATCGTTATGTCTCTCGTGATCTGATACATCATTCTCCATTATTGTAGCTGCGCCTTCTGAAAGAGACCGTCATTCTGCAACTCATACTGGTGGGAGAGATATCGAAGGTGTGATATTTGAAGACTCACAACAATATGCTTCTTATCAAAGTATGCTGAGCACTATGAATATTAAGACTGAGCCTTCTCAACCTCTCCACAACCACGCAACGGATTCAAAGTCGTCTCTGCGCACTGAGTCATCTGCGAGAATAGTATCAAATGGTATGATCAATCCTTGGTTGGGTTTGAATCCAACCTCTGTCAGTGTGAAAGAAGAGAAAGACTCAAAGAAAAAACGATCTAAAGTTGCTGAGTCAGTGGAAGTAGAATATGAAACACCTTTGAATCCGATGTTTCGAGGTCACAGTGTCCCCACCCACGTTACTTCCGGTGTTCCATATTCTCATGCATCAACTTTTCCATCACCCGAAGAATATTTCCCACCTGAATGTAATCCGTCTGTT
>JACCEA010690840.1_pt1 | contig 10795 bp, 9 predicted proteins | sample 7449851 | NCBI WGS metagenome assembly JACCEA01 (sample SAMN15323453, study PRJNA562643) | freshwater metagenome | isolation source: river surface water | place: USA:Blue River Watershed | collected 2017-08-18 | reverse complement strand
CCTTTTTCTGAAACACAACATAAATATGGACCGTATAAGCCCATTAAAAAATTCTATAGTAAATAAAAACCACACAATATGATCGAACAAATTCAACAACCCTGGCCTTGGTATGTAGCCGGTGTGATTATCGGACTCATCGTTCCAGCATTGCTTATTTTAGGCAATAAAACTTTTGGTATCTCTTCTAACTTGAGACACGTATGTGCTGCATGTTTTCCTGCAGACATTAAATTTTTTAAATACGATTGGAAAAAAGAAATCTGGAATTTCTTTTTTGTAGGAGGTATTTTCCTAGGTGCATTTATTGCTAATAATTTTTTAATGAACAACGCACCCATTGAAGTCAATCCTGCTTTACAAACAGAATTAGCTCAGTATGGCATCAATAATTACAATTACATGTTGCCAGCAGAACTTTTTAGCTTCGATGCCTTATTAACTGTGCGTGGATTTATTATAATGATCGTCGGAGGTTTTCTAGTTGGCTTTGGTACTAGGTATGCAGGTGGTTGTACTTCTGGCCATGCGATTATGGGCTTGAGTAATTTACAATGGCCTTCTCTTGTAGCAACAATCTGCTTTATGGTTGGCGGCTTTTTTATGGCCAATATTATTTTACCTTGGATATTATCCTTATAAAAAATTAAAGAATGAATAACGAAAGAGTACAAAATATAGATAGCAACACCGCCTGCGTAAACGCCTCTGAGCAAACACATCCAGGTTGGTATAATTTAAAGTATACCATTGTGGGTATATTATTCGGCATTGTATTTGTAAAAGCAGAAATTATTTCTTGGTTTCGCATTCAAGAAATGTTTCGCTTACAAAGCTTCCATATGTTTGGCGTCATTGGCACTGCAGTAGTAGTAGGCGCTATTTCCGTTTTCTTGATTAAAAAATTCAAAATCAAGACCATACATGGAGAGGAAATAAAAATAGCAGATAAAACATTTAACAAAGGTCAAATCTATGGCGGTTTGTTGTTTGGATTTGGCTGGGCGTTAACTGGTGCATGTCCTGGTCCATTATTTGCACATATTGGAGCTGGATTTTATGCAATCTTAGTAGTGATCTTAAGTGCCATCGCTGGTACATGGACCTATGGTTATTTCAAAGAGAAATTACCGCACTAAAATTAGTTGAACCCTATTGAAAACAAAAGGCCTCGTTATACGAGGCCTTTTGTTTTATAAGATCTTGAAAGCATTCAACTGCTTATTTCTTAATCCATTCAAAACTATTTCGGTGTAATATAATCCATCCATTGTTTTCCATCTTTTTCATCAATCGACTTATCACTTCTCGAGAACTGTTTAAATCAGAGGCAATTTCTTGGTGGGTTAATTTAATTGTAGGACCAAACTTATCTACTTGCTTTTTTAAATAAAACTCTAGCCGCTCATCCATGTTTTTAAAGGCCACCTCGTTCACTGTCTTTAATAACTCTTCATATCTAGTTCTATAGGTTTTAATGACAAAGTAATGCCAGCTCTTAAATTCACTTAGCCATTTATCCATAAATTTAATAGGAATAGAAATTAGAGTCACATCTGTCATTGCTTTAGCTAGTACTTGACTTTGTTCTGCTTGAAAGCTACAAACCATTGATACGGCACAAGCTTGACCAGGTGAGATATAATACATAAAATATTCATCTCCCTCTTCATCTTCTTGATAAAGCTTAACAGTCCCCTCAATCACCATCATAGTTGAACGTATATTTTGGCCTACTTTTAATAAAGGTGTTCCAGCTGGGACTTCTTTTATTTCAGCATTTTCAATGATGGCATCATATAATCCTTCTTCTAAATTGGGAAAAAGTGCTTTTAATTCTGGCTTCGTTATCATACTGCAATTTACGCCAATTTATTTTTGCTCCGCATTTGAATGAAAGTAAATAGAGCCGATATGCAAAGAAATCCAATACCTGAAGCAGTGATTCTTGTTAAAAGGATTGAACTAGGTCCTTGACTGTTATAAATACCCCATAATGCCCAGGCTACAACCAAGGCAAATGGAATATTTTTAAATTGATAAATCATGTACCATGCAAGGAATACTGCAATAGAAATCATGGATGCTGACCAATAAATTGGTGTTATTCCAAAGGCAGTCCATTTATAAGCAACAAATAATGCAGTAATATTTGCAATCGTTGCAACAGAAATCCAGCCTAAATAAACCATGAATGGGATATATAGTATCCACTTTTGGCCTGCAGATAGTTGATGAATTTCCGATTGTGTTTTTAGAAACAAATGTATAAGTGTGCCTAAAAATAATAGCATGATAACCACTGACAATTCAATCTGTAAATAATGCCATGCTAGAATCCAAGCCATATTTAAAATACAAGTGATCAAGAACTGACTATTTATACTTTGAATAAATGAATAGGCATTTTTATATTGATTTTTCTTAATGGTATAATATGTAAATCCAATAGTATAAGAAAACAATAATAAATAAATCACACCCCAAATAGAAAACGTAAATCCAGCTGGGACAAAAGCATTAGGGTAGAAACTAGATATCTGCCCAGTATTATAACCGTTGATTGGTAAAATATTTGCTAAAGCATTGACTGTAATCACCCCAATAAATAGTAACCAGGTAAGAATTATTTTCATTTTAAATATTTATTAAACCAATTGATATGTGCATTATGACGATGTACAATATAGCTTGGCACTCTAAGACCGTGGTTCTGATTTGGGTAGATAATTAATTCTGTTGGAATACCTTCTGATTTAAATGCTTGGTACATTTGTTCAGCACCAATTACAGGCACATTAAAATCAGCTTGACTTGCCATGAATAAAGTAGGTGTTTTGATTTCCTTTACTTTATAGAAAGGATAAGACAATGCCTCCCATTTCTTAGGATTTTCCCAAGGTTTGCCAATTTCTTCTTCATACTGTGCAATGTATTGATCAGAACCATAAACCGACATCATAAGAGAACTACCCGCGCCGCTTACAGCTGCTTTAAATCTTTTATCAGTTGCAATGGTATAATTTGATAAAATGCCGCCATAACTCCAGCCAGCAATCCCTAATCTGTTTGGATCTGCCACTCCTTCTTTTATTAAATAATCTGCAGCGCCAACAATATCCTTCACTTCTTTATTTCCCCAATCTGCATAAATCGCATTTGTAAATGCCGCACCTCTTCCACTACTTCCTCTATAATTCACTGTTGCAACTGCATAACCAGCTTCAGCGTAAATACGTGATGTCATATCAAAAGAATAGTCATCTTGTGCAACAGGACCACCATGGATAAATAAAATTAAAGGCAAGTTTTTTGCACCACTATCTGGCAAATGTAAAATGCCTGAAACGAGTGTGCCGTCAGATGAAGTGGATTGAAACCCTTTATGGTATCCCTTTTTTAATTTTGATGTAAACGCGTCTTGTAGGTTTGTTAAGCGCTTCGTTGTTTTATTTTGAAAACTATAAATTTCATTGGGCGTTTCTAAATTACTATACAAGAAAACAATATCGCCTTTATGATTCATATCCATTGAACTATATACGCCCATCTCATTGGTTAAGAGTACAGGTTTTTGTGATTGAAGATTGAATTGAACAAGATTTTGCTTTCTGTCATCTTCAATTAAAGACAAAATTGATTGACCGTCTCTACTCCAGAAAATTGAGGAGAATGCGCGATCATAATTTTTTGAGACAACCATTGCTGTTTTTGTTTTTAAATCATAAATGCCTAATTGCGCAAGGTCATACATGTCATAATTTCTTTCAGAACTAGATTGCAAAAACGCAATTTTAGTATTGTCAGGACTAAATACGGGGCTACTATTAGCGCCTTTGTAAGTAGTTAACTGCAGTGGTGTAGCGCCTTTAGTAAGGTTTAATAAGAAGATATCTGTGTTCGAATTTTTATCTGGATTAGCTGTAGTATTGCTAACGTATACAATCATAGAATCATCTGAACTAATCGCCACATCTGATTCATTGTAATTTCCTTTTGTCAATGTGTCTAATTTTTTAGTGCTGATATCGAATACATATAAATGTGTATTTCGATTGTCTAAATATCCTTCATAATCTTGTTTGAATTTATAACGATTAATTTCATAAGGAACCCTCAGTTTTGATTTTGCAGTATCTGCATAATTAAAATCTTTTATCACCATTACCACTTTCTTGCCACTATTAAACCAAATATAATCTTCAATCTCTCCTTTGATATCTGAAACTTGAATACCCTCACCACCTCGACGATCCATTAAAAATAACTGTGAGCCGTTGTCTTCGTCTTTACCTTTGGATAAATAGGAAATATATTTTCCATCAGGACTCCATTGATAGTTGCCTACGCCTTTTGTTTGCTCTGTAAGGGTAATCGTTTCTTTACCATCGGCACTCATCATATACAATTTTGAAACCGACTTGTCTTTTGCTACATCGATTTTTGACTGACTATATAAGATCCAACTTCCTTCTGGTGAAATTTTTGGTCTAGAAACAGATTCCATTTTATACACATCATTAGGTACTTGTGCAAATAGCAAAGTGGTTATGAAAATAGTGCAAATGGATAATAAGAGTTGCTTCTTCATAGCTGGCAAAATTTTAAATTTAATAGAAATCTAATGTACAAAATATATGCTTGTGTTTAGGCGAAAAAGGAAAGGCGGTATAGAAATACCGCCAATGTAAAGGATTGCTTGCTTATTAAAAGGACCCAAAAGTCCATTAGTTGTCATGGATGGAGTTGAACCATCGTTAAGGGTTTTGCTGACCCTTGCCTATCCGTTCGGCCACATGACGATAGGACAAAAATAAGGAAAATTATTAAAAGTCTACTATTTTGATAGACTTTTAATTTAAAAAGAATCCGGCCGTTTTAGCCGGATTCTAATCCCTATTGTTTTATGGTTGGATAGGTAATGCCCAATTGCTCGAGATAGGTTCCGTACTTACTAGGATCGTAATAGAATTTTTCAAGCTGGGGTCTATAAGTTCCTTGTATTTCTTTATTTAAGTGGATTGCAGGGGGATCATTCTTTGTAATGAAAGGTATGTACTGCACCTCTTTGGTTTGAACTTCTTTGAAATATTTTTTAGCGTCTGCAACTAATTGCGGTTTGGTAAATAAATCTAAAAGTGTCATTGCTGTTGCTTCGGCTCCAACCAAGGATCCTTTATGTGCAATAGGCGTAGCCATTGCAATGGCATCTGCCCAATGATGCCCCTTTGTGCCAGGAATATTCGCAGGATACCTTAAAACAATGGTTGGCAGATTCCATGAAATATCTGCGATATCATCCGATCCACCGCCCCAAGAAAATGCAACTGATCCTTTTAAAGTATCAATGGTTGATTTTAACCCGTCAATAGGATTGCCTTGTTGGTCTTTCTTCGGTGCTTCAACTAAAGCTTGGACACCTTTTGCTAAAGCAATATCTTTTTCATCCCAAACCGGCATGCCCACTTTTTTTATATTCGCATACATTGCTTCTGCAAGTGGTTTATTAAAATGACCTGGCCAAGCGGTTCCTAAAATTTGATGCGTCACTTTTGTATTGGTCATCATTGCTGCACCTTGTGCAATTTTAATACCAGATTCATAATTCATTTTAATATCCTCATAGGTACGCTCTCTAAAATAATACCATACACTTGCTTTACTTGGTACGACATTGGGCTGATCACCTCCATCCACTATCACATAGTGTGATCGATTAGTAGGCTTAAGGTGTTCTCTTTTAAAGTTCCATCCTACATTCATTAATTCTACTGCATCTAAGGCGCTCTTTGCTCTCCATGGCTGACCTGCCGCATGTGCCGCTTCTCCTTCAAAATCAAAACGCACACTCACTAATCCGTTCCCTCCATTGTCGCCATAGCTTGATGTAAAATCACCACTAACATGAGTGAAAATACAGGCATCTACATTTTTAAAATAGCCATCACGTACATACCATGCTTTTGTACCCACTAATTCTTCCGCAATGCCTGGCCAAATTAAAATGGTGCCTGGTAATTTTTCACGCTCCATTAATTCCTTCATTGCGATAGCGGCATAAATAATAACAGCCTGTCCTGAATTATGTCCTTCGCCGTGGCCTGGCGCACCCTCTACAATGGGTGCTTTATAAGTCACTCCCGGCTTTTGGGAAGCTTTAGGAATACAATCCACATCACTACCTAATGCAATTACAGGCGAGCCGCTACCCCATTTAGCCATCCATGCTGTGGGGACATTTGAAATACCCTGCTCAACTGTAAATCCGTTTTTATTCAAAACAGAAGTAATATATTTTGAGGTTTCTACTTCTTGAAATCCCAATTCAGCGAAGCTGAAAATTTGGTCTACCATCACTTGTACTTCCTTAGATTTACCAGCAACAGCTTGCATTAGCGACTGTTTCATTGCGGCTAAATCTTTTTCGGTATATTTTTTTTGCGCAAGAGATGGTAATGAAATGGCGATCAATAAGATTAAAGCAATTGCTTTTTTCATGATTTGTGCTAACATATTTTTCACTTTTATTTAGACGGAAAATGATAATTCGTCTATAAGTTACAAAAAAAATCCCCTATCAAAAATGATAAGGGATGAATATTATTTGAATGGTAGGCTTTATTTTGCAGCAATCTTAAATTCTACATTTTTAGTATTTGTTGCCGTTATTTTTGAAGTTACTACAACCGAAAGGTTGTATAAAACGCCAGGGACAAAACCAGAAACAGTGATGGGATTTGATGTGCTTGTACTTGAAATACTATTCGTAAAAGCAACTGTATTGTCTGCAACTTTAATCAATTTGGTATCAATAGTAACACCGCTAGTAGGAAGTGCCGCTATTTTTACATCTATTTTCTGTGTCGTACCAATTACTGCATAAATATTAGTTGCACCTGGATCGATATCAACAATCACTGCATTCGCAGCAGTCAAACTCGGCTCAATAGCTACAGGAGGGTTTGGTGTTGGAGGCGTTGGTGTTGGAGCATCACCACTTTTGCTACATGCTAAAAAAGCAAAGCTAATAACAGCGCAAAAAAGGATGTATTTGAACTTATTCATTATTGTAATTTGAAATTAAAGATAATTAAATATTACAATATATCAATTTGAAAAGGGGGATTAAGCTGCCTTTAAAAGTATAAATACCCCATTATTTAATCGAATAGGCGGTTAAATTTAAAAATGGAGCCGCTTTTTCAGATTCGTTCTTTATTCCTTCTATTAATTACCTATTCATTGATAATTATAGGTGCTTTTGTCAGCACATTAAATGGACAAGTAATTGATATGCAGTCTTTTACACAATCTTCAAGTTATCAAACAGTGAAACAGCCAAACCTGATTCAAATAGATTGGCAATTAGATTTAGGAATTAGCACAATCGTCATGGACCAGTCTCCAAAATATTTTTTCACAGCGGGCTTTGTCCAGCCTACTATTTATAGACACCAGCAGCACAATAAGCCCGTCGATTTTAATCCGAAATTTTTAATACACTACAATGAAAATGATCAATCCATTGAATTGTCCTCCATGGAAGCAGATTTAATTATTTATGGATTGCAAGTTTACAGTTTGACCGGTTCAAAAATAGGTTCAATAAAAACAAAGATCGCTAGCAGCCGGCTTTTTTTATCGACACCACTCTCAAACCTTGCTTCAGGCATTTATTTTATTCAAGTTTATTATTTACCGGAAAACATCAGTTCTGATTTTCAATTTTGGATTAAAACGCAAAAAATTATTAAACAATGAAATTATTTATATCAATTTTTTTTTATACTAGTAATTAATTCGGTATCCTCTCAAGGCCATAAAGGCATTGCCTTTCAGGCTATTGCCAGAAATAGTCAAGGGATTGTAATGGGCAATCAAAATCTACAAATAAGAATAAGTATTTTAACAGACACAATTAAAAACAACATTGTATATCAAGAAATTAAATCTGTCAAATCTAATCCACTCGGTTTATTTTCTGTTTTAATTGGAGTAGATGAAATCGCAAAAATTAAAACTGAGGGAAATTTTAATACAATTAAATGGAGTGAGGGTGCACATTTTATTCGAATTGAAATTGATCCCGAAAATCATTTTCAATTTATTCAACTCGGACAGCAAACCATCAATTATGTAGCCTATTCTTTTTCAACCGATCATATCAAATCATCAAATATTGAAGGGGTCGTTTCAGTTACGCAAGGTGGAACAGGTTTTAACAACCTATCTTCTTTGAAAACAGCAATGCAATTAGATAAAGTAAACAACATTTCAGATTCGAATAAAGTGATTAGTAAATTAACGCAAGCTGCCCTCAATAGTAAATTAGAAAAAAGGGATACGGTCTCATTGAGCAATCGAATTGATCAAAAGATGAATAAAGGAGAGATCAATCTAAAGGAAATTGGGGCAGGATTAGGATTTATGCCATTTGAAATGGACTATGGGGCATTTTATGATACCAGCAGGCAATTTGCTCCATTTGCGAACACGGCTTTTGCTATTAAATGGAAGGATACAATTAGCAACAACCACATCTCCCTTGAGAAAAACACAAGTTTAGAACCAACAAGGGTAAGCGTTTTAAAAGGCGGCATTTATAATATACAATATAGTATTCAGGCAAATAATACCCTGATTGCAAATGACGAAATAAGTATTTGGATTAGACGCAATGGAGCTGCCTATACCAATAGTCTACGACAATTTTTAACAGGCCCTATAGGAATAAAAAACGGCTATTCGGGAGAAGCAATTGTAGCTATGAATGAAGGAGATTATATAGAACTATATATTAGCACAAGACACAATCAAACTCAATTGATTAAAACAAATAACTTAACCAATCCATCGAGGCCGGCTGCTCCAAGTGCGCAAATCTACCTATTTAGAATTCAGTAAGATTGATTTATAAGATTATAAACTTTTTTAGCACTATCCATTCATAAAATTTCTTTTTCAATACAAGGCTGCAATGTTAACTTTAGTAGGACTAAAAACTAAAACTATGCGTCGAATTGTTTATCTGCTTTCATTTGTGCTATTAATAGGTGCACAAGTATTTGCACAATCTGTTCCAAATCCAAAAAGTCATTTTGGATTTAACATTGGGGACAATTATAAGTTAGCCACTTTTACTGCAACAGAAGCTTATTTGAAAAAACTTGCAGCAAGTTCAAACAAGGTTAAACTAACATCCATTGGAAACACTGAGGAAGGGCGCAACCAATATATGGTCGTTGTTTCTAGTCCGGAAAATTTAAGGCAGTTACAAAAATATAAATCTATTTCACAAAAATTAGCTAGAGCTGAGAGCTTGAACGATGCAGATGCAAAAGCATTAGCTAATGAAGGAAAAGCTGTCGTTTGGATTGATGGTGGTCTACACGCCACAGAAGTTGTAGGGATACACCAATGGATTGAAACCCTTTATCAACTTATTACGCGCTCGGATGAAGAGACAAAAAATATTTTAAAAAATACGATCATCTTGTTTGTGCACGCAAATCCTGATGGTCAAGAATTGGTTTCTAATTGGTATATGCGCAATGCAGACACATTAAAAAGAAGTACATCAGCATTGCCTCGATTGTATCAAAAATATATTGGACATGATAATAATCGTGACTTCTTTATGATGAACATGAGTGAATCTAAGAACATGAGTCGTCAACAATATATTGAGTGGATGCCACAAATTTTATACAATCACCACCAAACAGGACCAGCAGGAACTGTGGTGGCAGGCCCTCCATACAGAGATCCATTTAACTACGTTTACAATCCATTATTGATAACAAGTTTAGATGCCATGGGTGCTGCAATGAGCAGTCGTTTAAATGCCGAACAAAAACCTGGTTACACCATGAAAGGTGGGTCGGTTTATTCAACTTGGTGGAATGGAGGCTTAAGAACTACAGCATACTATCATAATATTGTGGGCATCTTAACAGAGATCATTGGAAGTCCTACTCCAATGACAATACCATTGGTACCTCAGCGTTTAATACCAAATAGCGGCTTGCCTTATCCTATCGAACCGCAAAAATGGTTTTTCAGAAATTCAATCGATTATTCTATCTCCTTAAACTATGCCGTATTAAATTATGCAGCAAGATACAAGGACGAAGTGTTATTGAATATGTACAAAATGGGTAAAGCAGCAATTAATGCAGGTAATAAAGATAACTGGACGCTTTCTCCAAACAAGGTTGAAATGTTAAACGAGCAGTTGAAGACAGAGAAAAGAGATATTTGTGTGGATAGTATTGCAGCACAAAATTTTGCAAAAATTTATAAGGCACCAAACTTAAGAGATCCACGTGGTTATATTATTCCTGCAAATCAAAATTCTAGTGCTGTTGCTTTTGTCAATATCTTAATTCAAAGTGGAATTAAAGTACATAAAGCAACGAATGATTTTGCGGTAAATGGAAAAAACTATCCTGCTGGTTCTTATATAGTAAGAACCAATCAAGCATTTAGAGCGCATGTTTTAGATATGTTTGACCCACAAGACCATCCGAACGACTTCTTATACCCTGGTGGTCCACCAGTACGTCCTTATGATGCAGCAGGTTGGACACCAGCTTACACAATGGGCGTAGAGTTTGATAGAATCCTAGACGATTTCAATGGTCCATTCGAAGCCTTACCTTACGGTCAAACACAAAATCCAAAAAGCAGTATTATTGTTACACCTAATAGTGTAAATAAATTTTATGCCATTAAATCAACTGACAATAACAGCTTTGTCCTAGTGAATGATTTATTAAAAGCGGGTAAAGTTGTT
>JACCEA011376068.1_pt1 | contig 10797 bp, 8 predicted proteins | sample 7449851 | NCBI WGS metagenome assembly JACCEA01 (sample SAMN15323453, study PRJNA562643) | freshwater metagenome | isolation source: river surface water | place: USA:Blue River Watershed | collected 2017-08-18 | reverse complement strand
CCAGCTCAACCCGTCCAAACACCGCGAGTTCAAAGACTTTGCCATCCTCTACCGCGCCAACCACATGGCCCGCCCCTTTGAGCAGGCCCTGCGCCGCGCCAACATTCCCTACAAGGTGTCAGGCGGCCAGAGCTTTTTTGACAAAGCCGAGATCAAGGACCTGTGCGCCTGGTTTCGCCTGTGGATCAACAACAACGACGACCCGGCATTTTTGCGGGCCATCACCAGCCCCAAACGCGGCATAGGCCACCAGACACTGGGCCAGCTGGGCACCTTTGCCACGCAATACAAGCTGAGCCTTTTCGAGGCCCTGTTTGCGGGCAGCCTGCCCAGCGCCGTGAATGCCCGCGCCGTGACGGGTTTGCACGAGTTTGGCCGCTACATCAACGACCTGGAACACCGCGCACGCCAAACTGTGGGCAAAACGGATGCCTTGGCGTTTTTACTGGCGTGGCTCCAAGAGATTGGTTACGAATCGCACCTGTACGACGGCGAAGACAATGAAAAAGTGGCCTCGGCCCGCTGGACCAATGTGCTGGAGTTTTGCGACTGGATGGCCGGGCGTTGCGGCGGCGAGATCGAGGACGCCACGGGAACGGAGGCCGCCGGCACCAAAAACCTGCTGGAGGTGGCACAAACCATCTCCCTCATCTCCACCCTGAGCGAGCGCGAGAAAGACCAGAACGTGGTCACGCTGTCTACCTTGCACGCCTCCAAGGGCCTGGAGTGGCCGCATGTGACCCTGGTGGGCGTGAACGAGGGCTTGCTGCCTTTCAAGCTGGGCGACGACAACACCACCGAAGGCGCCAGCCAGGAAGGCATCATGCTGCGCCTGCAAGAAGAGCGCCGCCTGATGTATGTGGGCATCACCCGCGCCCAGCGCAGTCTGGCCGTGAGCTGGACCAAACGCCGCAAAAAAGGCCGCGAAACCGTGGCCGCCCTGCCCAGCCGCTTCATCGCCGAAATGCGCTTGGACGAAAACACCACCAAAGAAGACCCACGCGAAAAACTCAAAGCGCTGCGGGCCGAATTTGCCCAACGCGCGGCCGCGTCGACGGCAGCGGCTGCACAGGCCAAAACATGAGCACACCTCACCTGCGTCTTGGGGTCATCACCAGCATGGCCGCAATTTTTGCCCTGTCGGGCTGCACCAGCTTGCCGCCCGCTTGCCCTTCTGCTGCCGACATCAAGCCCGAACAAATGCATGGCGTCTGGACGGTACAACTGGACAGCGCAGGCCACCACTGGTCGCTGCAACTGGGCCCACACCCCGAACACCAGGGCAGCTTGCGTGGTGAACTCACTCAAGGAGCGCTGCGCTACCCCGTGGTGGCAGACCTGGACGGGCAGGATTTCACCCTGGAAGAGTCACACGACGGCCGGCGAATCGCGGCCACTTGGCTGGGGGAGGTGCAAGTGCAGAACTGCGATTGGTCCATCACAGGCGAGCGGAAGACGGGTGACGCCAACCGACCCCCTCAACCATTTGTGATTCTTTCAAACCGCCTTCGTTGATTCACGGACCACCAACTTGGTCGGCAACAAATCCGATTCGGGTTTTTCACCTGCCATGATGCGCAGCAAACTGTCGACCAGGTGGACACCGGCCAAATCCAAGGGCTGACGCACCGTCGTCAAGGGTGGGAAGCTGTGCGCTGCAGGCTCGACATCGTCATAGCCCACCACACTCACATCTTCCGGGACTCGGTAACCCCTTTCGCGCAAAACGCCCAAAGCGCTGATGGCGATCAAGTCACTGGCCGCCACCAGGGCATCAAAATTCAAGCCATGTCGGTCCAGATGCAAGCGCAAAGCCTCTTGGGCAGAAAGCGGTGCGAAAGAAGAAGGAATGTACAAAGACGAGTCCATTTTCATGCCGGCCTTGCGCAACGCTTTCTGATAGCCTGCATAACGTTTTTCGGGTTCAGGCAAGGACTTCTCACCCATGAATGCGATTCGCTTGCGTCCCAATCCCAATAAGTGTTCTGCGGCCAACTGACCACCGCTGGCGTTGTCACCGCCCACACTGCAATACAACTGATTGGGCAACTGAGCACCCCACGCCACAAACGGCAGGCGCTGTCGTGCCAATTCATTGAGTTGGTCGTGGTGCCCCCATTGGCCAATCACAATGATGCCGCCCACCCGACCCGAGTCGTACAGCGCTGAGACACGGTCCAGATGGTCTGCATCCACACGGGAGAGCAGCATGTCATATTGGCGGTCGGTCAGCGCATCCGCCAAGCTACCGAGCATGCCCAGAAAAAATGGATCGGAAATGCTTTGCCGATTCGCCGAGTCGTAGGGGATCACCACCCCGATCGTGGTGTTGTCGCCTTTGCGCAAATTTTGTGCACCCAGATTGATGGTGTAGTTGAGCGATCGAGCCAACTCGATGATGCGCAAACGCGTTTCTTCGTTGATCAGCGAGCTGCCATTGAGCGCTCGTGAAACGGTTGCCGTCGACACACCCGCCAAACGGGCAATGTCGGCCATCTGTATCTTGCGTTTTTCTGGTTCTGCTTTTGGCATTCACGTTCTCTCGAAGTTCAATCCATGTTAAATCAAAAAAACGCCCCTACCCGTGAGGGTAGGGGCATAAGGTTTCCTTGGAAGAAACACACTGAACAACTTGATGGGGCGTCTTTAATTGGCAAACTGCTCCGAGCCAACAATGCCCAATTTGGTCAAGCCCATGCGCTGTGCATTGGCCATCACTGCCGCGGCCGCTTCGTATTTCGCCTTCGCATGCGAGCGAATGTGCAACTCAGGCTGCGGCTGCTGCGCTGATGCTTCAGCCAACTTCGCTTCGAGTTCTGATCGCGTGACGGGTGCGCCATTCCAATTGATCACGCTGGCCGCATCCACATCGATTTTGATCACCACCGGATCTGCCTTCTTGGGGGCGTTGGTCGGCACCGGCATGTCCAGATTCACCGAATGCAGCTGCGCCGGGATCGTGATGATCAGCATGATCAACAACACCAACATCACGTCAATCAAGGGCGTGGTGTTCATGTCGATCATGACTTCCGGCTCGTCGCTGGAACTCGTTCCTACGTTCATTCCCATGCTCTGCTCCTTCAGTTGCTGGGCTCGGTGATGAAGCCGACTTTGGTGATGCCTGCACGCTGCACCGCGTACATCACGCGGCCCACCGACTCGAAATCACTTTGGCCGTCACCTCGGATCTGCACCTCGGGCTGAGGCTTCATGACAGAGAATTTCTTCATGCGCTCAAGCAGGTCGGTGCTGTTCTTCATCTTGGTGTCATACAGGTAGATTCCTCCTGCCTTGTCCACCGAGATGATCACGTTCTCAGGCTTGGTCTCTCGCACCACGTTCTTTTCTTTGGGCAAGTCCACCTTGATGGAAGTGGTCACCACAGGGATCGTGATCAAGAAGATGATCAAAAGCACCAGCATCACATCCACCAAGGGTGTGGTGTTGATGGTGCCGATGATCTCGTCATCGGCTTCACCTACGTTCATGGCCATGATGGCTCCTTCACTGATCGGTCAGGGCCGCTGCTGTGCAGGCGGCCCCTTCACGAAGGGGTTTACTTTTTGGCGGAACCCAACAAAACGGCGTGCAGATCAGAGCCAAAGGCGTTGACTTGTTCCATCACGGCTTTGTTGCGACGCACCAACCAGTTGTAACCCAGCACAGCAGGCACCGCCACAGCCAAACCGATGGCGGTCATGATCAAGGCCTCACCCACGGGGCCAGCGACCTTGTCAATCGAGGCCTGGCCAGAGATGCCGATCTTGACCAGCGCGTGGTAGATACCCCACACGGTACCGAACAGACCCACGAAGGGCGCTGTGGAGCCCACAGTGGCCAAGACCGCCAGGCCGTCTTGCATGCGGCTTTGCACATTGCCAATGGCACGCTGGATGCTCATGGTCACCCACTCGTTGAAGTCCACTGCACCGAGCAAGCCCGTGTGCTTGGAAGCGCCTTCCAGGCCCTTCTCGGCAATGAAGCGGAAGGCTGAACCTTCTTGCAAAGTGTCTTTGCCTTGTTCGACCGTATTGGCAGACCAGAAGCTTTCTTGCGCAGCCTTGGCTTGCTTGTTCAACTTGGATTGCTCTGCGTATTTGGTGAAGATGACATACCAAGAGGCCATGCTCATCAACACCAAGATCAGCAAGGTGCCCTTGGCCACGGCATCACCTTGCGCCCACAAAGCGCCGATACCGTAAGGATTTTCTTCTGCGGCAGCGGCTGCTGCGGCAACCACTGGGGCAGATGCGGCTGCAGCGGCATCAACCGCTTGCGCCATGGCCGATCCGGCCGCCATCAATGGCGCAAGGATCGTGGCGATGGACATGTATTTGAAAGATGGTTTGAACATGGTGAGGTTCTCCTCTGAATGGATTAACAAGCGTTTAGTAGATGTTTGAACTGCGCGGCTGGATCATTCCAGTCGCCAGGTGTATTTCATGGTGGCCCAACCTTGCTCAGGCTTGCCATCGACGGTGGCAGGCTTGAAGGCGCATCGTGACAAACCGGCTCTGGCCGCTTCATCCAGCCGTTTGAAGCCCGAAGATTTTTCCACCTCGGCCTGGATGACTTTGCCATCCACACCCACGAGGAACCGCAGGCTCACTGTGCCCTCTTCTTCCAGACGACGCGATGCACTGGGGTAATCGGGTTTTTCGCAATTGGCTGAGTTGACCACAGCCGCAACACGCACAGGTTCTGCTTTGACAACCGGTGCTGGTGGCGGTGGAGGCGCAGCAGGTGCCGGTGCGGGCGCTGGGGCCGGCGCTGCGGGTGCGGGCGTCGGGACTGCGGACACCGCAGCAATCGCATTGACTGAAGGCGCGGCATTGCTCACCTGCACATCTACTGGTGGAACATAGGCCGGGGGTGGCGGTGGTGGTGAATTTTTGGGTGGTGGTGGTGGCGGTGGCGGCGGTGGGATATCCGGCTTTGCATCCTCCAGCAAGACCGCCTCAACCGGGCCCTGAATCTTTTTGACAACCGTTCGGGCCAAACCCGAGCTGATCGCCCAGAAGAGCAAAAGGTGCAACACCACCACCAGCCCCAACCCGATCAGGTGCTTGGTCGGCTTTCTTTGCCGGCTGGCGTAATCGTCCATTGCTTCAATTCTCCTTGTATTGAAATTCGTTTATGCAATCGTTTGCATGATACGCACAATTCAACTTTGATGATACCTAGGGAAAATACCAGCCCCACCAAAATCCTGCTGATCTCACAGCTGTTGCTGATCTTACACACTAGGGAAAGTCCTAGGTTTTAACATTTTCCAGAGGCAAAGCCCCCGCAAATAAAGCTCTGGCCCACGGAAGATCGCATAAAGGATGATTGCAATCGTTTTCATAGATTATCAGAATATGATTTATCCATCGTGTGACTCTTGTTTGTGACACCCTTGGATCATTCATTGCAAAAGTCCATTGTGGGTGCTTGCAATCGTTTCAATATTTTGGAGACCATTCAATGACCATCCGTAAAATTGCCACCCCCACCCAAGTGGCGGCAGCCGCTGCGCTCGCCATTTTCCAGCTGAGCGTGGCCAACGCACAAAGCAGCAACGACACGCTCAAATTGGACGAAGTTGTTGTCACTGGCACCGCGACCGGCGCCAGCAAAATGAAGCAGTCGAGCTCCATCTCAACCGTCGCTTCTGAACAGATCCTGCAAGGCCAACCCACCAATGCCTCGGACATCCTGCGCTCCATCCCCGGCATACGCGCGGAATCCAGCGGTGGTGGTGGTAACGCCAACGTCACCGTGCGTGGTTTGCCCATCTCGGCTGGCGGATCCCGCTATGTTCAATTCCAAGAAGATGGCTTGCCCGTCATGCTGTTTGGCGATGTGGCTTTTTCCACCCCAGACATGTTTCTTCGCGCCGACAACTCAGTTGAAAGCCTTGAAGTGGTTCGTGGCGGCTCCGCATCGACCTTGGCGACCAACGCGCCCGGCGGCATCATCAACTTCATCAGCAAAACCGGTGATGAGCCTGGCGGAAGCATTGGCATCACGACAGGTTTGAACTACAACGAAAAGCGCCTTGACTTCGACTACAGCGGCAAGCTCAGCGACAAAACACGTTTCTTTGTGGGTGGTTACACCCACAATGGTGAAGGTCCTCGCAATGCCACAGGCAACAGCAAACAAGGCGGTCAAATCAAGGCCAACATCACCCAAGAATTGGACAACGGCTTTGTTCGTTTGAATTTCAAATCGTTGGATGACCAGAGCCCACTTTACATGCCGGTCCCCGTTCGGATCAGCAACGGCAAAGTCAGTGAATTGCCAGGCATCGACCCCCGTGTTGCCAGCATGTATTCACCTTACTGGGTGAAAGACCGCACCTTGACCAAAGACAACACATTCACCAACACCAATGTGAACGATGGTCTGCGTGTCAAACAAAACTCCTTCGGTGTTGAAGCCGAATTGAAATTGGCCAACGGCTGGAAAATGAGCGAGAAGTTCCGCCACGCCAACATGAGCGGGCGTTTTATCGGCTTGTTCCCTTCTGACGATGTCGCCGCAGCGGCTGCAGGCACCACTTACGCCACAGGCCCCAAAGCCGGCCAAAGCTACTCTGGCAATGCATTCACCAACACCGTGTTCAACACCTCCATGGATGACATGGGCAGCACGACCAATGACATCAAATTGAGCAAGTCTTTCGCTCAAGCCGATGGCTCCAAAATCAACACGACATTTGGTTTGTTCCTGAATGTTCAAAAAGTCGGGTTGACCTGGAACTTCAACCAATACTTGATGGAAGCCACCGACAACAACCCAGCCTTGCTGGCCAACAGCAGCACCAACAGCTACGGTGCCACTGCCTTGGGCTCTGCTGTCTGGGGTGGTTGCTGCACACGCGCAATCGACGCCACTTACAACACCACATCGCCCTACGCCGTGGTGGGCTGGGAAAAAGGTCCATGGGCGCTGGATGGCAGCATCCGTCAGGACAGTCAAGTGGCCACCGGGTCCTACAACCAAGCTGTTGACAACGAGTTCCGTCCAGGCAACGCCAAAACCATCAACTACAAGAAAAACAACACGTCTTACTCCTTTGGTGCCAACTACCAGCTGAACAAAGACATGGCTGTGTTTGCTCGCATCAGCGAGGGCGCAGCGTTCAATGCCGACCGCATCATGTTCGGTTCAGCCGCTGTGCCCATGGCCGGTGGTGCTGGCGTTGTCCCGATCAACACCGTTCAGCAGTACGAAGGCGGCGTCAAAATGCGTCAAGGCAACTTGAGCACCTTCATCACCGTGTTCAAGGCCAAGACCGACGAAAGCAACTTCGACGCGACAACCCAAAAGAGCACAGCCAACAAGTACGATGCATCCGGTATCGAACTCGAAGCCGGTTACAAGATGGGGTCGTTCCGCATCAATGGCGGCGTGACAGTCACCGATGCCAAAATTGTCAGCAGCGGCCTGACCCCCAACCGTCAGGCCAAAGTGGTGTACCAGTTGAGCCCAACTTACTCGTCTGGCGCAGTCACTGTGGGCGCGGCCATCGTGGGTTCCTCCAGCGCCAAGGACGCACAAGGCACACCCTTTGAAGCCACCTTGCCTGCTTACACGGTCGTCAACGCTTTTGCCAATTACGCCATCAGCAAGGATTTGATCGCTTCTTTGGGTGTTTACAACCTGACCAACACGCTGGGCTACACCGAGATCAACGACGGCCGCATGGCCGCTCGTTCCATCAACGGTCGTTCAGCCAAAGTGGGTTTGAAGTACCAGTTCTGACACCACTTCAACTACAGCAAGGTTAAACAATTCAAAGACCACCTTCGGGTGGTCTTTTTTTTGGGCAACTTACTGGGTGAGAATTTTCTACAGCCATGCGTGGTGTTCCGGCACGGCGATTGAAATCGAACAAAACAAACCTCGACCACGGAAATCGGCTTCATTTCAAGATACCTTGTGCGGTCTTGATCGCCACGTTCAATCGCGCTTCTGGTCGAAATTCGTGTCGCCCACAAAAAAGCCAGTCATGGTTGACTGGCTCTTGAAATGATGGGGTATCCAAGTTACTTCAATTCAAACACCCACTCCGGTCCACCGTCCTCTGCGCTGGCGATGATTCGACCCGACTTGGCCAGCAAATCGACCTCGAGTTGGGCATAGGCCGCCTGATGACCCCAGCTGAGGGTTAACAAATGGGGGGCAGGCGCGGCGCTTGTGAACGATCCACCAAAGGCCAGGTGGGAATTGCGAAACCGCATCAAATCGATCAAGCGTTGAACAACAGGCTTGTTCATGTCGGCCAGCACCTCTTCGCGCGAATAGTAATGACGGTTGATGTCACGCCCCACTTTGGTTAGTGTCAACAAGTCCATGTCGTTTTCACCCGCGAGCAGGCCCACGTAATAAACCTGTGGAATGCCCGGCACAAAGAACTGAATTGCACGCGCCACCAGATAGGCGGACGCGTTGCGGCCCAGTGCATCAAAGAAGGTGCAATTGACCTGGTACAAATCCAGATTGGAGGCGGCGGCGCCTGTGGCTTGGCGACTTTGGCCTTGTGAGTTGCGGTGCATGCGCTCCACCAACTCATCGAGTTCTTCGGGTGGCACCAAGCCGGGGTTGTTCACACGGTCCGCTGCGTCTGCACCAATGTCGATGATGCCGATGCCGTCATGCGTATCCAGCACCGTTACGGCGTTGTTGGGCCGCTGTGCAATCCAGTTCATCAAGGGACCGCTGCGTCCAAACTCCAATGCATGCAAAACAAGCGGGGGCAAAGCAAAGTCATACACCCAGTCGACTTGCTGGGCAATTTCCATCTGGCGTTTGTAGTACGAGTGGATTTCCACCAGCACTTCAAGGCCCAGCTCTCGGCCACGCTGCGCGAAAGCTTTGATGAATTCAAAGGTTTCGGGCATCATGAAGCAGTTCGTGCCCGGCTTCTTGATCGCATAACCCACCGCATCCAAGCGCACCATGGTGACGCCACTTTGCGAGAGTTTTTGCAAGATCGATTCCAGATAGGCCTGTCCTGCTGGCGTCTGAACATCAATATCAATTTGCTGAGGGGTAAAAGTCGTCCACAGCAAGCGCCGCTCGCCGTTGGCCAGTGTTGTCACCGTAAAGGGCATGCCAGGTCGTGGACGGTACACCGCCAGTAAATCCTTTTCGGTCGCACCATCCGGGAAAACAGCCTCCATCGTCAAGAACAATCCGTCGTATTCCGATGCACTGCCCTTTTGCGAGTAGTCCAGGAACTGAGGAGATTCTGAAGACATGTGGTTGACGATCACATCGGCCATCACCGCAATGTTGTTTGACAGTTTTCGAACGTCATTCCAATCCCCCAACCTGTCGTCCACACGTGTATGGTCAATGGGGTCAAAACCTGCATCTGCACCGTCTATTTTGTAAAAGAAGGGGAGCAAATGCACACCGCCAAATGCGCCTTGGAGTGGCCCTGCTAACAACTCTTGGAGTTCCGTCAATGTCTGGCCGCCAAAACGGTCCACATAGGTGATCAATTGGACTTCATTGCGCATGGTTTATTGTTTTCTGCTGCTGGATTCGACTGCAATTTTTTGAGCTTGTTATGCCGGGTGAGAGGTTTCGGGCTCAGGCACCTTGACACGCAAAGTGGCCAAGGCCGCCAGTATGAGCAAGCACCCAGCGAGGATGAGCACATTCCGGGGGTCACCGCCCAACACGGAGCGGTAGATCAGGGGCAATGTCAGCCCCTGAATCAACATAGGAATCACGATGAACATGTTGAAGATGCCCATGTACACGCCTGTTCTTTCTGCAGGAATGCTGCGGGCCAACATCACATATGGATTGCCCATGATGCTCGCCCATCCAAGGCCAATACCGATCATGGGAATGAACAACAAGGCCTGGCTCTGAATTTGAGGAATGGCCATCATGCCCAGACCCGCCGCCACCAAGCACAGCGCGTGCATCTTCCCGGCGCCCCATTTGCGTGTGAATGGCACCATGGCCAATGCCGCCACAAATGCCACAGCGTTGTAGAAGCCACCAATTTGTCCATTGACCAACACCGCATCCCTGAAACCCGTGCTGGTGGGGTCTGAGGTGTCGAACAAGTTTCTGGCAATGGCGTAGGTGACATATTGCCAGTAGCACATCATGGCGTACCACTGAAACAATTTCATCCAGACCAACTGACGCATCGCTTGGGGCATTTCTTTGAGGGCATCCACGATTTCGCGCAGCGTACTGAGCCAGCCCTGTTGTTTGGCCTTCATGGCCGCCATCGCTTGTGGCGATACAGGCAATTCTGGAACTTTCCAAATGGACCATGCCATGGTGGAGGCAGACAACAAGGCACCGATGATGAAGGCGACCTGGGTGATTTGTGGAATGTGATTCCCACCCACCGCGTCCTTGTTCATGCCCATCCACACCATGATGGAGGGCGCCAAATAGGACAAGGTTTGCGCCAGTCCAGTGAAGGCACTTTGGGTCAAATAACCCAGCGCATGCTGATCCTTGGGCAGACGGTCACTCACATACGCCCGATAGGGCTCCATGGTGATGTTGTTGGCCGCATCCAAGATCCAAAGCAAACTGGCCGCCATCCACAGCGCCGAGCTGTAGGGCATGACCAACAAGCACAGCGAACACAGCATGGCCCCAATGAAAAAGTAGGGCGTGCGTCGGCCCCAGCGCGAAGTGGTTCTGTCACTCATGGCGCCCACGATGGGCTGAACCAACAGACCGGTGACAGGCCCCGCCAACGCCAGCAAGGGCAGCGCCGCCTCATCCGCACCCAAATAGCTGTAGATCGGGCTCATGTTGCTT
>JACCEA012573146.1_pt1 | contig 10800 bp, 3 predicted proteins | sample 7449851 | NCBI WGS metagenome assembly JACCEA01 (sample SAMN15323453, study PRJNA562643) | freshwater metagenome | isolation source: river surface water | place: USA:Blue River Watershed | collected 2017-08-18 | reverse complement strand
TCATGTTTGGGCAATTGATCGTTGCGAGAAGTATATTCACATCCGAAGAGATTACCTTGTAAGATTGCAATATCTTCTACAGACTCAATGGAATGTGGTATCAATCCAGAAAGCCGATTCACAGTTAGTGTTAGGGATGCTTTATTCGCAAGAGAGATGTTGGAAGTCGAAGACTCCAACATATACTGCACTAACTTTCCATTCAATCGATTGAATGACAAATCTAGTTTAGTCCATACATGTCGTTGAATCGCATAGGGTATACTACCACTCAATGCATTGTGAGACAATGACAAGTCAGTCAGCGCACGTGAGAGAACGGTATCATCAGATATTGGGATAGTACCTTCGATACCATTACCTGATAAATGCAATGTATTCAATGTTTCCATTTGAAACAAACAAGCAGGAATTGATCCCGATATTGCATTGTCCAAAACATAAGCAGGAAAACCTGGTATTAATGGCTGTTGACAATTATCCGCTGTGTGCAACCCATCCAAAGCGAGTGATAGCAAGTATCGATTCGTACATATCTCCTCTGGTATTGATCCAGAGATACAATTCTTTACCGCAGCAAAGCTTGACATATTTTGAGCATGAAAGAATGCACCTGACATAGTACCACTGAGTTGATTATTGCTTACATCCACATATGCTAATTTCTTTTGTACAGTGTAATTGAAGATATGCTCGAGTCTGCCAGTGAATGAATTATCCTCTGCAAACAAGGAGAGTAAATGACTGGCATGATCAACACGTTCTGTCAAACTACCAGTAAAGTAGTTATTCGAGAGATCAAGAGTAACTAATAACTCTAATTCACGTATTTCAGAGGGCAACGATCCTGTCAAAAAATTAGCAGACAAGTTCAATACAATCATGACGGGATAATGATTGATCATAGATGACACTGTACCGGTAAACATATTATCATTTAACAATAATTCTCCCACTAAATTGAATTGTTGGGCCCCAATTGGAACAGGTGGTGGTGAGAATGGAATCTGCCCACTAAAGTAATTCCTATCGAGATAGAGGACATATCCAACAGGCAATGTCAACACTGCATCAGGTAAACTACTCGAGAGATAATTCATGTGTACGTCAAGTTCGCTAAGTATAATATCATGAGAGATATCAGCATTGATAGACCCAGTTAGTTGATTGTTAAACAAATACAATAGTACCATATTTGGGGCATAGAATAGCCCTATTGGGATAATACCAGTCAACTCATTACTGAACGCATAGAGCGCATTCAAGTATGTCAATTGTCCAATCGATTCTGGAAATTGTCCCCATAACATATTAAATCCAAAATTAATACTAAATAATATGGGTGCAGTAGAGAAGAGGTCAGAGGGTAATGTTCCTGTAAATAGGTTGTCTGCCATGTAAACTGTAATCAACAATGTCAACACACTAGCTGGAACACTATTAGTAAACATATTCTCATTGATATTAACATAATACAAGTGTGACATATTGACAAACAGCTCTTCAGGCAATGAACCAGTCAATGCATTGTCAAAGATATTGATAAGGCCCATGTTCGTACAATATTTGAAAGACGATGGAATCGACCCAGTCAATTGATTCTGATAGAACCCTAATATTGACAATGACGACATATTACCAATATCAGCAGGTAATGAGCCATTTATATGGTTTTGATCAACTAATAGTTCTACCAATCTAGATAGTTGCGATAGAGATGCTGGAATCGTGCCAGATAGAGAGTTATTGTAGAGGATTACTTCAATCAGTGTTTCATTCAAACGTCCAATATCCTCAGGTAAACTACCATTGAGTTGGTTATTATGCATTTCTAATTCATATAAATGTAAGAGGTTAGTTATAGTCGATGGTAGACTATTGGTCAGTAGATTATTACTGAGAAACAATTGAGCCATTGGAATATCATGCCCGCTATGGTTACCACTCAAAGCACCAATTGTACTGGGTAAACTACATGTTATCATATTTCCCAATGCATCTAAAAATGCCAATGATTGCTGTAATGGTGGAGCAAACAGACACGATGGTAGAGTACCGGATAGTTCATTGTTCGATACTTGGAACGATCGCAATGAATGCGCTCTAACATCTTCTATTGGCAATGATGGTAATGGTCCCGTAAAAGTATTATTATAGAACAATGCCGTCAGTAGTCTTGGTAATTGTAATACAGTCGATGGTATCAAACCTGTAAAGAAATTGTCCTGAATTTGCAATGTTTCTAAATAAGGCACCATTGTGAGATAATTTGGAAAAGTGCCAGTCAAATAATTCGTGTATACTTCTAACTCAGTCAAATGAGAACAACCTGTCAATATCTCTATTGGGAATGTTCCTGTTAAGTTGTTTTCAACAAGATACAAAGACGATAATGATGTTAAATTGCTAATACTCAAAGGAATGCTACCAGTCAGTTGATTGATTTCAAAACTCAATACTAAACAATTTGGCAAGTTATTCCCAATATCAGAGGGAATAGTTCAAGTTAAGCGATTATTCGCTAATTCTAAATCTTGAATATTAACTAATTGTCCCAGCGTTGAAGGAATTGTACCAACAAAGCGGTTGTTTGATAGTAGTAGTATGGTTAACTTTGTCATTGATCCCAAACAATTGGGAATGGTTCCAGTGAAGGAATTGAAATTGAGATAGAGGTATTGTAATTCAGACAATTGACATAGACTACTGGGTAGAGTAGACGATAGATTTGCATTATTTTGTAAATATAGATACTGTAGGTTTATCAATGAACCAATGTTGGATGGTAGTGGTCCGAAGAGAGCATTTCCATCAAGCCAGAGTTCCAACAAAGTTGGAATTTCCATGAGCGTGGATGGAATTGTCCCAATCAATTCGGAATTATCAACTACTTCAAAGACTAGCATATGTGAGAGAGAATTAAGTGATTGCGGTAACGTGCCTCGCAATCCGTAGCTTTCAAGAATAAGATCTTTCAGATAACACTGTGTGGTGGAACACTTCGAGGTACATGTGATTCCTTGCCAATTCTCTGTACAAGGGTTTGGATTTGGCTGAGAAAAATTCCAAATATTTCCATAGACAGAGAGTGGAAGCTTCCATTCCCAACGATTACCATCCGTTGCGATAAAGAGATCTTTTAGAGCATTCAGTTCCTCACTTGGAAAAGAAAATGCTGCATTAACACCTGCTGTGCAAAAATATTATTCATACAATTAGGAAGCAAGCGTGAAGAAGCTATACCTCGATTGAACTGATCATTGTTGTGGAAAACAAACCATATAATAAATACTTTGATTAATGGTGTCAAGTGAACATAAAGTACTTTACAGAGGTGATGATTACAAGCTTTTATTATCATCCCTTCCCTATCGTCAAACTGTTCTTTCCTCACGCTTGCTCTAAAAACTCAAATTTTACTTTGATAAAAATAAAAATATCTCAAGGAATAAAGGCCAAAAATAATCACACACAGCAACTTCATCATCAATACAATGAAAAATATCTCAGATGAGTCGTCCCATTGGGGTGGTTTGTCTTCATGTGCGTCCGACGTTTGTGAGCGCTTAGTTAAAAATGCTATTTAATTTTTTCAAAATACAAGAAATAAACACAATAACATGGGACACTTACAATCACTAATAAGATAAACTCTGTACATGATACATCTGCGTGCAAACAACACTGGGAAATATTCATATACATAATACTAATTTCCCCCACTATTTTTCGTCTTACAAATTTGGAAATACAAACTTAATGCCCATTCTTCTGACAAAAATATAAACCACGTTTCAATTTCTCAACAAAATGACTGGAAAAGTTGAATTATCTCGTAGTTCAACTCCATTCGTACTCCATTGATGAGTACGCTCACTATATACACTGCTAGATAATTTATTAAAATATACACAACTAAACTGCTACAATACAGGGAAGGAAATCTATACGTACATTTTTCCTCGTCGTATTGAAAACCATATCTTTTGTAAACAAACGTCCAACCGTCGGACGCAACAGCGACCAAACAAATACTGGGATGGAGAGGAAGAAAATCTATACAATGACATTATTGTCTTTCACTGTTCTTCATAAACAGTTTCTATTGAAATTAAGGCTACCTTCCGACATAACAACGACCACACAAACATAACAAGTTAAAATCTCTCACTCAAATGATTTGAAAATACTGAACTATCTCGTAGTTCAACTCCATTCGTACTCACTTGCTTACTGCGAGTACGCTCTTGATCCAAAATACTAGATGGTTTCTTATAAAATGCACGACTAAACACTGCCAATATACTACGCATCAATACCAATACTCCCGGTATGACAAACAAGATCCATAATGCCTTTCTGGTACCGACCTTACCTCCCAGAATATCAAACAAGAAAAACGACCAAAATATTGTGGCTAATACTGTAATGGGTGCCATCGACAACACAAATAATGATCCTACCTTTCTAGTTTCTTCTTGAATGGTTTCAATAAATAATATCAATTGCTCACGATAAGCATTCGCAACAGAGGAACGTTCGATACTGGGTGCATTGGGCACTACCACCATTAACGGTGCGACTAACACCAGAAACCTTCCCAATACCGTTTGTATATTATATGTGCTAAGAACCACACTAATTGCTACCACTATTGCTAATGGAGGATATATGACTCCAAATGTCAGAAATATTGCTAAATCACCCACAAGAATCGTGGAGGTCCTGCGTGCATCAAATATGGCCACTTTATCAGTCGGAAGTACTCGCACTGTTACATTCAGCAATGCATGTGCAAATGTTGGATTGACCGAGATTTGACGCTGGTCATTCGATGGAACTTCTATCGAATGCACCATTAGATTACCTACCATGGAGGGTGTAGACTTGCTAAAGTCCTGACTGACTATCGGATTGTCAACTGTAAATACTGTCGCACGACTTCCATCGACTGTAGCAACTTCTTCTACAAGCGGTGCAATGCTATCAACATCCATCACACGCATCGCGGAAGGTAATAGCTTGCTGAGTAACACATAGAACTTCCATTTCCAGTCATTGTCATCGATCCCAAACATTCCACCATCGTCATCACTATGAATTTTCAATAGCTTCTTTACAAAGAATCGCTGTTGATATGATTGCAATAATGCAAACCATAATGGAAAGACCAACCCTGACAGTAGGTATCTATACAGATAGATGTCCACAAAGCCGCCCAATAAGGAAGACGAACATTGATATCCATATGAGAAAGCAGGGGAATACGATGTAGAATGCTTATTAATTGTCTTGTCGGCACAAATATTTCTCTTAACTGTGTTATAGATTCCTTCACACTGAAAGAACTTGTATGACACGGAAACATCATTGGGAGTAGTGATGACATATAGGAAACACTCGGGACTGACTAGCAATATTGCCAAACAGGGAGCAATAACATTATTGAAAAGTGACAAGAATACTAAACATCGTGAGAGATAGCGCTCAAACACTATCCTCTTGTCACTATCGTCCTCATAGCCGACTAAAAATGCTTCCATGGTACGTTGAAACAGATTACTAACCCATCTCGCAACAATTACGGAAGTCCACACTATCTTGAACAATGTGATGGCTATTGTGATAACACCCTGCTTAGTCGGGGATAGAGATAATGTTGTGGAATACACATAGGCAGCATTTACTGCCAAAACAAATATTAAGTTTCCTAATACAACAACGGTTGACAATAGTAGCCATTGGCACTTCGCTTTTCTATTGCTTATTCGTTTATTGAAGTTCTCATTTGAAACCTTTTCGTTCGTTTCTATCACATCATTTGCATGGTCTTGCTCACTGTTCTTTGATTCGACAATTTGCGTAGAATCCGACACTTTCTCACTCGCAATCACTTGATGTCCATACTTTGCCAATAGCCAATACAATGTCTGATATTCCATCGCAAAGTAAGATACCAGGAATACCGACAAGGTTACAAATGCTGGAACAATTCCTTCTAAATAGGCTAACGATATTATCCAAGCATACACATATTCATGAGTTGAATACCATATTCCAAGTATTGAATACATTGGCAAAAACACAACCAACACTACTATCGACCATTGAATACTCAATGATCGAACCATGGCAAGACTTTCTGCAAAGTTATTGTGGTTGGACGGCGTTAATAAAGGAGAGGTATTCCCGTAGCGTAGGGATATTGGTCTACCATGGTAATCACTATTGAAAACTGACCACCATCGATAACGTCTAGTCCACCAACCATAGATACGAAAGGCTATACTCTTCTTTTCAGTTGCATCCCCTTCTTCAAGCTTTACCATATGCAATGCTCCAGCACGGTACGCATATCCTGCTATTACCAGCGACAGAAGTAATACTATTGCCCACATAATAGTGGGAATATCAACCATATTGGATCCACACTGGTACGAGTTGTAGTAGTGATCGTGCTTTGGCAAATGACCTTTACGATTGACAATTGGACAACCAAAGAGATTCCCTTGTAAGATACTAATATCTTCCACATTAACAATTGAATTTGGTACGCCTCCTGATAAGCGATTCACTGTGAGAGTAACTGATACATTCTTTACATCTGCTTTAGTCGCATTAATATCTTTCCCAACCAGCATGGACGATGCAAGTTTACCAGATAATCGATTGAACGACAAATCTAAATTAAACCATTCATGATATTGAATCGCTAACGGAATACTCCCCGTTAATGCATTATGCGATAGAGAAAGATCACTCAATGCAGGATACAGAACATCCGAGTCACTTAACGGAATTGTTCCATGCATACCATTCCCTGATAAATGCAACGTATTCAACCGCACCATATGAAACAAACAAGACGGGATTGAACCAGATATAGCATCATTGAGTAAATAAGCAGATAATCCTTCAACAATGCGTTCTTGACAATACTTGGCAGTATGCAATCCATCTAAAGCAAGTGCCTCCATGAATCGATTAGTACAAATCTCTTCTGGTATTGATCCAGTTAAACAATTCTTAACTGCGGCAAAACTAGACATGTTCTGAGCATTAAAAAACTCACCCGATAATGATCCACTCATCCTGTTATTGCTAACATCGACGTATAACAACGTATTCTGAGTTGTGTGATTAAATACATCTTGCAACTTACCAGTAAATTGATTATTTTCGGCAAAGCAGGAAATTAGAGTCTCCGATGAATCGAATCTACCTGTCAAAGGTCCAGTAAATGCATTGTTAGAAACATCGACTACTGTCAATATTCTCAAATCACGTATTGTCGAGGGTAGAGACCCATGAAAATGATTTGAAGAGATATTCATCGAAATCATAAATGGGAAGTTTTTAATCGAAGATGAGATCGTTCCACTCAACATATTCTCATTAACTAATAACTCTGCTAATGGAAGAACTGTAGGTGATGCTTGATCAAATGGAATCGTTCCCGTTAACAAATTCTTCTCAAGATAAGCGAAATATAATCGTGGCAAAGTGAGCATGGAAGAAGGTATTGTTGAAGTGATATAATTGTGATGAATATCAAATTCTTCTAAAGATGTAGCATTAGCAATTACAGGATTGATTCTACCAGTAAACTGATTATCAAACAAATATAATAAATACATATTGTTAGTGGTGTAGACACTAGCGGGGATAGTGCCTGTCATTTCATTATTCATGAGATAGATGACACTTAATTTCGGATTATCACCAATATTTTCTGGTATAGTGCCACTTAACATATTAAAACTAAAATCAAATTGTCCAAAGTCAGGTAGAGAAAGTGTCATTTGTTCAGGTAATGTACCAGTTAAGAAATTAACAGCAAGATAAATTACTTCTAATATTGGTTTATTAATAAATAATCCAGGAGCTAATGTACCAGTCAATAAGTTACCATCAATAGCAAAATAGAATATATCGGACCATGCTTCAAACCCATCAGGTATAGAACCTGTTAAGCGATTGATATCAAGATCAAAAGTAATTATGGATGTGCAATTAACAACCGAATGTGGAATACTACCCGTTAGACGATTGTTAGCCATAACAAAGGAAACAAGGCCTTTCATTTTCCCCATATCTCGTGGCAAAGTTCCTGTAATATAATTATCCGCGAATGATAATGCTGTAAGCTTTGTTAGATTGGTTATTGTGGTTGGTAAACTACCAGACAACATATTTTCATCGGCATAGAAAAAGACAAGTTTCGGAAAGGATCCGATCGACGGTGGTAAAGTGCCAGACAAATAATTGGTACCAATTCCAAACTCATTTAAACTATGAAAATTTGGACCCATTCCATTTGGTATTGAACCTGTCAATAATGTACCAAATATATACAAAGACATTAATGTTTTAAAGGTTACACTTTGATTGCCAAATATAGCAGGCAACGTTCCACTCAGTAAATTGTCAGATAAAAAAATATCAACAATATTTGGAGCAAGAAATAGGTCTGATGGTATCGTATTCGTTAATAAATTTATTTGTATTTCAAAAAATATTAAATTAATTGAATTAATAAATCCAGATGGTATACTACCTGTAAGAGAATTATTATATAACAATATGGCAGTTAGTAGAGGTAAAGTAGCCAAATTAGGAGGTATTTTACCAGATAAAAAATTATTTTCAAGTTCAAAAACATTCAACATTGTCAAATCCGTCAACATATCATTATCAATACTGCCAGTTAATCCATTCGAAAATAAATATAGATATTCTAACTTTGTGCATTGAGAGATATTGACAGGGATTGTGCCCTCCAAACGAGTTTCAGCAAGATATAAGGTGACTAAATTAGTCATGTTTCCAATACTAGCTGGAATAGTACCTTCCAAAGGTAAATCAGACAATTCAAATTCCAAACATTGATGCAAACGACCAATCTCATTTGGTATGGTACCAGATATCATACTCTCAGAGATTTCAAAATATTGCATTTGTGTCAATTCTACAATACTGTTTGGTAAAGGCCCTGATAGTAGACTAGAAATAATATAAATGTTCGTTAATTTAGTTAATTTACCAAAACATTCTGGTATTCTACCCGTAAAATAATTTTGACTTAGTTGTAAGAAAGTTAAAGATTGCAAATCACAAAAAGAAGATGGAAGTGAAGATGTTAGATCGTGATTCGTAGCGAGATTGAGAACTTGTAGATTGATCCAACTATCCATCGATGAAGGCAATGAACCAGTGAGTGCATTGCTATAAAGAATCAATTGTTGCAGAGATACGATCTCTGTCAGAGTAGAAGGTATAGTACCACCAAGATATCCATTGTCGATTATTTTCAATATTGTCAATTCGGTCAGGGCATTGAGAGTGTCAGGTAGAGTGCCTTTTAAATCATATTCTGCCAGCGACAACTCAAGTACATTGCAGGGAGATGTTGTACATTTCGATGAACAGGTTATACCTTGCCAATTATCAGCACATGGATTTGGACTTGGTACTGAAAAGTTCCAAATATTACCATAGGTAATTAATGGATATTTCCAATCCCAAGAGGAGCCTTCGGTTGAAATATAAAGATCACGAAGAGCATTCAATTCTGATGATGGAAATGTAAAGGCACTTGCTGCGAATGGAAAAAACAAAACCACAATAAATTTTGCTTTTTAATGGAATGATAAATGTGGCCGTACCTTTACTGGCAATCGATGGAATTGATGTGACAACTACTGCAGCCCAACACGCGATTCCAAAGAACTTTTGGAGATATCCAGTTATATTCGCTTGAATGGATTGCGCCATTTGACTTGTTATCTTTTATACCACATAAATGAATCCCTTTCTTGGTACACATTGCTTGTTTTGTTACTAAATAAATTAAAAAATAGATAGCAAATATGGAATAGGGCGTTTGGATCTTCTGTAAGACATATTTCAACTTTTAGTTACAGTGAGTTCTATGTCTAGTGGTATTTAGAAAAAGATTTTTCTCTAAAGTCCTAATTACACAATCAACTTTAATACTGCCTAATTCTATCTCTTAATTAAATATTGTGCCGTTGCAGTAGTGCAGAAGGGTGGCGATATTTTTAGAATTAGTTGACAACAATTTTTCATAGATAGTTGCGTCGTTAACGAGAAAGAGTCGACCCTTAATTCCATTTTAACTTCCTTCTTCAGGAAGTTAGAAAGTCGTCATGATATCTTTCTTCCAAAAAATTGGTTTTATTTTCGTTGCAATATTTTTAGTTGGACCGCACAAACATGGTGAGCTTATTATTACCTTTTGAATTTATAAAACGAACTTTATTCTTGTTTTGTAGTAAATTCCGCGTTCACATTTCCTAGTTCTGAATTGAATGCTTTGAATGATCTCTATATCGCAACTTCCGGATCATCGTGGACTTGGAAGCCAGTAGCATTATATGGAAATATTTGGAATTTTTCACAACCGAACGCAAATCCTTGCACAGACACGTGGCAAGGTATTGTTTGTACCTCGAAATGTTCCACATCACAGTGTTATGTGAAAGAGTTAATATTGGAGAATTATAACCTGAACGGCACGTTGCCATCAACTCTTGATGCGCTGAATCAACTTCTAATCTTATCAATTACCGAAAATCCCGATCTTGGTGGAACTATTCCTTCAACCCTAACCCAAATCAACCTTCAACAACTTAACCTTGAACTTAATGCATTGACAGGATCTTTACCTTCAACTATGGGATCATGGACTAGTTTGCAGGAGTTGTACGTCGCCAACAATGAAAACATCACCTACTCGATACCTCCCAGTATTTGTGATTGTATAGAGTTATCTATATT
>JACCEA012377112.1_pt1 | contig 10801 bp, 8 predicted proteins | sample 7449851 | NCBI WGS metagenome assembly JACCEA01 (sample SAMN15323453, study PRJNA562643) | freshwater metagenome | isolation source: river surface water | place: USA:Blue River Watershed | collected 2017-08-18 | reverse complement strand
GTTTTCGCCACCATTTGGTAGATCTGCAGAATCCCACCACTTAACTGGCTCTAGAGGAATTTCATTATTAATAGTGTTACCAGTGATAGCATCGCCTACTGTATAAGAAGTAGGTGCGCTCAAATAATAACGGTAAGTAGTACCACTAAGCCATTCGTTGCCATAATAATCAAACGTTGTTCCGTTGATAGTGAATGAACGAATGTTACCACCATAAAACCCAGGATATGTGGAGTCATCAATATCGACATAACTCACATTTGTTAGAGATTCTGTTACCAACGCAGATAGTGGTTCACCTGATGAATATACATAGTCAAACTGTAATCCACCATGAGCTTCTTCAATTCTCCAAACATTATTGTCACGGTTTGTCCACGTTTTGACTGCGTTAAACGCTGTTGTTTGTTTAGTTCCGTCTGGAAATACTAACTCGCCAAGGTTATTGAAATTAAGAGTTGCGTCACCAGATGTGATTTCAGCAGCTACGATAGCTTCTTGAAAAAGCAAGTACGCATTCCTTGTCGACATTGCATTAACTGAGATAATTCCAGCTTCTTGTTGAGTTAAAACCTCGTCTGCAACTAACCCTGCAGATATCTCTACGAACTGTTCATAAGTTAGATAACTCAATGGTAGCGTGATGCCAAACGGGAAACCAACCTTATTGTTGTGTTGGAAAAAAGCATCAGATAAATGGATTAAAGAATCTTCGTATGTATCTTGTAAAACTCCAAGTTCTTCTAAACCTGCAGCTTCTTTAACTAGAGAGTCGGCAACGCCACCAGTACCGCCAGTAGGTCTATCATATAATTCTGTAAAGTTTTGATTAATTTTAGTAAACGCTGTGCGTAATGGATCGCCAGACTTATTATCTGCCATCGTTCCGATGTTGATTACTTGCTTTGCCATTATTGAGTCCTGTCTGTTTTAATTGTTGTTTGGTCAGCAGTTAATGTAGAAGTATCAGTTTTTCTTGAATAACCTGGCGCATTACTTATTCCAACTTCACCGAAAGGATTATTCTCGTCAAATAATGCATTTTCTGATACTGCTTTGTCTTTAAACACCTGATTATCAGCAAAACCAGTAGCTTGTTCAACCTCAGGGTTAACAGTAACATCAAACGATTTGAGGTTCTCGAATACATCAACCTCTGGTATACCAGTATCAATTTTCTCGCTACTGTATTGAAATAGTTCAATGTCAAGTTTGTAAGTGTACAAACGTCCTAACTGATAAAAAGGCTCCTGGTGTTTAACGAATTTAATTTCAAATAAACCTTTAGTCAATGGGTAATAAATCAAATCACCTTCACTTGGTCTATTTGGAAGATATGTAGTTCCATGGACACCAATTAAATCAGTCCAGCGTTTGCGGGCAACGGTAAGAGTTGCAGATTGATCCATTAGTAAACCAAACTTCTGAATCATGGCACCTTGACCTGCCAAACTTTCAATATTATCGAAATACATCTCGATAGGGTAAGCGTGTTCAAACTTACTCAAACGGTCTTCTCCGAAAATACGGTCAGTAGATACTTGTGTTCTTGGAATGTATAGAAAATCCTTACCATAAATCTTTAATGATTCAATGATAAGGTCTTCAATAAGATCTTGTTCGTTCGCAGTACCTTGCGTAAAATATGGGTTTGTTGGCATTACTTACCCCATAAAGAAATCTAATGGAGCAGACTTAGTTCTTAATTCTGTTTCTAAATCATCGATTTCTTTAGTAGCTTCTTGATATAGTTTATCACCATCAAGAGTTACACCACCTGGTAGTTGTAAACCAGAGAACTTTTTAATGTTTACTGCCCATTGACGTTTAAACAATGCAGTAACATAATGCTTCAACCATGGTTCTCCAAATACCTTAGAAAACTCAGTTGGATTAACAGCACGATATCCTTGGATTAAAATATAATCTCCGATAATAACATCAGTTGCCCAGTTAACATCAAGATACATGCGATTCTGCATACGGTTGAAACGATACAATGGGTGTCCATTTAACTCAAGGTCAAGCATCGCTAAGTGTGACATTACTGTTTTGTAATATACAATAGATGTTGAAGTGAGGTCGTATAAGTCGTTTAAACGTAGTTGATATTGTAAATCGAAAATATTTTTAGATGACGATGCTTGGCCAATATTTAAAACCTTAGTAACACCATAAACATAATCTGGTGTTGTGATATACTTTAAGTCGTACTCACCAAGAGTAACAGGGTTTGATGCTGCAAGAACTCCAGTATGTCCAGAAGAACCATTAATAGTTTCCCCTGCAGTAAAAGTACCTACAACATTCTTAACGAAAATTTTACCGTTAGTTGGCATAGAACCAGACTCAGAAATAACCTCTGCAGTTGCACCTGAAGATGCACCGACGATTCTTTCTGCGATTACGAAAGTCGTTCCGTTATTTGATTGTAGGTTTAAAGTAGAAGCACGAATACGGTGCTTCATATACATTTGTTCTACACCCTCGTAGTGGTATAGATTCCAGTAATCTAATGCTTCGTCTAGACGGTCTTCTAATTGAGATTCGTCTACGTTAATCTCTAAAACTGGTGCACCAAGAGCTCTAAGTGCGTATTGTTTTAATTGTTCTCTGGTTGCGACAGCCATGGTTTTGTCCTAAGTTGTATCCTATTATTTATTCTTTTTTACAACTGCAATAAAGAATCCGTTCCACCATTCTTCTTTGGATTCTTGATTATTTAGCCATATCTTCTTAAATAGGATTTCTAACCCAGCTTTATTAATACCGTCTTCTGCTCCGTCTACAACCCCGTCCCAATTAGCATCGTCAATTACGATAATAGACTCGCTAGATAAACAGCTTGCATAATATCTAATAGCATCAGATGTAGAATCAAAATCGTGTGCTCCATCGTAGAAAAAGAAGTCAATATCTTTAATATCTGACTTATCTGCAGAAAGCATATCACAATCAAATACATTCAAAGGTCTATCGTTTTTAAACTTCTTAATGTTCTCAATAAATTTCTGTTTATTATTGGCTGGTAAAGAATCGCCATTAGCAGGCTGAACTTGGTCTTTCCAGTGATCCACGAAAGTCGCTTCTTCTATGTTTGATGACCTTAAAACTGCTGCACCCGTAGAACCTAAGTATGACCCAACCTCTAGATACTTAGAAGATAGATTAGCCAGCTCGGTCAAAAGGTTTTGCATTCTACGAGAAGTAAGACCTTCAATTTGGATTTCTGGTTTAACTTCGTTATCGTGATATGCTAAAGTCTTAACAACTTTAATAACCTTTTCTGAAACTAGATTCTTATTCTTAGACTCGTACAATTTGTCACATTTATTACAACTCCAACAATCAAACTTGCAGTTTTTAATAAACTTCCTCCAAGCCTCGATTGGTTTACCTTGTAAATTAGTGTCGTTTAGATATTCATCAAACTCGTCAAATAGTATTTCTTCTCCACGAGCATACTTCTCTATAATGTTCATAGTTGAGAACATTTGAATAACCGATTCACGACCATGCATTTTAAGTACGTCAACATATTTAAACATCTCTTCCCAGTCTTCTCTCCAAGGAGGAAGTGTGGCAGATTTTAGAGAAGATGCTGGTTCCAGAACATCCCATTTTGGGCAAGATATTCTAGAGATAGGGTCGGTAAAGTATTGTGGTCCATCAGTTCTAGTATTATTAAACTGAAAATGTTCATCCATTACTGGACAGTTACCAAGGCATCCTTCGTTGGCCAATAGAGCAATCTTAACTCCATATTTTTCTTTAACTTGACGAATCTTTTCTAGAGTATCTAAATCTCTCATCAAAGTTCTATCAATGTTAATATAATGAAATCCAGACTCAGCAGCTTTAGCAACTTGTGCAGCTGTATTCAAGTTTCTAAGAATTGTATTTTTAATTTGTAACTCTGGAAACTCTTTTTGGATTTTGCCTGTCATAATCCAGTGCGTATGTGGCAAAGTACAAGAACGAATACCTCTATCATATAAAGGTTTGAAGTTCTTGATCCATAAATCTAGATTGTGTTGGTCTGGACGAACCTCAATGTTGTTGAAAGTCGCTGAAACTCTAACACCTAGTTCGTTTTGAATAATCAGAGCATTCTCAATCAAGTCTTCTGGGTTATTGACAAAAACGTCACCCATTGCATCTTGATTGAATGGTTCAATTCTACAAGTAAAGTAAACGTCGTAAATTAAATCTTTACGACGTTTTACAAAACTTAAGAACTGATTAAATTGACTCTGATTTAATTTTGGATTGAGTGGTATGCTGAACATCTTGTTTCAAAAAATCAGTTGCTAATAATTTATCGGTCACTTTAGGCACATCAAATTTAGGTAAGTGGTCTTTGTTTTCTAACAGACCTTGGCTAACAGCCTGACTAATTTGATTTAATCCATTCATTAGACGTTCGTTATATTGTAGTGTAGTCGCTAATGTCATAATCTGATCTTCTTCTGGCATCATAGCAATAGAATCCATATTACCAGAACCGATACGACCATAAGAAACCATATCCATGGCTGCTTGTTTAGCCATACGAGTAACCCAGTATTGACGTTCTTCTTCTGCGTCATAAGTAAATGCTTTGTTTAGCATTTCTTCATCATCGCCTGCAATCTGTTTAACTTGTTGAATGAAACCCATCATCTCATCTTCAGCTTGCATTAACTTGCGTTCCCAGATACGGCAATCGTTTTCCATATCTTCAATATCAATCTCAATAAGCTGTTTTGTCAAAGGATCTCTTGTATTCTCTAATTCACGCTTGGCGATTTGAATCTCTACGAGTTTACGCTTGTGTTTATTTTTAACACTATACCAAGAGTGATGTCTTGATTCAATCTCAAGCATACACTGCTTCAACATTCTATATGGCGTAAGCTGAGATGCAGTTACGAAATGTTTGTTTTGGTATTCTGATTGGTTACTGCTCATATTAAGAGCACCAACTACAATGTTTAATTCTTTTTCATCTAACTTTAGGTCTTTTACAACTTTGCTATCTGGTTTAACAATGTCATATACTTTACTTGCTGTTATCAATTCACTCATTTTTCACCTTTTTATTTAAAAATTAAATTTGTTACCAATGTACGGGTTAACTATTTCATATTTAGTTTCGCCATTTTCATCAACAAAAATTCTGTTACCGAAGTCATCAGCCAAGCCCATTTCTTTAGCTTGAGTTAATGGCATCATAACGCCAAGATACTTCTCATATAAAATATTTATTTCTCTAACAGTGGTACAGTTTTTAAACTGTTTAATTAACTTTTGAGATTCTACTACCATTTTAGATAATTTATCAGACCACTCTTCAGATTTAGTTAGAATTTTATTCGCTAATTCTGTTTTATCAACTCCGTGTTCTTGAGCTAAGTAATCCAAAAATGGAGTTGCGTGACCATCGGCACCTTGAAATTCTAACCACTCCTTTGCTTCAGACTTTTGGATTTCCCAAGAAGCAGCTTCTAAGTCAGATGACTTTCTTAACATCTTAAATCTATAATTATATTCGTCTTCAATTAACTCTTTTGCAAATTTATACATAAATGATAATACAAGTTGCTGCATTTCACCAGTAAAGTCAATTTGTACTTTTTCAGTTTCTGGTAATGCCATTGTATCTGCCATTGGAGATAATGGGTTAATAATCTTTACTTTATCTCTTACTTCTGAAAAAAACATACTTCCCATTAAGGCTTCGTCTTGAGTAAGCTCTTCATATCCAGCTGGAATGAGTGGATATAAAGTATCAAAGAGTGGATCTGCAATCTCAATACATGATAAGTCAAACATAGAGTATAAATCTCTACAATACATAGATTCGTCTGCAATACCCATACCAAAGTATTGTTTGAACGGTTCTGTTTTAGTTATGATATACTTCATATTTTTTCCTAAACTTTTCTTTATTTATTAGAATGTTACTGGGCTGTTTGCGCAGATGGTCATAGCACCTGGTGCGCAAGCTCCTGAAGATTGACCATAGTGCCCTTTCGGTTGAGCAGTTGCTCCGAGGGTAACTTCTGAATCTGTACTATACGCTTGTCTAATAGTGTGGTTATTTTGCTGACCATCATAATGTCCAAGAACATAACCGTTATCTTGACCCATCAAACAATTATCTTCACCATATGCTCTAATCTTATTAAATGTCGCAAGAGTAGCACCAGTTGAATCGCTGAATCTAGCCTTTGGTAATGTTACGTTACTACTTGTACCGATATAATGATGTCCATATTTAGAACTCATAATCTTACATTGATAGTCACCACGTGACCAACCACCGCCAGTACCCCAACCGCCAGTCCAAGTTGAATTAGACCAAGTTACATATCTATACGCAGATGTCCATGCAAACCAACCTCTAGTTTCTCCAGAAGCACCGTCGCAAATACCAGAGTCACCAGAATCCCAACCAGCATACATAACCTCAGTTGGGAAATGTAAACGGTTTGTTGTGCTTGATCCACCACCAACAAACCAACCAGATTGTCCTTTAATGTCTGATGCACCACCGTTATCTGAGCGTGAAACGCTCATTGCCATGCCACCAACGTGAGAACCGTATCCAGCAGTACCGTAACTTAAACCCTCGTTCTTTGGATCATTACCTTCATATCCGTAAGTGATTCCTGAAGAAGAAAAACCGTCGCCAGTCATCATTCTCATAGTACCATTGAATAAACTGTATGATGCTACTTGAGAACTATTTGCCGCATACGTTCCAGTGTTACCGTGCGCAACAATATATCCATTATAGTCAGAAAAAGCTCCCTTTGTATAAGAAGCAACTGCGTGTAATTGTTCACCGCAATATAAAGTAACCTCAGTGGCCAACCAAATTTTGTTTAGAGAACGCCATGGTGTAGATCCTTTATACCCACCAGCTAAGTAACCATGTGTGTAGATTGAACGATACAACCATTGTGAGTTATCTGGTATTCCAGAACCAGTATTAGTATTTCCAGGATAATTCCAAAAATAGTTACCAACACCAGAAACGGTTGTTCCATTTGATTGTAGTTTAGCACCAACAAATTGCGTTGTTGGTATAGATCGTAATAAAGCATTTGCTTTATAAAATGACATTTTACATTCCTACGCCAGTGGCAGTTACAGTTGCAGCTCCTGTTGAGCATGCACCAGAAGATAAACCATAATGTCCCTTAGGCATACACGCTGCACCCATTGTTACCTCAGTGTCAGTTGAATGCGATTGTTTAATTGTATGATTATTCTGTTGATTATCATAGTGACCCATGATATATCCCCAGTCTTGACCTTCCTCAACGTTGTCTTCACCATACGCTCTAATTTTATCAAAATTAGATAATGTTGCACCATCTGAATCTCTAAATTTAGACTTACCTATTGTAACGTTATTACCAGTACCGATGTAATGATGACCCCATTTAGTTGACTGGTTTTTACAATGTCCGTCTCTACCCCAGTTACCCCATGCTCCTGTACCAGACCATGTTGAGTTAGACCATGTAACGTAACGATATGTTCCAGCCCACGCAAAGTAACCTCTAAATTCCCCGCCAGCTGCATCACCGATGCCATCAGAACCAGAGTTCCAACCAGCATACATAACCTCAGTTGGGAAATGTAAACGAGAAGTGTCAGAAGAACCACCGCCATTAAACCAACCAGATTGACCTTTAATGTCTTGGGTAGCTGGAGGGTCAACACGGTTTGTTTGCATTCTCATACCACCAACGTGAGAACCGTATCCAGCAGTACCATAAGAGATACCTTCGTTCTTCGGGTCATTACCTTGATATCCATACGTCACGCCAGAAGATGAATATCCATCACCAGAGTACATACGACAAGTTCCGTTATGTAAACCATAAGAAGCAACCACTGAACCAGAACCAGACATACCACCGTTGGCAATAATGTAACCGTTATAATCTGAATAGAAACCATTGGTATATGCCATGGTATTCATAATTTGTTCACCGCAATATAAGGTAGTATCTGTTGGGTGCCAAGTTTTATTTACAGAACGCCATGGATTTGAACCCTTGTAACCGCAAGCTACATAACCGTGCGTATAGATTGAACGATATCTCCACTGGCTATTGTCAATTGCAATACCAGCAGTTGAAGTGCCCATATATGCCCAGTTATAACCACCTGAACCAATTGAAACTAAAAACGCACCACGAGATGCGTCTGGTGTAGACGGGACTTCTTTGACTAGAACGTTATTTACATAGTATGCCATTAGACTTCCTCTAAAGAGAACTTATATCTCTTACCGTTTTTGTTATTAATGATATACAATTCATCTGCGCCCTCTTGTACTGTCCAGTTACCACGAGTTCCGTCAACAACGTTTCCAGATTCATGTTTCTCGTTAGATAAGTGCAAGTCAGAAGTGTAAACGTGACGCCATGCCATCGTAGTAGATCCGAGGTCATATGTAGAAGCTGCAGTTGGTACCATATGAGAACCTACACCAGCAACTGTTATGTTATTAAAACCTTGTGTTCCTTGGAACGTATTGTTACCGCTGAAAGTGTGGTTAGCAGAAATAGTTCTAGCAGTGCTAATATGAACATATTGACTATGATCATCAGAACCTAAGTTAGATAACTCGCTATGAGCAGGTTCTTTAAATGTTTGATTAGACGCAGACTGTCTCATTGAAACAGTTCTTACACTTACAATTCTAACTTTAGCAACGTTACCAGTATAAGAACCACTAGTTTGTAAAGTAACCTTATACATTGGTGCAAATTCTAAGAATGGTAATCCATAATCTTGGAATTGCTCGTTCATCGACTCAGTGACTGAGTTATAAGAAACACGACCCATAATAGCTTTAACAGGGCTGTTCTTATCGTTAGTTGCAACAATCCAATAGTTTAAGAACTTACCTTCACCAGCATCTGCTAAAGAACCATTACCAGATGTAACTGTGTTAATGGCTGCTGTTGCAGTTCCAGCAACCCAAGGTACTGTGGATTCTTTATTCAAAGAGTAAGTTGTACCATTTAAATACAATGTTTGAATATTAGCAGTGCCGTTTAGTACCTGTTGAAAATAACCGTTTGGAGAAGAAGCATGATTGATTGTGTGAACTAAGTCTTCATCAGCTAAGAAAATTGGAGTAGTGAAAGAAAGACCAACGTTAGAATCATTGTTTGCTGTAAATGTTAATGCACCACCCGATCTCCAAATAGCACCCATATTATTATGTTGAGAGACATGCCAAGAAGTATCTCTAGAAGACGAGTGTCTTTCATCACCAACGATGAGTGCTTTAGATGTAAGTGTATCTAAGTAAATATTAGCAACTAAAATTGTATCAGAGAAAAGAGTATCAGAAGCAGTATTGAATACTTCTAATGTCATAGTTGTTGGGTTAATACCAATATAGTGATTACCAGGAGTTGCAGCTAAAGTTGTAGTAAGAGCGGTAGTCATGAAAGTTCTCTTACCTCTATACCAAACAAAGTAACCTTGAACTGTTGTTGCAGTTCCACCCATACCTGAGTGGTTTACACAGTAGTAGTATAATGTAGGTGCACTTGCGGCAACAACAATTCTGGTATAAGCACCAGCTTGTCCTGGTGTTCCGCTAGTTGTCACATTGGTTGTGTATTCAACACCACCACCATGAGTTCCATTAGGTGTAATAGAAAATCTTAATGGGTGACCAGTATTAGATGCATCTGATTGATCAAAAGTATATGTACCACCCTCTATAAGTTCTAGAGTTGCTTGCATAACTCCATCAATATAAAACTTACCACCAGAAGCAGTTACATTAAAAGTCTTAGAAGTTGCAGTAGTACCAGAAGGTGCTAAAGTGAAAACTCTAGTTGCGTCAACATAAGATATTGATGATCCAGAAATTGACTCGAATCCAGTCATATCTTTTGTTACTGAACCAACAGTTTGCATAGCAAGAACATCAATAGCTTGTTTGATGTTATTTGGGCTCATATATCTCGTAGTAGTATCTGTACCAGTTTCCATTTGTGCTTGAGAAGCATTTGCGGTAGGAACAGTTGTTCCACCAACGTTGGCACCAGTAAGGGTCGCTACACCTGCGGAAAATTCTCCACTTGGACCACGCTTAACTAGAGTATTTGCTACGTTATTTACTGAAGAGTTTGCACCAGCAGTAACTGCGTTGTTCAAATTAATGAAGTTAGCATCAATTTCAGAATTACTTAAAGGAGAACCTTTTGTGGTAATACCAGTAGAAACAACGTTAAATGCACCAGCAGTAACTGCCACCGCTGCATTGGAAACTAATGTAATCTGGGTATTAGAATCTACAGTAAGAACAGTACCAATTAAGGTTCCTCCGCTATTGGTAATCTGTTGACCAATAATTACTGCAGTTAAGAATGAAGTACCAACCCCAGTGATTGTTGGGCTTGACGTTAAACATGTTATAGTGCCTACACCCGCAACGGATGCATTAGTGACACGTGTGGTAATAAGAGCCATTTATCTTTCCCTAAAATGAAAGTTTTTCAACTGTTATATTTATATTATTTAGCATCAGCTATTTGCAAATAGAAAGAGGTCTACGGGGATAGCCAACCTTATATTTCCCTGATATGTGGACACAAAATGGTAAAGAAAGCTGGGAAATACCACAATATCCCCAGTTTCTGGTGTAAATCTTAGGTGCTTAAACCACTCTGAGAAGTTATTATCATAACCTCTATTGGCATTCTGTCGAGGGTCAGTAAACGATATCTCTCCACCAGAATTGTATTCTTCGCACATAATATAGAAAACTGCAGAT
>JACCEA010119602.1_pt1 | contig 10803 bp, 6 predicted proteins | sample 7449851 | NCBI WGS metagenome assembly JACCEA01 (sample SAMN15323453, study PRJNA562643) | freshwater metagenome | isolation source: river surface water | place: USA:Blue River Watershed | collected 2017-08-18 | reverse complement strand
CTTCTTCGCTTTTTTAGCGAGACTCTCAACATGGCGGCGCGGTTGTTGGAAACCATCATCGAGATCAACCGTTACTGGGACAGGTGCGGCTGCAGGAACTGATTCTGAAGCAGGCTTTGGTGGACGAGGAGCAGCATCTTTGTTGAAGACTTTCTTCTCACGGCGGACAAATGGCTTTTGTTGGTCATCACCCTCACCTTGCTGCTCTTGACCTCTTGGCTCGAATTTCTTATGTTGGTGGAAGCGATTGTTGTCACGATTGTAGTGCTTGCGCTCTCCTTGTGGTTGAGCTTGCTGCGGCTCCGCTGATGTAGCAGGAGCTGCCGCGCTTTCAGGTAAATTGGAGCGGACTGAGTCAGAGAACGACTTTGGCTTAACAGGCTTGTTCTCAGATGTGGCACCCTCTTCACCATTGGCCTTCTTAAAGTGCTTTTTAGGAGCTTCTCCGTTGTTATTGTGCTCCTTCTTTTTGTAATCCTTCTTCTTATATGCTGGTTTATCGCCTTGTTCTTCCCCATCCGCTGGGGCCTCCTTGTCAAATTTCTTGTTATTGCGCTTGTTATTGTTTTTCTTGAAGGCAGGCTTGTTGGCTTTAGCAGCATCACCATTGTGCTCAACAACTTCACCATCAATAACAACAATGTGCTCTTCAGTAGTTGTAGTAGTGGTCGTTGTTGTCACTTTCACCTCTTCGATGAATTCTTCCTCTTCGTCATCCTCCGCAGGAATAGTGAATCCAGTGATGGCCTCATTATCCACATTAAAGGAATCGATAGCAGGTGTGAACTGGAAAGATGGAGGAATTTCGTCAACGCCAAATTTCAACTCAATCTCTTCTTCTTCATACTCCTCTTCTTCGTATTCTTCTTCAACAACTTCCTCCTCCTCCTGTTCCTCTTCTTGGGGAGCAGCAACAGGTTCTGGTGCGGACGCCATGGACAATGAGCTACGAAGAAGAGCAGTCAAACTGGTACCAGCGGACACTCTTGCACTGGCTTTGCCTTCAATTTCGTCACTCAGCTGTTCAACCAAATTGCTCATGTCACCATAGTTCAGGCCGCGGATGACTTCGCTTGAGTCGTCCTATAAAAATAATCATTATCGGATGCATTCAAATAATAATGAATAACAAAACAATATAGATAAATTGTCAGACACAAAGGAGCCCACATTACTATGGATAGCTAAGCCTATGACGACTCGCAAGCAACATGGGACTATGTAGGCCTGAAAGACACTATTGACCACTTGATGACCACAAATTACTTGTAAAAACTACAAGCGAAGAGTAGGTTTCCCAAAAGTTAGATACAGAGCAGAAGCTCCTTCTCCGAACCCACAATAAGTGCAGGAAACAATATCAGCAAACGGTCGTAACAACAGGCTAAACAAGTAAACACTCAAAAATTTTGGAAAATTACAACAATGTCAGACACAAAGGAGCCCACATTACTATGGATAGCTAAGCCTAGAATGACTCGCAAGCAACATGGGACTATGTAGGCCTGATATACTATAGACCATTTGATGACCGAAGGTCACTCGTAAAAACTACAAGCAAGAAAAGGATTTCCTCATAGACTATAGGTAAACACAATCTCGCTGTAAGAAAGCGAAGGAAATCAACTCATCAAACAGTCAATTACAAACAACCAATTGAAAAAACAACAAACCAAATGGATAGTAAAACTTACATTTACAAAATTACTAGCAGCACGGCAAGAGTTGACCAAAGCATCACCAAATTGGGAAATGAAAGTCAAACCCAACAAAGTCTTAACGAAAAAGTCGAATTCATCAGGGAGGTTGCTTCCAGTGACATCTTTGTATTTGTGATAAACATGAAATGCCTTCAAAACTTTGTAGATAACCTTATCTTGTTCTGCCTTTACATCTACAGCTTGAGAAGTTGGGGCGGAAGCTGCGGAGGAACTGACAACCACCTCATCAACATCCGTTTCGGTCATAGTAGAAACAGCATATTGGACAACTTTCATGTGAAAATCATCACTATTTGCTACATCCGCAGTCTCTTCGCCGTTGTTGTCAATTTCAACCTCAGTAGTGACTTGCTCTGAAGTTGTGACGGTATGAGTGTGGACGTGGCGCTCTGAAACAACAGTCTCGCTTGCAACAACCACTTGGTTATCTTCGGCAACAACCTCACCAGACTCTACACTTTTTGCAACTTCTTCTAGTTGAGTTTTGATCGTTGTGATTTCTTGAAGAGCCTTCTCAACTGTTCTCTTCGAATTGACGAGGGCAAGTTGCTCGTCATCGAGAACTTTACCAGCGGCCAATTGACCCTCGAACTTGACGATCTTTTCCAACCTATGAGTAAATCCATCACCGATGAACACCATATAAATCCACAGTTTAAATCAATGAAACTTACTTCTTCTTCAAGTTGCGTTGTTTCTTTGCCGCCACAGCAACATATGGATTGGTGTCCTTTGCTTCCATTTTCTATTATAGTATATACGTACTAACAACCTGATGAACGAATTACGACTTTGATATAAAAGATGTACTCTATACAATCGGCACTAAACAGAACTCACAGTGAGCACAAAAATTCTTCACAAGAAGGCACCCAGATGTCCACAACGTCGAGATGACAAAATCAAAACATTTGAAAGTCTCTTGTCGAGAAAATGATCCTTCTGTGGTTCCGGGTATTTTCCCAAAACTGAAAAACCCGCTTATCATCTCACTCAAATGTCGTGGACAAATCTCAAAACCCACAACTCTGGAAGGGGTTTAAAGTATTATCCCACTTCGTCAAATTAGATGCTAAATAAATACTAAACTTTAGCGTTAGTTTCACCACGCATAACGAATGGTGCGTGTGCCTGCTGCGGCTGCTGATGCTGCTGCTATTTGGTATTGCTTCGCTTAGGCAAATTGAATTGTAAAACCACCAGTAGCTCTGTGAGTTAATGCTTTGGAATCATGGATGAGACGGTTGGTATAACAGAATATTTGCATCCAGAGTTGAACAGCATTACGGGTATCTTGAAGCAGCGCTTTTCAGACTTCATTGTTCGTGAGGTGACTGTGGAGGATGAAGTTGTCCATTTGCATGACATCAATGGAGAAGAATTGGAACGACGTATCTTTGCAAAGGAGAAAAACGAGGAAATATGTGAAGATAATACATCAGGAGAAACGTTTAATTCATTGGAGGATAAGTTTTTGGGGGCTATGTGTAAAGTTTATAATCTTGCCCAGGATGCATTGATTTGTTCCAGTTCATCGAACGACGTCCACTCTGGGAGTATTGACAGTCTAAAATCATTTATTGCACAATGCGAAAGTAAAGATGCGGAATGTCCTGTTGAATGGATTGGATTTCCTACGACAGAGAAGCAAATTCGTTCTGTCTTGCATGGCAAAGTCAGAGAAGTTGCTGGCAACCTTCTGGATAGTACAACAGTGACGATAGCAGTCGGAGAAGGTACCATTACCAACATGTCGTACTTGAAACTTCTTGCAAAGCATAAAATGAAAGGAGGTAATAATGGAAATAATAATAACGGTGGTAAAGGACAGGCAGCTTTTGTCAACAATAATCGTAAACGTAAGTTCGATAATTGGCCTGAAAAGGAATGCGGAGGAAACTACTTGGAATTCACTATGATGAAAGAGAATATTGACACGATGAGTGCAATCAACGTTCTTAGTAAACATCTTCATACCAAACCTGAATACATTCTTTACAATGGTACGAAAGACAAGCGTGGTATTACTACTCAGAAGGTTACTATCTATCGTCGCAAACCATCTGATTTCAAAAAGATTAATTCTTATCCACATCAGCCAACCATTCGAATTGGAGATTTTAGATATGTGGCAACACCAGCAAAGTTGGGTAATTTGCATGGAAATCGATTTGAAATTACATTGCGTGCTGTACAATGTGTAGCTACAGCAAGCAGTAGTGGGGCCAGCTACGACGATGATAAAACTATCGAACTTGCTTGTGAATACTTAAAAACACATGGATTTATCAATTACTTTGGATTACAACGCTTTGGTAAAGGTGGATCGAAGTCTCATGAGATTGGGAAGTCGATTTTCAAATCTAATTGGCAAGAATGTGTAAATATGATGTTTACACCACGCGATGGCGACCGTGAAAATGTGAAGGTTGCAAAAGACGCTTTCTTCAATCGTCGGTATGACGAGGCATTAAGGCAGTTACCTGAGGCGATGTATGCTGAAAAATGCGTATTGAAAAAGTTGCTGGTAAATGGTGATGATTGGCAATCTGCATACCATGCGATTGGTAACAAGGGAAGTCGATTGATTTGTGCTCATGCATATCAAAGTTATATATTCAATTTAGCAGCTAGTAAACGTGTTACAGAATTTGGTTTATCGATTGTGGAAGGAGATTTAGTTATTCTCAATGAGAGTGCACTTATATCTGGTGCTGTAGACGATGAAGATATAGAGCCGTCAACAGCTGATGCTAATACCAATGATGATCAACAAGCCGTAAAGAAATCAAATCAAAATGGAGGGGATGAAAATGATGCCAAGAAAGAAGATTTTATTCATATTGTGACTGACGAAGATGTGAAGATGAATAAATTTTCTCTTGATCAGTTGGTCCTTCCCCTTTGTGGATCGGAATCTATCTTGCCGAAAAATACGATAGGTGAATTTATTACAAACTTGTTAGCACGTGATGGTATGTCGTTGGAAACTTTTGGCAAATGTTTTCCTACGTATCGTATGCGTGGTGATTATAGAAAGGTGATCCAACGACCAAGAAATGTTGAGTGGTTGGTCCAAAGATATTCAGATCCAAATGCTGAATTGGCAGAGACTGAACTGAACAAGTTCCGAAGCGTCAGTCAAGATACCAAGAATAGTTCAACCACTGTAGGTAGTAGTGTAGATACTGATAATAGCGGGACCAAGATTTACAAGGCTTTGCAGCTTAAGTTTACTTTGCCACCAGGAACATATGCTACGATGTTGTTGAGAGAAGTTACGAAGCAAAGTACTGAGTCGGAATATCAAGCACAATTGACTGCCAACGTCCGCACTGCACATGATTCATAATGTCCCATAAGTGGTGAAACTATGTATGTAGGCCAGGAGGTGCAACGATGTTTTGTTGAAATTAAATCTTAATAGCCCATCACCTAATTTAACTTATTAACTCTTCTACACTGACTCACGCTGTATTTATTAAATTCACCTAAGAAATCTTTATAAATCATATAAATTTCAACTATGACAATGAGATACTTGAACTATTATAGTATTATGCGTTATGCTTTTACAAAACTTCACGTAAACAAGGTATTAATAAGAGGGTATTCAATACTTAGGGCAAGTTCAGTACTACGATGAGTTAATTTAATTTGATATTTGCAAGATTTGAAGGGATTCTACCAGATTTAAATGAACAAAATATTCAAAGGAGTACAAAACAGAAGAGGAAACTACTTTGAGCACATGCAGTTGCAGAAAAATGTTGTCAGGTGCTTGGATTATAATTTACTTTAAATTTGTTGATCAATTTTTTGATTGCATCACCACAATGGTTACGTACACCAGATTCTAACAATTGAATATTGGAATCAATAATCATCAGATTCCAACAATTGAATATTGGAATCAATAATCATTGATTCTATTTCTTTATCTTCATTACATTGATCAAGGAGCCAATGATCAACACATAAATTATGTAATCATAAGGATAGTGATTATATTGGGCAGCTCAAATTGTAGCTCCTTCCATAAAATCCCCCATCTTCTAATGATCATTCCAAATGCACGTTCTATATGAATTCCTAATAAAGTAGATAAAACATGATTGAAGGCTCGCATCTGATTTAACACTTTAAAATCTTTTCTTTGTCTAGCATAGTCAAATTGATGCGATGAAAATTAGTATATAGAATACCCCCAAAAGATGAGTATGCCTCATCAACCAAAATTCTAATCTAATTCAGAAATAATTATCATCAATATACATAGCAATTAATGTTTGAGCAGATGCAGAAACATCATTAGTAGAACCCGGCCCACCTGCGTGAAACTGAATGAAGGTACAATTAGCATCACAAAATGCTTGAACAACTATATGTTGCATGGAACTTCAAATATATTTTAAGCTTTATTCATTTATAAAGAATTTTCAATATTACTTGCATATAATCATAATAATTCCAACCAGTCGTTGCAAATGGGATGTTTCATTGGTCATTGGTCATGACTTGAGTGACTAAAGTTTTGATGGATTTAAAAAGAAGACCATTCGAATATATAGAATAATAACGGAGTGTTTTGATATGGTTCTGAAAGCTATTCAAAATAAGCGCATGCCAACTATTGTTGCCGCACCTTCTGATGCCAATAGCGGTTCAGTTGTATCTATTAGCATTGCATTGGTAGCACATTTATTGATACATCCTGAAGCTCAAAAAGACATTAATGCTTTATTAATTCATAACGAAATTTCAATATTACTTGCATATAATCAAATATGTATTTTAATATTTAATTTTACACTCAGTCTTCTGTTTTTATAGCATGCCATGTGACATCGCTAGCTACAAAGGTCGATCTATTATAAGGCGAAGACAGCAAAACCTTGACTGTTATTATCTAGAAACTATTAATCTTGTTCATCATTCATTACAGTTGATAACACTTGCATCCTCTCAATCGAAACATGCGTTTTCTCATTAGTGCATAATTGTTTTTGAAAAGAAGTGGTAATTTGGTTTTTTAATTGACGTCTTCAGCTGTATCAGGGAGAGGTACAAGTGGTACAACTTTATTGCGTCGCATTTTGTAAATACCAGAGCAATCCTGATACATGTGAATTGTGTAAGTATCCGAAGCTTCATCAATTTCTGCAATAACACCTGCAGAATTGGATAGCCAACAACCGGCACCATTGATTGCAATCGCATAATCACCAACAGCAACATTTTGATAATCTGACGAATCCCTTGGGGCATAGGCCGAAGGAACTTCTACCGTTTGACCATTTACTTGATAGTACTTCCAACCACCACTTCCACTGAATAAACCACGTTTAGCACTTAAAAGAGATGGGAAAATGGTTTTACAATACTTGCACTTCTTGATGTCCTTAGGATCTATCCCAAATAGTTCTTTTGCATGTTGATTGCAATGATTAATATAGTTGAGTGGGTTTGCAAAGTTGGTGCACCCTTCATGTACACAACGACTCGACGACATATTGACAAATAAAAAAATATGAATTTCAAAATAGAATTGTAGTACATAAGTTTGGGTTTTGGGTTTCGCGTATAACATTAATATAATATACCATCCACGGTAGAAGTACTTTACTTCACACGCCAACAACAGAAAAAGAGAAACCGACAAAATACAGGAGAGCGCCTTTAAGCCTCGCCCTGCTGTGGGGGGAAAGCGGCAGGCGGAATTGGAATTCCACTATTCCATATTCCATATTGTACAAAAAGGAAAATGGAGGCTTTCACTTTTTTCTTCACCTTCCACTTGGCCTTGGAAAAAATGGAAGGCGGTTGTAATTTAAATATTATGCCTACATATTCCCAACGTTTTTTTTTTTCGTGACCACCCTGGGCAAAGTTTTTGCGTTACCAATGCAATCAATGCATGGATATATTTGACAAAGTTTGATACATTATTTGAAAGTTCATCATTTTATCTATCATTCCATATAATCACATTTGAAAATGATTAACTCTGCGATGAGAAATGTGAGCAAAGAGTTGGAGCTAAAGGTTGACTACTTTGTTATGGTTTTGAGGGAGGACATTGTAAGGAATTCATCTAAAAGAAGATATGTGCTATCATGTATCCGAAGGATATTGATCAACAATCAAGTATGGTTGAGCATAGATAGCTGGAAGTCAGGCCATTTTTGTTGCAATAGTGGTCAAATTTCTGAAAATTAAGGGAATTCCTTATTACAGTAATTTTGCATTTGTTTAGAATTGGGACAGTAATTTTTCGCCACTTTTGGGCGCTTGTTAATTGATGATTGGCGGGAATTAATTTTTATACTTGCTCTAACAAAAATTATTGACTGATTGAAACAACAACAACGATAGATACAAAGCGCTATGATAATTGCTACTCCGACTGCTATCCTAGCGATCTTGCCAGAATAATTGCATTCAATCCACAGAAAACAAAGAAAACAAATGACATTGTATACAACAGATACAACACATAACAACACCAGTTCAATCAAAAAACAACAAGAAACACATCAATCCATATAGAAAAAATTCACAAACAAAGAAATCACCACATTCACAAAGAAAAAAGGTGTTTAGACAAACAATACTCAACACAATTCACAATAAAAAAGATGTCACCGTCTGAACATGAATGCACTTGCTTGCTTGAAGAACTTCCTACGAAAAGAATTTTAAAGCAAGTCAGTAACGATGATGGGACAAGTGAAATGACAACTAACCTTGGCAATTGGGTGCTCCATATTTGATTAAATGAATCTGTAAAGACGAGAGAGAGAGTAACAGACAGAGTGTGAGATACAGTGATAAAATGGATTACGATTTCACTTACCTTCGTTAGATATCACATCGCTGTACAACAACAGGTTGATTCTATCAAAATTGAAATTGCTGGTTAGAGAGGAATATAGCGTCAAGATTAGAAAGGGATGCTTACTTTGATTGAACTATGAAGTTCATATACCTGCTCATTTACCTAGACAAAGGCAACTGGTCAATTCAATTCAATGAATGTGAATGGTTATTATGTAATTACTTACTTCATGAGAGATTGACTCCTCGGATGTCGGAAGCAATAGATAAAGTCTATAGAGTACTAAAATCAATCGATAAGAGAATGAATGAATGAACGGGGGAGAGATATTTACCTGAGCAGTGATAACTTGTCTTCTACATTCCATTAACAGGATAGAGTAAAGATGAAACAGAACTTGAAGTATATACAATCAAAAATACTGGTGAGAGAGGAATATAGTATCAAGATCAGAAAGAGTAGCTTACTTTGATTGAACTTTGAAGTTCATATACCTGCTCATTTACTTAGACAAAGGCAACGGATGAAGTCCATGAAAGTGACTGGTGATAGGTCATTACTTACTTCATGAGAGATAGATTGATTCCTCGGAAGCAATAGATAAAAATTCTATAGAGTATTAAAATCAGTCGATAAGAGAATGACTGAATGGGAGAAATATATTTACCTGAGCAGTGATGACTTGGCTTCTTCATGCTAATAACAACATGACGGAGAGTCAACATTCAAGTGACAATGAGGTACGGTTCTTACCTGTGCTGGATGAGATGTCAGGACCTTTTGTTCAATATGTGACATGATCACTCGTCAATATGATATATTGAAGATCGGAATGGTGGGATGGCCAACCATGGAAATGGAAATCATTACAATCATCCTCAGGAATCCCCCCCCCCCCTTTTTGTGTCACATATTGAACCCGGTTCTTGTTGAACTTATTGCTTGAATTTCAAATAATAAATAAACCTGCAGTTCATTTAATTCTGCGATTTGTTTGAATTGCAACCACTGATTTCTTTCTCGCCCATTTCGGCTGCGCAAGTACTGATAGTTTGAATAATGTGTGTTAAGAAAAAATTCACTCGTGTTACTTCTCACTGATTTTCATTTGTGAATTTGTTCACTTCGATATCTTGAAAAGACAGAAGAAATTAATTGAATTTCCTACAAGTCTTTTCTGGTGCTAATTTTAAGATATTTTAGCAACTTTCAAATCATATTTATAACAAATAAGTTGTATTATCGCTAAACTTGTGGGTATGTTGGTTACAATATTATCACTACGTATTGAAACGTATTGCTATATTTCTTTTTATAGCATAGGGTGACTGGGTAGATCAGCCACAAGACACGACCGGTCAGTTGTCTACTGGTTCAGTACAAGATTTGTAAATTTATATATCCGAATGAATGTGGGTGGAGAATAACTTAATAATTACTTGCGATACATTTGAACATGACTAGCCTTCATCACTAACATATTTCCAGTTAAATTATATCAAAAAAACTAAACAATTGTTGATACGTATAACTACCATCAAAGTTTTATAAATACAAATCATATAGAATGTTGGTCTAAAGGTACAATTATTAATTTGCTTTTACATATAATATTATGCCCCGCTCGACTATTTACTTCCACGTATCAATCGATTGTCGTCAGTTACATTATGATGGATTTATCATCATGTGCAAGGCTTGACTGATCTCTCATTGATCGAAGCCACGCTATTGACCATGCATTCAAATCTCCTCCCACTCCGCAATACGCTATCTCCATATTCGTCTTCACACCTGTTATCGTGAACCTCATGCTTGAAGTAAATGCACTCAGCTGCAAATTATTCGATGTGCCACTGCGTCAATAGATCACATACATATGCTGTTCCGACTGTGTTATACAGTGGTGACACTATCACTACGTACGGGTATGCATCACCAGTACCAACTTCTTCAATCGGAAGACCAATATATGCATATTGCAGCGATCTTGCATCGAAAACCTACAGATGTCACCAAATCGACTCCAACTCTGGCCATAGATCAAATATGCTCAGTGGAATCGTCGCCCACTTACCAAAGGATAAATGGCACCTGCAATATTATTGTCGCAATACGACCCGAATCTATCTTCGTAACCATCATTGTTCATATCTCCTGCATTCTGTAGGGTGTATCCTGTACAAGCGTTGTACGTTAGACCAGTGATGCCAACACCGGTGCAGAAGTGGGTAGCGCTGTTGG
>JACCEA011453797.1_pt1 | contig 10805 bp, 9 predicted proteins | sample 7449851 | NCBI WGS metagenome assembly JACCEA01 (sample SAMN15323453, study PRJNA562643) | freshwater metagenome | isolation source: river surface water | place: USA:Blue River Watershed | collected 2017-08-18 | reverse complement strand
TACAACGTACTTTTTATGCTGCAGGTCAAACAGGACAACAATTATTACTAGGAGCTTATTCAGCTTTATCAAGACAAATAGGTTTAGGACGTGTTGAAATGTTCAATCGTCACGAAATGTTAGACTTAGTTAAAGTAGACGGAAAAGCCCGTGGAATTATCGCTCGTAACTTGGTTACAGGAGAAATCGAAAGACATTCAGCTCATGCAGTAGTAATTGCTTCAGGAGGTTATGGAAATGTTTATTTCCTTTCTACTAATGCAATGGGAAGTAACGTAACAGCAGGTTGGAAAGTACACAAACAAGGGGCTTTATTTGCAAATCCTTGTTTTGTTCAAATTCACCCAACTTGTATTCCTGTTCACGGAACTAATCAAGCTAAATTGACTTTGATGTCAGAGTCTTTGCGTAACTCAGGACGTATTTGGGTACCAAAGAAAAAAGAAGACGCAGAAGCAATTCGCGCTGGAAAATTGAAACCAACTCAATTATCTGAAGAAGAAAGAGATTATTTCTTAGAAAGAAAATACCCTGCTTTTGGAAACTTAGTACCTCGTGATGTAGCTTCAAGAGCTGCAAAAGAAGTATGTGACGAAGGTAGAGGAATTGAAGCTAACGACACTAATGAAGGGGTTTATTTGGACTTCTCATCTGAGATTCAATCTAAAGGAAAACAAGCGGCTTTCGCCAAAGGAAATCATCATCCAACAGCAGAAGAAATTACTACTTTAGGAAAAGAATGGTTGAAAGAAAAGTACGGTAACTTGTTTACGATGTACCAAAAAATCACCGATGAAAACCCATACGAAACGCCAATGAAAATCTATCCAGCAGTTCACTATACAATGGGTGGTGTTTGGGTTGATTATAACTTACAATCAACTATTCCAGGATGTTTCGTTGCAGGAGAAGCTAACTTCTCTGATCACGGAGCGAATCGTTTAGGAGCTTCGGCTTTGATGCAAGGATTGGCTGATGGTTATTTTGTATTGCCTTATACAATTTCAAATTATTTAGCAGATGATATTCGTACGGGTAAAATCTCAACTGACTTACCTGAATTTGCAGAGGCAGAAAGCAGAGTAAAAGATACCATAAACCAATTCATAAACAACAAAGGTTCTAAATCAGTGGATCATTTCCACAAACGTTTGGGATTGATTATGTGGAACAAAGTGGGTATGGGTAGAAACGAAGCAGGTTTGAAACAAGCAATTGAAGAAATTGCAGCTTTGAAAGCGGAGTTCTACAAAGAAGTAAACGTTCCTGGTAGTGCAGACGAGTTAAATCCTCAATTAGAGAAAGCACTTCGTGTAGCTGACTTTATCGATCTAGGCCAATTAATGGCAATGGATGCGCTACAACGTAATGAATCTTGTGGAGGTCACTTCCGTGAAGAATATCAAGATGCAGAAGGTGAAACACTGCGTGATGATGAAAACTTCTCATTTGTGGGTGCTTGGGAATACAAAGGTGATGATATCACTCAGGCTGAGCTTCATAAAGAAGAATTGAAATACGAGTTTATCAAAATTGCGGCGCGTAATTACAAGTAATTAGGCATTAGCCAAAAGGCAATAGTATGAGTGGGATACAATCATATAAAGATTTATTGATTTGGCAAAAAGGAATTGAAATTGTTGTATTAGTGTACCAATTGATTTCTGATTTTCCTAAAGATGAATTATATGCTTTATCCAGTCAAATAAAGAGAAGTGCAGTTTCTATACCTTCAAATATTGCCGAAGGTTATGGAAGACAATCAACTCAAAGCTATATTCAGTTTATTAAAATAGCCAGAGGTTCTTTATGTGAGTTAGAAACACAATTATTAGTTGCTGAAAAACTGAGTTTTATTAAATCAGTAAATTTGTATTCTGATATAATGAAACAGATTACAGAGGAAAGCAAAATATAAATAAGTTAGAGTCAAGTAAACAGTAATTACTAATGCCTTTTGCCTTATGGCTGATGGCTAAAATAAAACACTATGAGTGCAGCAAAAAACATCAATATAACCCTTAAAATTTGGCGTCAAAAAGACTCTAAAGCAAAAGGGCAATTAGAAACGTACAAATTAAATGAAGTTTCTACAGCGAGTTCATTCTTGGAAATGTTAGACCAATTGAACGAGCAATTAATCAACGAAGGAACAGAGCCAATCGCATTTGATCACGACTGTCGTGAAGGAATTTGCGGAATGTGTTCGTTATTCATCAACGGACGTGCTCACGGACCAGATTCAGGTGTAACTACTTGTCAATTGCACATGCGTATGTTCAAAGATGGCGATACTATCTTTGTAGAGCCATGGAGAAGTAGAGCATTCCCAGTAATCAAAGATTTAGTGGTAGACAGAAGTGCTTTTGACAGAATCCAACAAGCAGGTGGTTTCGTATCTGTAAATACTTCAGGAAACACCATTGACGCTAATGCAACTCCAGTTGCAAAAGACGATGCTGATAAAGCATTTGAAGCTGCAGCTTGTATTGGTTGTGGAGCTTGTGTAGCGACTTGTAAAAATGGTTCAGCTATGTTATTTGTTGGTGCTAAAGTATCTCAATATGCATTATTACCTCAAGGTAAAGTTGAGGCAACCTCTCGTGTATTGAATATGGTACGCCAAATGGACGAAGAAGGTTTCGGTAACTGTACGAATACAGGAGCTTGTGAAGTAGAATGTCCTAAAGGAATTTCACTAGAGAATATTGCTCGTATGAACAGAGAATACTTGGTAGCAAGTGTGATCTAATTCAATACTGCTTTACAATAAAAAAACGCATTCCGTAATTGGGATGCGTTTTTTGTTTTTGTCAAAAGGAAAATTTGTATTTTTATATAATGAAAGTAGCCATTATTCAATCGCCATTGGCATGGGAAGATCCACAATCCAATCGAAATTATTTCGAAGCGAAAATCAATACCATTACTTCTGAAGTTGATGTGATTGTACTTCCTGAAATGTTCACATCTGGATTTACCATTAATCCCCAAGTTGTGGCTGAAACCATGCAAGGTGAAACGATTTTGTGGATGCAAACTTTGGCAAAAGCCAAAAACTCTGCCATTACAGGCAGTTTAGTTATAGCTGAAGGCGCTACTTTTTATAATAGAATGGTGTTTGTTTTTCCTACGGGCGAAATACAACAGTACGACAAACGCCATTTGTTTACTTTGGCAGATGAACATGAAGTATATACAGCGGGAACACAAAAAACAATCATTGAATACAAAGGATGGAGAATATGTCCACTTATTTGTTACGATTTGCGTTTTCCTGTTTTCTCTTGCAATGTTGAGAACTACGACTTGCTGATTTATGTAGCGAGTTGGCCAAAAACTAGAATTGCTGCTTGGGATACTTTATTAAAAGCACGCGCTATAGAAAATATGAGTTATACTATTGGCGTGAATCGTTTGGGAGTTGACGGTAATAATTTAGAATATGTCGGCCATAGCCAAGTGGTTGATTATTTGGGAAATTCAGTAATTGAACCCCAAAAAGAAGAGGGAGTTTTTATAGTGGACTTAGATAAACAAGCGTTGTTGGACACTCGAAAAAAATTGGATTTCCTAAAAGACAAAGACCAGTTCGAATTGTTATAATCCTTGTTTTTTAGCGTCTTTTTTTGGTTTGCTTTTTACTTTTGGTTCAGGAGTGTATGGAATACTCAAGTCAAAAGGCTGCACCACATCCCAATTAGCCCGAACCTCTACTTCTTTAGAAAAATAAATAACTTCTTCTGCGTATTGTTTTGCCAAGAAATTTCCTGGGTCGTATAGCTTATTTTTATTGTCATCATAAATAGCACGCAATGTATATTTTGCAGGCTGAATCAAACTAAAGTCTAGTGTAGTCTCTTTTTCGGCATAGTTTGAAACGATGGTTTCTCCTTTGTCATTGGTTAATTCTACAAGAACAGGAAAGCGTTTCACGTTGATAAGATTAACAATCAAATTACCATAATTTTCTAACGAACTAGCATTGATTTTAAAATCCAAACTGTCATTCGCTTTCTCGAAGAAATCAGTTACTGCTCCAGCAGATAATTTGAATTGGTATTCTTCATCGGCTTCCCTTTTAAAATTCAAATAGAGTACTTGTTGGAACTCATCGTATTCAGTAGCAAAAGGAATTACCTCCGATTTTTTGTTAACCAATTTCATTTTGGTCTTGTCAAATAGGACTAAAGGTGTAGCACTTTCAAGCGAAAATCGTTCTTTTGGATTCAAGCTGCCTTGTTGGAATATTTTGATATTCAAAGTATCCTTCTTTTGTTCTTTAATTTTAAAATTAAAGTCTTTAGTATAGTTTTTTTGAATTGCAGTTATTGAAAGCGAGTCCGTTTTAATAGGTTTGAACCACAGTTGAACGGAATCTTTTTTGGGCAACTGAGTAATAATTGTCGGGAGGATTTGACCTTTATTTTTTAATACAATCTGAGGTCTGTTTTCTTTTAATTTAATATTTCCTTCGTATCCTATCAGTAGTCTATTGCCCGATACTTGAGTAGGTTTGAAAGCTTTAAAAGGAGCGTTTTCTTTGAATAATTCTAATTCGTAAACGGTATCATTTGGAACCGAAATAAATTGTTTCAAAAACCCAATTTTGTCTTTTTTTGAATCGAATTTATTATTGGAATTATAATCTTTCATCGCCACCAAAAGGTATTTTCCAGCTTTCAGGTTTTCCAAACGAAATGTTTTTAAACTGTCTAACGTATTAGTAACATAACGGGGCGTTTGTTTGTACACAATCGAGTCGTTATAGTTAGAATTGACATCATACAACATCACCGAGACGAAAGATTCTACGTCTTTCAAATAGGCATCTTTCACTTTCCCGCCAATCGCTAACGAGTCGATCGATTTTCCGGTAGAAAACACATATTTGAATTGATTTAAAGGGTTTCCCTCATTGTTGTCGGCTATACTTTGTCCAAAGTTAAAGCTATAAGTTGTATTCTCTTGTAAAGTATCGTTAATGGTAATGCTAATGTTTTTGCTAGCAGTAGTTGGAATAATTAGCGGTTCATTTTTTAGTGGAGGCGAAATAATGAGTTGTTTTTTCAAGTCTTTTAACTTGATGAATTCATCAAAAGTTAATTTAATGGTGTTGCCTTTAAATTCGGTACTAAAGTTTTTTGGAAAACTGGCTTTTAATACTGGAGCAATAGTGTCTTTAGCACCACCGGTAATGTTTCCTCTTTTGGCACAACTAGCCAGAAGAACTAGCAATAAAGCAATACAGTAATTAAAAAAGGACTTGCCCATAACGAATTAAAAATTTGATGTCACAAAATAACAACTATATTTAATGGAATGGAAACTTTTTAGCGAAATATTATGGGATTGTGATTCGGAAATTGGTTTGGAATTCTGTATTTTTAAACCGTAATAGAAGTCAATACCATGAGAAAAATAGAACATATCGGAATTGCAGTAAAAGATTTAGACGTTTCCAATGCGCTTTTCGAAAAATTATTTGGCGCACCAGCCTACAAAGCCGAAGAAGTAGCAAGTGAAGGCGTAACCACTTCGTTTTTTATGAACGGACCTAATAAAATCGAATTGTTAGCAGCGACTAATTCAGATAGTCCCATTGCGAAGTTTCTCGAGAAAAAAGGTGAAGGAATCCATCACATTGCCTTTGATGTGGAAGATATTGTATCTGAGATTGCCCGACTGCAACAAGAAGGTTTTGTGGTATTAAACGAAACGCCTAAGAAAGGCGCCGATAATAAACTGGTAGCGTTCTTGCACCCGAAAAGCACCAATGGCGTTTTGATCGAATTGTGTCAAGAGATTCCGCAATAGTACGCTCACAATCAGGGGGTTTCTTATAGACCCCAATAGAATTAGTTAGTTTTTTTAAAACTGCTTTAAAAATAGTTGCGGCAAATTAAAAATAGTAGTAATATTGCACACTCTTAACCGGTCCTATAGCTCAGTTGGTTAGAGCACCTGACTCATAATCAGGTGGTCCCTGGTTCGAGCCCAGGTGGGACCACAAGTAAAATCAAGCCTTCACAGCAATGTGAGGGCTTTTTTGTTTTTATGGGTTGAATTAGGGTCAAATTAAGAAAAAGATTCTATTTTTATTCTATGAATGAATCAAAGACTTATCTATGGAAAGAACTTAACATTGGAAAAAAGTATACTCTTATTTCTGATGTTAGTCCTTGCACAATACCCAACACTAATATTGATAATCGGTTTATTTTATCATTTTATGATATATCTATGGGATGGGATAATTTTATATCAGATTTTTTAGATAATTATGAAGCAATAACTTTCCCCGTTACTATTAAAAAACTAATAGATGATTTACTTGAGTTTCAAAAAATAGAAGATAAAAACAACGAGTTTTATTATCTTGCCTGCATATTTCAAAAGGTATATATTTCATTGAAAGATAGCTCTAGAAACGTAAGATATTCAGACATTAAAAGTTTTCAAGATGAATCAATTGATCTAAAATTACTTTTGAATATTTTGCATGACTATCTAAGTAACAGTCCTTCAAAAGTCAAAAGTATCAGTTTTAAAAAAAACTCACCTAAGAGAATAGAAAATTTTTTCATTATAAATGATATTTTAAGAATTTTGGCAGAAGGATATAATCTTACTTTAAATAATTTTGAAAACAGAAAGAAAGAACTTTTGAATAATACAAATAATGTAAAATTTGATTTATTAGATGAATTTTATAAATACTATTTTTCTTTAAGTTTATACAAGTATATTTCTAATGAAATCGCAATTGATTATAAGTTCTTAAACGCGCATTTAAAATTCGTAACCCAATTTTTGCACATTTCTCAAATTCCAATTAATAAAACTTATTTTGAAGTGCCGAAATCATTGATGCTTGACGATTTTTGCAGTCCAGATGATTTAAAATATTTGCGCAGTTTTATCAGTCGTCCAAAATCTTTTTTTATTAAATAGTTGAAACAGAAATCTTCTTTTTTACTTCCTTTTTTGTTTCAATAACTCCTTCCTTTTTTTCAAAATCTTTGCGTTCAAATTTTATAATTATGAACGTAAACAAAACAGAAATTCTAAATTTCAAACAAGTACAACAACTTTTAGGAGTATCTCAAAGTTACTTATACAAATGTACTTCACAAGGTAAAATCCCATGCTACCGTCCTACTAAAGGAAAACTCTTTTTTAAAAAAGAAGAAGTTATGGAATGGATAGAGTCTAATCTAGGGACAGATCAATTAATTTCAAAATTAAATTAGAGAGTTATGGAAAACACATTATTAAAGGATGAGATTTATTCAAATCTTCCAGAGATTATTAAACAACTAACTAGTCCTTTTTCGGGAAGAGAAAGAGATATTGTTCTTTTATCTTCTATAACCGTATTAAGTGCTTGTCTTCCTAATATCTATGGGATATACGATAGTAATCGACTGACACCACATTTATTCCTTATGATAACAGCCCCAGCAGCAAGCGGTAAAGGAGTGATGGGGAAATCTAAAAAATTAATTGAGAAGATTCACGATACAATAATTCGAAATAGTCTCGTCGAAATGGAGAGGTGTAGAAAAGAACAAAAAAGCAACAAAAAAGAAAAATATAATTGTCCCGATTTAGACATAAAAATTTTACCTGGAAATGTAAGTAGTTCTAAAATATATAAGCATATTCAAAATAACATACATGGGTTGTTAATTTTTGAAACAGAAGCTGATACAATATCAAATATGTTGAAACAAGATTGGGGCAATTTCTCCGATGTACTTCGTAAAGCGTTTCATCACGAAACGATTTCTATAAGTAGAGAAATTGATGATAAGTTTTTCGAAATCAAAAACCCAAAACTTTCATTGGTTTTGTCAGGAACTCCAGGTCAAATAGCTCCTTTAATTTCATCAAAAGAAAACGGCTTGTTTAGTCGTTTCATTTTTTATTATTTTAATGAAGCATCTTATTGGAAAGATGTTTCTCCAGAGGGAGAACGATTAGATATAAACTTTCTATTTGATAGTGTAGGAGATTCAATATTTGAGCTTTATAATAAATTAATTATACGACAAGTGCCGATTCAGGTTAAATTAACAAAAGGTCAATGGAAAAAGCTAAATGAGACAATGGGGTTAGCTGTAAATTCTCTTATTCAAATCGAAAACACAGATTTATTGCCAACGATTAAAAGATATGGTGTAATAATGTTCAGATTCTGTATGGTGTTAACACTTATTAGAATTCAGGATTTAGACATAATAGAAGACGAAATATATTGTGATGATGATGATTTTAACGCATCTATAGAAATCATTAAAATTACAATTAATCACTCAATAACAGTTTCTAATCTTTTTAATAACAGTACAAATATTCAACAACTTAATATGAGAGAGTCTATACTTTTATCTCAATTAAATAAAAATTTCACAAGACAAGAGGCTTTGGAGTTAGGAGGAAGTAATAATATTCGCCCAAGGACTTTAGATTTTATACTTAAAAAATTTATTCGATTAAATCTTATATCAAAAATTTCAAACGGAAACTTTCAAAAAAAATAATATTAATAAATCTATGTAAGCATTGCAACTCTTGCAAGCATTGCAAAGAAATTTTAAATCAAATTATTATGGCAACGAGTATAAAAATATTGCTTAAAAATAAGCCTCGTTCAGACAATACCTTTCCAATAGTTTTACAAATTATAAAAGACGGAAAAACAAAAATTTTTTCAACGGGTATAAATTGTGCAAAGTCTGAATGGTCTGGTTCAGAACTAAAAAAAACACATCAAAATTATCAAAAACGGAACTTAATACTTACGAATATTAAGCAAAAGGCTTCAAAGATTATTGATGACCTTGTAGGGGAAGGAATAGAATTTACATTAAGTGATTTTGAAAAAATATTTCGTGGTGACAAACAGAACTCTAAAATCACAGTTTATGAGCATTTTCAGGATATAATTAAAAGAATGAAGCTTTCAAATCGTCTAGGTAATGCAAAAAGCTATTATGACACTTGTAATTCGTTTTTTAAATTTAATATAAACAAAGAAACAACGTTTAGGAATCTAAATGTGGGTATGCTTGAAAATTACGAAGCGTATTTAAGAGCAAGAGGGAATCAAGATTCGGGAATTGCTTTTAAAATGCGTTCAATACGAGCTGTTTATAATTCAGCAATCCGTAATGGAATTGTCAAACAAGATTTTTACCCTTTTGATAAGTATAAAATTTCTAAACTTAAAGGGAAAGGCATAAAAAGAGCACTTACTCGTGAAGAAGTCAAAAGAATAATAGAGGTAGATTTAACAGAACGCCCAGATCTGATTAACACTAAAAATTATTTCATCTTTAGCTACTTTGCTAGAGGGGTAAATTGGGTCGATATGTTATTGTTGAAAAAATCAGATATTCAGGATGGATATATCTGCTACATTAGAGCCAAGACTAAGGTTAGATTTTTTGTAAAAATTCTTCCTCCAGTTCAAGAAATCTTAAACTATTATATTTCCCAAGAAAATAATACAGATTATGTCTTCCCCATTCTTTTGACAAATGATCTAAATCCTGTTCAAATTGAAAACAGAAAGCATAAAACGTTAAAAACATTTAATAAAGAATTGAAAGAACTTGCAAGGCTTGCAAAAGTTGCGAAGAATGTAACCTCATACACAATCAGGCACTCATACGCTACCAATTTAAAGCAGTTAGGTGTTAGTACAGACAAAATCTCAGAAAGTATGGGGCATTCGAGCTTGGAAGTCACGAATAGTTATCTTAAAAATTTTGAAACAGATATTATTGATGATGCTAATAAAAATCTACTATTTAATTAGAATAGATTAATATGCATAATTTATTTATTCAAAATCACTCATTTTTAAAAGCGATTGTCACTTTGATAGTCGCTTTTCCATTATAACCTGTATTAAACTAAATATTAACCTTTAAAAAATTAAACAATGCAATTAAGAAAATCAGAAAGAAGTAAGGCTAAAATTAAAATGGCTTTACAAGGACCTAGCGGTTCTGGAAAAACAATGAGTGCCCTTTTGTTGGCTCAAGGGTTGACTAACGGGGATTTGTCAAAAGTAGCCATTATAGATACCGAAAATGGTTCTGCCGACCTTTATGCTCATCTAGGTAATTATAGTGTATTAACATTAGAAAATCCACATTCACCACAGCGCTACATAGAAGCTATTGATGTGTGTATTAAAGCAGGAGTAGAGGTCATAATAATTGATAGTACAAGCCACTGCTGGGATTATCTATTGGATTATCACGCATCACTTCAAGGGAATAGTTTTGCTAATTGGAGCAAGATTACACCATTGCAAAAATCATTTGTAGATAAAATTCTAAACTGCAACGCTCATGTTATAGCTACTATGCGAGTAAAACAAGATTACGTCATAAGTGAGAAGAATGGTAAGATGGTTCCTGAGAAAGTTGGTTTAAAAGCCATTCAAAGAGATGAAATAAGCTACGAGTTTACCATCGTTTTTGATATCGATAGTAAGCATTTTGCTTCTGCATCCAAAGACAGAACTTTGCTATTTGAGGGAAAACCTCAATTTCTTATTAATACACACACAGGCAAAAAAATACTAGAGTGGTGTAACAGTACAATGACTAGACCAGAGCTGCAACAAAAAATTGTGGAATGTATGACAATCAAAGAACTCACAGAATTGTACAACAACAACCTAGATATGGCAAAAAGTGTAGAACAAGATTTTGTAGAGAAGAAAAACCTATTGCAGAACTTAACTTCAAATATTTATAAAAATGGAAATGGAACCACTTACCCTC
>JACCEA010499227.1_pt1 | contig 10805 bp, 7 predicted proteins | sample 7449851 | NCBI WGS metagenome assembly JACCEA01 (sample SAMN15323453, study PRJNA562643) | freshwater metagenome | isolation source: river surface water | place: USA:Blue River Watershed | collected 2017-08-18 | reverse complement strand
GCAATCAAGGCGGTTGCAGCATTTCCACCAAGAGAATCTTGTAACAGTCTCGTTAGTTTACTGTCTCGGTATGGCACATGACTAGCATTTGTTTCTGCAAGAGCAGCAATTACATTCCCCAAAGCTGATAAACTTGTATTGATACTCTTTGCTTCAGATAGACGGGTTCCTTTGCTACTAGTACGTTGAACTCTCTCAGAACCTGCTAAATCTACCATGAGCAATTTGCTTCGTAACGTTTTGGCAAAGGAAGTGGATCCATTTCCTGAAAGACGTTGCTCAATATTGATAGTTAGAACAGTATGACTACGACTACTTGTCGAGTTCATAAGCGTAGGAGCAATCGCACGATTCTCTAGTCCTAAGTTTATCAAAGCCTCTGTTAACAAAGCATTTCAGATGATCATCCTCGCAGAAAATAGATTATCGAAGTCTCACCTGCTTCTCTATAGTTTCTAACAGCAAACTCTTGTAGTCCTTCAACATAAAATCCACGTATGGGGTCTTCTCTAATAGCAAGGTTCTCTTCTTGTGCACCCGCTGCAGCAGCAGGCGCGAGAAGATCTTGAATATTCTCACGATACAATTGTAGGAACGACATAGAAACAGTGATTACATCATCTTGATATTGTCGAGTTTGAATATATTCAAAGATTTGAAAGACTGTCCGTGGAATTAAACCAGCATGTTCGTTATGTACAAATTCTAAAATACCCATGGTATATGTCTGAAGAGGGACATGAGCAAAATATGATGACAAAAGCGATGATACTCTCACCTTTCCAGTACCAGTTTGTCCATATGCAAATATCGTTCCATTACATCCTTTCAGAACTTCATTAACAACTGGTCTGGCCAGTCGGTCATACACAAGATCCTGTGTTACATCATCTCCAAAAACGTAATCGAAGTAAAAATCACGTTGTTTGCCTGATATTGTTGTCAATGCAAGTTGGCCAAGTTGTTGATTGTTTTGCTGTACTGCATCTTTCTTCACATCGACGATGGAAAAGAACTCTCCGCCAGCAAAGTCTATCTCGTCTTGAAAGGCTGGACGACACCTCACAGCAACTTTTACTCGTGTATTCGATGCCGCATTGCCTCCTACCTTACTCGATTGCCCAAGTCTTCGAGCCATGATCGATCAATTACACATAGGAATGTTCACACTTAACACTGTTGCACACCGACAACAATACATAAAAATGCTTTTCCTGCCCCAAGCGCTATATATATGTATGAGCATGTGCTGCGCTCAACCGCCAAACACAATAAAGCATTTACTTATCTCGTTTGGAGTGAATTATGCAAATAACTGAATAATACATTCAAATTCAATTTTAATTTTTACAAAATTAATTTGCAACTGTGTTTCAATCGTGGGTCACAATTCATTTGATAACTGTAATCATGAGTCGAAATGAAATTGTTACAGAGTCAGACTTAGTGTCTGCTGTGGAGGAAACATTGAAGAGACGTGGTATATTGGACAAATTGAAAGCAAAAATTCGTGCAGAAGTATTTCATGCTCTTGATGATAAAGATGTCGCACCAGTAAGGACAAACCACGATCCACCTCAAGATCTATTTATTGCAATGGAATTAGTCAAAGATTTTCTGATGCTGATGAAGTTAGACAATACATTAAGTGTGTTTTGTGAAGAAATGGGACAAACCATGAATATGACAGTCGATCGAAGTTTCATTGGAAGTGAATTAGGGGTAAATAGTGCAGGAAGTGATGAAAGTGTTCCCATGTTAGTACTATTGACGCAATTTATGAAGAAAAATAGAGAAGAATTGGTGAAGAACTATCAACTCCAGCAACAATTGATGCGTGACGAAGAAGTACGGCAAAGATTAATTTTACAACAAGGACTTCAACCTAAGCTACAGCAACCGCAGGTAACTCAGACACGTTCAACGCCTCAGCAATCACCCAAACAATCACCAAACAATGTGCAAGATCGCAGTGATATTAGCACAACAGTATCTTCTATGACTTCCCATCAGCAAATTGAACATACCATCCCGTCCTCTACAACCCAAAGGCAACCTATCCAACACAATTCTCGTGGATCGAGCACAAATAACAGTCGTTCGGAAGATGAAATTGGTGTACCACAACCAGTTAATAGAGTTCCATCAAGAACGGAGGCTGTAAGGGATTCTTTGGTCGTTGAACCTGAGTATAGCTATAGCTTCTACAATGATGATATGTGAAAAGCAAAGTAGTGTTATGTTAATGTGAAATAGAAGTTTTGTAAATAGTTTTAAAACTAGATTCCTATAAACTCTTTGATGTTGGTTTTGCTGCTATCTCATTGTCGACGTTTTGATAATTCTTGCAAATAATCAAATCCTTGTTTCAATTTATCAGCCGCATCGATCACAGCACTTGGAAGAATACTACCATATGACAAACGCAGATGTCCTTTAGCTCCAAATGGAGTACCATGCATCAATAAAACACCAAATTTTCTTGCCAATATATCTACAGCTTCATCTTCGTCGATCTGTAAAGAAAGAAAGAGTTGAATGAAAGGTTGATGCGTTTTCCAAGCGTTGAGAAACTTACTTTATCAGGCAATGGAACCAGAAAGTAAAATGCTCCATCTGTCTTAACTGTTCCCAGGGGTTCTAAGATGGGCCAAATAATATCACGAACACTGGCAAGTGCCTTCAGATGATGTGCAAACCACGAATTGGAGTTGGCACTGTCATCGTAGGTTTCAAAACATTTAAGTGCCAATTTCTGACTTAATACCGCAGCATGCGTTGGGATCGTATCTTGAATCTATGGAGTGAAGCTTCTATTGTAAGGATCATGAATAGTGGAGAATCTAATAACATACTTTTCGCATGCTTTCCATGAATTGTGATGGACATACAATGTAACCAACCCTCCAACCAGGCATACCAAATACTTTAGACATGGAAAACACATTAATCACTTTATCATACCCCACTTCGCTTTCAGATGGAAAGATATGTTTTGCATCATTATACAAAAATTCATAATATGTTTGATCTACAATCATATAGCATCCTTTGGTAGAGCATATTTCTGCGACTTTACGTAGCTCATCAATGCTCCAAACTTTTCCTGATGGATTATTTGGATTAGTCAGAACAATCTATAATTGCCAAAGTTTTATAATGAGAAGATATTTCATTTCTTTCGAACTAACTCACCGCTTTCGGTTGATATTCTTCCATCAACGCTGCCAGCTGATCCCATCGTGGTGCCAACGTTGACGCATCGAATGAAGTAGTATGAACTTTCGCACCAGCTAATTGGAACGCTAATAGGTGACTAAAGTAATAGGGCGATAAGATTACAATATCATCTTCTGGATCACAGAGAGATAGCGCAATATTTATCATCGCTTGGTTTGCTCCAGCTGTAATAACTACTTCATTGTCATTGGTAGGAAAATTTCCACCAGAAGCTAGAAGCAGTCTCCGCTTAATCTCATCGCGAAGCTCATCCATTCCCAGTATGTTGCTATATTTGTGAGTTGATATATGAAATAGATCGTTATGAATACTCTCTAATGCCGTTTGTGGAGGTCCCCAATAACTAGAACCTAAGGCAAGCTTAGTAATGTTTGGAAGGTCTGAATACTTATCCAAAACATCCTCAATATATGGTCTTTCAGTTCTCAAAATCCTCTGACTTAAAAATGACGATGCCATGTTGACATCACTAATTACCGCTTTATGAGTTTGGTGGTTATTGATTCGACGAAGTGGTTGGAGTATCAATGGTTTCTGAAAAGATCGTATCAGATTGAATTTGAGTTGAAGCACGAAAATGATAGTCAATGCAATCGGGTTCATCAGTTCAACATCATTCAAGGATTGAATGATTGAATTATTAGTGTACGTACAGAATAATAGTGGGTGGAGCAGTGGAGCATAGTGAGCAATTCCAAGTTTTATGGATTGACTAATTACAGACGATCGATCAGAAATCGACAGTTTAGATTTCCAATGAACGCTGAGAGAATTGCATCGCTCAAATAAGGAATGAAGAACACAAAATAAAGCGATAACAACAGAAATAAGAAATGGGACGTGATAGCAAAGGAAGAGGAGGAAAGCCTGGTCGTGGTGATGGAGGGCGTGGTAGAAAAGATAAGCGCGGTGGTCGTGGAGGTGGAGATAAATCTTTTGGAGGAGATAAAATGTACATTGAGAACATTGACCAGCTTCTGTTGAAAAAAGAAAAGGGAGAAATCACCGAATCTGAAGATGAAGAAGAGAGTGAGGAAGAAAGTGGAGAGGAGACCGAACAACCTGGCCAAGAAGGTAGTGGAGCTCAGAAATCGGCTGGTGATGCCGTAGTGAACGACACAGTCTTTGCTTTTCAGAAAAAGGCGACTATCAGCAAAAGTAAAGCCGACGACAATGATGAAGATGATATCACAAATGATCCTAATTTTGCTAAGAAGGAAGCTGATCCAAATGATCCTGAAGCTGGAATGAACAGAAAAGAGAGGTTAGCTGTAGTTTGCCTGACAAACCATCTAGTTTTCTTATATATTTGCTACAGAGAAGCACTTGCAAAGCAGAAGGCAAAAGAAGATTACATGAAGAGACATCTTGCAGGAGAGACTGATCAAGCAAAACGTGAAATGGCCCGTTTAGCTGAGGTAAGGGCTCGACGTGAGGCTGCTGCGAAGATCAGAGAGGCCGAGGGAAGAGCGCCAGGAATGTCTGCAACTGGCCTTGACGATGACGATGACACACCCATCAACAATAAACCAAAGCCTGTTCCTGTTGCGGCAGCACCTCCTGCCCCTGCTCCAACTCCAGCCATCCCAACAGCACAAGAGAGTGCCGCTGCTGCCGTTGCAGCTAGAAAGAAGGCTGCTGCAGCCGGTGATGACGATGAAGAGAAGGCGGAAGATGGCGGACCACCTTTAGTGAGTTCGATTGACATTAAAAAGATGAATGGAGATGCTTTGAAGGATCATTGCAAAGCAAGAAATTTGGATATCCGTGGTCAGAAGAAGGATCTCATGAAGAGACTGCTTGACCATGAAGCTGAACGTGCCAAGAATATTGCTGAATTGAAAAAGAATTAATAAGCATTTTCTGTTTAGTTGAAATGTTCATTTTACCAATAGATTTTATTAGGAATAATCCATGTACAATATAATGTGAAAAAATCTCGAATAAGGCATATTTCTTTGTACATTATTGACCTATTACTGAACGAGCGTATTGAATACTTCCTGAAGAAATACATTACACAGCCCACTAGAAACCTCTTTTGTTGCTAAACCATCTGGTGAAATATCCTCGTCACTCTCAAAACTTAGTATCGACGATACTGGTTCTGATGAGTAACTCAAAAGCATTAATAAACAGCATGCAGCAACGCGACCTATGGTTTTGATCTTATGCTCAAATGCATATCTAAAAATCTCACCAACATTTCTTGTAGTGATTGAGAGACTCAGCAATTCACATGCTTGCTTCGTAAGTGCGGGCATAAAGTATTCATCACTGATACGGGTCAAATGCAACAATACTTCATGGTCTACTTCACCACTAGACTCATCTGTAAATGTAGTGAGTGGAATAACACCTGTATAAATGAATGCCAGCAACGGACACAATACTTTATGGTCAATCATATTAACAGCCACAATACTGCGTGTTACAGTATTAGCAGTATTTAATTCGGCAACAATTGGAGCTTGAAAATCATGAAACTTCATCATTGCTACAAACTTGTCACTACTATTTGTGAGAACAGTTTTATGGCAGCTGTAGTGTGATTTCGAACTCTGTGACTCAATAGAATATGGAACAATATCCATATTCTCTTCAATATCTTCCTGATGTAGAACGATATCGTGGGTGTGGGTATCTTGATATAATAATGGCAATCGAAGTTGTAGCAGCATCAAGAAATAATTACGAAGTTTATCACATCGTTCGGTTAATTCTTTCATTGCTTCTTCTGTCATAGAATCATCAGTTACAGACGTGCCATTGCTATTGGTTTTTGATATCTTTGGAATTTGGAATATATCTGGGAATTCTATTGTTATTCCATCGACATGATGATTGGTTTTACACTTCCTGTTTGATGGGATAGTTTTAGATATGTCACCACTAAGATCTAACAGTGTTACAGAATCATCTAAACAGTCAACTACCGATTGAGAGTAATTTTTTACTAGTATGCTTGAAGCATATTCACGATGAACAAACGGTAACATATTCGTCGAACACGCTATTTTGCTACATAAAGAATTCCTTATATCATTACCATACAATGGTATGGAATTAAATGTTGTCTTCATAGATTCAGATGGAAGAAGTGTATTCAATTGTTGACAACATTGAATGCAGAATGCAATATCATGATGCTCAATAATATCAAATTTGAAGTTTTCTCGTTTTATAGGTTGTTTTCCTTTACCTTCATCATCTTTGCCAGAGATATGATGAACATTTTCCACATAACATCGAACAGTTAGTTTTGTCATGCAATTTCTTGTTAATGAAGAAGTAGTGGTTCTAAATCGTCGATGATATCGATCAACAACTTCTGAGAACTCAATCCATGATGAAAATGTTTCAATTTTACATCCTGTACAACAATCTTCATTGTTGTTTGGATGAATCTTTAAGGTATTATTTAGGATATTTATCTTCTCTAGCGAAATCATATCTATTGTAGCTGATTGATGTAATGAAAGAGAAGTTGAGGAATATCTCTGGTGCAACTTCCATCCTTCTTCTAAATCAAGAAGCTTTTTCAACAATGGCAACGTTAGTGTAGACATTAACTCATCTGTCGTTTCATTAGAGAGAATTCCTTGTAATTTTAATCGGAATAATTGTTGTTCAATAGTAGCTTGTAATTCTTCCATCAACAGTTCATTGGCAGCAAATAGTAATTGGATCAATTGATCGACATTAGTTATGACAAAAATAAGATCATCGCATGCTTTTTCGACATATTCAATCAATAAACTCATTGTGCCTTTTGAAATATGAGGAAGATTCATCACATAGACCAATCTGTCGTTATCACTTATCCTACCCTTCGTTGCTGACTTCACTGGAATGTTTATGGTTGACATTTGCTTCATCATACCAATTGAGAGCATCTCATTAATTGTTGCACTTCGTTTACGCCAAAAGTATGAAAACGAAAACATTGTGGCAGTTTCATTTTGTACCATAAATGCCAGATCTCCATTCCTTGTACCATTTGAACAATACTGAATAGTAACTTCATGTCGGACTTCATTCATGTGCTTTGGAAATATATTCCACAACCAAGATCGAGAGACTAACAGAGAACTAAGACTGATAGGAGTTTCCTCTAATGGCTCTTCTGCCATAAAGAGACTCTCTGAAATTGAAAGAGGCCAATCATGATAGATGCCAGATCTGGCTAAATCTTGCTTGCAAGATATACTACCGAAAATATCAATAAAACGCTTGGATAAGCGAACACCGCTAGAAATCATTGCGATAAATGTTGATGAATATATTTCAAACACTTCACCCTTCTTTTCATCCCGCCATAGTTTAATTGGCAGCGCGGAATCTATAGGATGACATGTTGGTTTCAACCACAAATTCGATAAACTATTTGACAAACACGTCAATGGATTTTGTTTGTTTCCATTGCAATAAAACTCGCTAAAGAATTTATTCTTCAATTGACATCGTCGCATGTAATCACTCACTTGTCGAATAAAGCGATCTCGACGAAATAATCCCGCTAAACATATTTCACTCATCCCTTGTAAGTCAATCATTGTTCCGACAACGTTGCTGTTATTCATAGCACCAAGTTTATATGCATTTGCAGTCACATACGATTCACTCAGTATTGCCTTAATTAATTCGTGATGAGATTCATTTGCGACTGTATTAACACAACATCCTGTTGATGCACCATGATTTAGAAGATGCAAGAATGATTCCACGTGACCGTATACACAAGTATACATTAACGGAGTGAATCCATTTGGAGAATCAACAGCATTAATGTCATAGTATCCATAATCTAACAACAGACGTAAGCAAGGGAAGTTTCCGTTTTTGGCAACATGATGTAGAGGCGATGCCGATATCAACACAGAAGAATTGCTAAATGATTTTGCTTTCTGATTATCATCGATATCAAGGTTAAATCCTAAGTCTAAATGATCATGTTTGCGTTTTTGATCCAAGGACTTGAACGAATTACAAGCCAACAATGCTTTGAGTGTGGACGCATCGCCTCGTATAGCAGCCCATGATACCGAACAATACCCTTCGGAGTCTATTATTGTTGGATCAGCACCATATTCCAATAACAATACCGTGATATTTCTATTAGAGGATAAATGTAATGGAGTTTGTCCTTTTTTATTGCGAAGATTTACTTTTAAGCCCCCACTTCCATCACCTCCACCACAAGCCCCACTTCCATTCCCACTACGAGAATGTTTGCTCTTGCCAAGTAACCATTGAACCACTTGTAAATGACCATTTTTACATGCCAAATGTAATGCGATATCACCACACTTATCACGATAATTTGCATCAATTCCTAATTTACTGGCTTCTTGGACGATCTCTAGGATTCCGGATTCTGCTGCAAAATGTAAAATAGTTCTTTTGTAAGCACGATCCTTGACTTCAATATTCTTCAGTACAGCAGAATTGCCATTTAATAGCTTAAAGAATGTCGCAGAGTATTGTTTGTATTTGGAATATATATGTAAAATATTCAAACCAATACAATCATTTGGATTAATGCAATCGACCGCTGAGGGTGATTTAGGAACTTCACAGCTTTCGGACTGATACCGAATGTCCCATTCAAATCCATGCTGAATATAATCGAGTATTACATCACAGTCATTATTAAACACTGCTGACCACCAACCCTTGGCATTCCAATTCTGTCTAACAAATATATTTCCATCCTTATTATTCAAGCAGCTTGTAGATGACGGATTTTGCTTTGCTTGACCAGAACTAGTCTCATTTTCAGATAAGCTGAAATAAACTGAATTAGCCACTGGTGGTGTGATAGGCTTCAGAATATTATTCCATATTGCCGAAGCATGTTGTTGAAGAGAGGGATGCTGAATATCACCTTCTGAAGACATGACACTATTTTTCTGAAGCTCCATCGATTGCTCCTTTCGTTTTATTTCAATCAACTTCTCTGCCCATTTTGGACCAAGTTTGTCCATAGTTGATTTTGCGAGTTTTGTAACAATTCTATTTTTAGAATTACCACACGGACGTTCATTATTATTGATCAAAGATTCAACGCGGCTTTCGGGGACCTCATCATGTGTAGATGGCTGCACATTTAAAGTTTCTGAGTTTACTTTCTTGAGAGCGAGAAGATATGGTGATGGCTTCATTGAATGTTCAGACCCATTTTCTACAGATGCCAAACATGGAGACAGTGCAGGAAAATCATTATGAACAGATTCGCGAATTGATCGATCCTGTTTCAATTTCCATTGTTTATGCCACCGTTCCCCTATCGATTGTGGATTTCCTTCAATCAAATCATGCTTAATTGTTGGAGAAACTGGTACTTTGGACATCTTGGATTTAGGGGGCTGTTTGTACCCTTGCTTCCCATTACTGTTATCAGTATATTTCTTAACACTTTGGGAGATCTCTTTGCTTCTACTCATTTTACCAGTTTTTGAACTATTCATTTCTGGCATTTCTTTTTGCGGTTTCTTGTCAAGTTGGTTCATATCAGAGGGGCTACCATCGGGTTCGACCATTAAATTATTAACGTCAGTGGCCTGACTTCCGCGTTTTATGCTTTTCTGATATTTGCGATCATTTCTTTTAACACCAGGTTGCTTGGGTTTTCCACTGCCTGTGCAAGATGATGCTCCGGGTGATATGACTAGTGTTATCGTCGAGTTCCCTTGCGCAACATCTGAAGGGACAAAGATTGGTGCATCTGCATTCAAAGCCATGTTCATGCTGAGCAACACGTTTCCATTTACAATCCCTATATTCTCTGTGATTTTGTCTTCTCCCTTGACTGCTTTTGCTAAATGATATTCATACTATGAATGAATGAGCAAATAAGCACACATCATGATGAGCATTCATTCTGGATTCCAAGCAATTCCATATCTTCAAGACAAGTGGGAGAATTGAGCAAGCAGCAACAGCAGCAGCGCAGCGCCAGCACGCCCCGCGCAGGAGCAGAGGAGCAGCAGCCAGCAGCAGCAGGGGAAGGCAGTATGTTAGAGATAAGAGCATTCGTTGGTTCAGAACGCAGACCGTGGCAGGCTGATGAGGCGAAATATCAGAGGAGATTGCACATGGGTCGTCTTAATATTAGGAAGAGAAAAGAACTAACTTCGTGACGCACAAAATTCCAAGACTACAAATCTTTTTTGTTACTATAATACAATAAACCATATAATAATTAAATTGCAGAAGAAAAGCTTTCTCCTGGTGTTGATTTGTTGATTGATGCCTTTTCACATTTCTCGCGCGACAAGAGGTAACCACTCATAATTGTGCTATTACACCTTGGTATTTGTACATTTCTTTGCATAAAAATTCATAGCACTGTAGCATCATGGGTGGAATTATATCATGGTGCTGGGGTGAAAAAGAAACCGAAGAAGAGAAAGAGAGGAAAGCTAAGCTACAACAGCTTGCACAATTGCAAGTCATTCGCTCCTCTATCCCTGTGTTTATTGCTGCTGGTATCAATAACTTTGTCTCGAGTCTCATCGAATATATTGCAGAAGATAGTGAAGATCATGTTGGAAGTTTGATTG
>JACCEA010596668.1_pt1 | contig 10809 bp, 10 predicted proteins | sample 7449851 | NCBI WGS metagenome assembly JACCEA01 (sample SAMN15323453, study PRJNA562643) | freshwater metagenome | isolation source: river surface water | place: USA:Blue River Watershed | collected 2017-08-18 | reverse complement strand
TACCACCTTAAATGGGTGCCGTGCGTGTGATGGTAGTCGCTGCTGATACATCAACCCAAACACCCGCTTATGGAAAAGTGGAAACCAGTGTAAAAGTTACGCAGCCGGTTGTGGCTTACGCAACACTTCCGCGAGTATTAGGCCCAGGTGAACAAGTGAATTTACCGGTGAATGTGTTTGTCAGTGAAGTGGATATTAAAACCGTTGATGTCAGTGTTGAAGCTAATGACATTTTCACCCTAGTCGAAGGTAAAACCCAACTCAGTTTTACCGAACCTGGTGATGCAATTGCGATTCTGACATTAAAAGTAAATGATCGAATTGGTAAAGGGCATGTGAAAGTGGTGGCGTCTGCGGGCAATGAATCCGCCACGCAAGACATCTTCATTGAATCACGCACGCCAAATTTACCGACTACGGTTAGCGACAGCAAATTGCTTGCGCCGGGTGAGGTGTGGGAATCATCTTTAGCAACCAATGGCATGTTTGGCACCAATCAAGCGAGCATTGAGGTCAGCAGTTTGCCACCGCTGAACTTGGATAAGCGTTTGCAATATTTAATTGCTTATCCGCATGGCTGTATTGAACAAACTACTTCATCGGTATTCCCGCAATTGCGTTTGAATAAATTGACCAATCTTGATGAAAAACAAAAGCAAGAGATTGATAACAATATCAAAGCCGCGATTCGTCGTTTGAGTGGCTTCCAAACACTAACCGGTGGTTTCAGTTACTGGCTGGGTGAATCCTATGTCAATGATTGGGGATCAACCTATGCAGGGCACTTCTTGGTTGAAGCCAAACGTGCAGGTTATGCAGTGCCTGATACATTGTTGAGTAATTGGATTAATTACCAACGCAGTGCTGCACGCATCAGTGATGACCGCGATGACTATTACTACGAATCAGTACAAGCCTATCGTCTCTACACATTGGCATTGGCAAATTCCGCTGAAATGTCAGCCATGAACCGTTTGCGCGAAGAATTAGATAATGCAGATAAACGTTTTGAACATTATCGTTCGACATCGCGTTGGTTATTGGCACTGGCCTATCAACAAGTCGGATTAAAAGATGTTGCTTCCGAACTCATGAGTAAAGCCGGTGCAAACATTCCTGTCTATGAGGATTGGGGCTATACCTATGGTTCTGATTTGCGTGATAGATCAATATTTTTGAGTGCGATGATGCAAACCAATGCCGATAAAGAAAGCACCTGGAAAATAGCTGAGCAAGTAGCGCAAACACTTTCATCAGAAAATTGGTACTCAACACAAAGTATTGCTTGGGCATTAATCGCCATGAGTGATTTTGCTGCGCAAAATACGGATAGTAAAAATCCAATGCGATTTGCTGTGAAAGAGGAAGGAGAAACAGCGTGGAAAGATATTTCTACGAGTAATACCTTATTCAAGCAAACGATTAACACCCCGAAAGCGAGTGTACGAAATAATTCAGATAAAAATCTGCGCGTGTTAATCAGCAATCGCGGCATTCCAGCCAATCTTTACGAGCAACCCAAAGCTCAAGGTCTGGACTTACAGGTGTCGTTTATGAGCATGGATAATCAGCCATTGGATATTAATCAGTTGCCACAAGGCACAGACTTTATTGCTGAAGTGACTGTAAGTGCGGATTTCCGACATCTTAATCGTCAAAAACTGGAAGACCTTTCGTTCACTGCCGTAGTGCCCAGCGGTTGGCAAATTCGTAACGAGCGTCTTGAAGGTTCGCAATTGCCTAAAGGTATAGATTACATGGATATCCGCGATGATCGTGTCATGGCTTACTTTAGTCTTTGGCAAGATTATTATTGGTACTACCGTTATCAAGATCGCAATCAAACCAGTGTTACCCTGCGCTTGATTTTAAATGCCAGTTACGCCGGTAAATTTTATTTACCTGGATGGCAAACCAGCGCCATGTATAACGAAGAACTGCAAGCCTCCTCCAAAGGTACTTGGGTCGAAGTTACGACCAAATAAGAAATTACGATTAAATAAGATGCTAAAAAAAACGGCCGAAAGGCCGTTTTTTTTAAAAGAGTTGATTGATTAACCGAAAGTGTTGATTAGTCAGATCCTATACAAAATACAATTTCCCTTCTTCTATAACAATTCATAACAGTTTTTTCTTCTGAAGCTTTCTAGTATGGCCTCTGTCAAAACGGTTTACGAAAAAAATTGAATGAACGATATAAAAGAAAAGTTTTCTAGGCTCTGAATATTTATTCTTTTATATGATGTTTGCTGATAATTATTTCATGCGCAGGGTAATGGAATCACAACAGATGAAAACGATTAATGCACTGATAATATTCTTTGCCATATTGATCTCGGGTTGTGCTGCATTACCCAATGCAATGACGGATCAAATTGATAACCGACGGATTGAATATGCCTTGGTGCGTAACGGACAACAAACAGTTGTGTTTGAAAATGGGCTTGGCGCAACTATGGATTGGTGGGCAAAGGTTCTTCCTGAAGTTTCCAAACAAGCCAGCACATTTGCTTACAATCGTCCCGGTTATGGAAAAAGTGAAATAAGTTCTACGCCACGAGATGGACAGCATGTTGTTGATGAGTTGAGATCAGTGCTCAAAGCAAAAGAACTGAATCCGCCCTATATTCTTGTTGGGCACTCATTAGGTGGTTTATACATGCAGCAATTTGCACGGCGTTATCCTAATGAAGTGAGTGCGTTAGTGCTGGTCGATTCTACTCACCCTGAACAGCTTAAAGGTGATGGTGCTTTTGATAAATGGCCGCTTTGGGTGCGGCTAGTAATGAATGTCACAACATCGAAAACGGCGAAAGAAGAATTAAATGCTGTTGATATCACAGGGAATGAGGTGATGTCGCTGCCTTCTTTTGTGGGTAAACCCGTGATCGTACTAAGCGCATTGCAACCTATGCGGTATAAGTCTGTATTGGCGAACGACTCGAATAAAAAACGTCAAGACATAGCTCGACTTTATCCCGGTGCTGAACAGATATGGGTTGATAGTGGTCATGCCATTCCTCTGGAAAATCCTCAATCAGTGATTTCGGCAATTCGTCAGCTTCTGTCGAAGTAAATATTCAATCGTAATTTTTCTGATGTTGGCAAATATCCTAACGATTTTTTGTCGCGTCGCTTGCACAACTCAAATTGTAAAGAGGAATGACAAAATGCATTCAAAATGGTATTGGCTACTAATCACTTTTCTGATTGTTCACTTGACGGCCTGTGGTGGTGGCTCTGATTCAAGATCATCGAGTTCGAGGAGTTTGCAATCTATCAGTTCGTCATCCTCCGCCTCTTTAATTTCTTCATCGGTAACGGTTTCCAGCTTAAGCCATTCTTCTGTAATCGCTTCATCTGTTTCGTCGGTTGTACAGAGTTCATCCTCGGCTACATCATCGCTTGGTAGTTGGACAGACACTGTTGCCATCTCTGGCGCGGGTGCCGGAGGCGCGCAAGCCGTATTGGATGCATCGGGTAATCTGTTGATTGTGTGGCGACAGATTGATGTAAATCTTGCGTCCAAAAGTTTGTGGTATCGTCGTTTCAACGGTTCGAGTTGGAATGAGCCTCAATTAATTGAGCAGGCATCGGGTAACGTCGATAAGTATCAGCTGATTAACGACCCACAAACCGGACGCGCCATGTTGATCTGGAATCAATTCACGTCTGCACAATATGATTTATGGGTGAGTGCATTTGAAGCCGATTCCGGCTGGACAACACCCGTTAATATTGAAACTAACAACAACGCATTGGGTGAATTTGATTTGGCAATGGATTCGCAAAAAAATGCTGTGGCTGTGTGGGCACAAATTGAAGTGATAGGGCGATTCAGTATTTATGCTAATCGTTTTACTATTTCGTCTGGTTGGGGGACGCCAAGATTAATTGAAACAGTCGGCGCACTGGGTCGGCAAGATGGCAGTCCGCGGGTTGTGTTTTTATCAGGTGGTGATGCAGAAGTCGTTTGGATGAAAACTGGAACTAATCCGCGAGGCATTTGGCATAACAGATTATCGGCATCAACAGGCTGGGGGACGGCAGCTGAATTGGTGACAGATAACAGCACTGCTTTCACATTCGATTTTCCGCGTCTAGTGACATCCGGTAACGGTGTTGCTTATTTGTTGTGGGGGCAAGCAGATTTTGCGGATAGCAAATGGACCAGTGGTTTATTAATGAAAACCTACGCGGCTGGATGGAATCAGGCCAATACGCAGATTACACCCAAAGTAGAATCAACATCTGTTTTCAAGCCCTATGCAACATTATCGGCCACTAATAAAGGATTGGTTGTGCGTGGCGGTAATGGCCAATCTATTTTGGCCAATCCAATTACCAATGGTGAGATTGGTAGTGTGATGCGCATAAAACCTGTTGATAGTCTCGATATTTATTCAGAGCCAGTTGTCGCAGTCGATGCTGCCGGCAATGGGTTTGTTACTTGGACACAAAAGTCGGCAGATCTTATTCAGCGACATTTATATCTTGTGCAATATTCAGCAACAAGCGGATGGCAACCAGCAATGATTATTGGTACAGCCAATGCACCGGTATACGATTCGTTTGTTGCGATGAATGAGCAAGGCAAAGCCGTTTTGGTGTGGACAGATTGGTCAGACAATAAGGGAACAAAAATTTATGCCCGCTATTATCAACCCTGATAACAGAAATGAAACATACTGAATCAAAAGAGCTCGCTGTGGAAAATGTGAATTATTTTTATAGGATTAAACTACCGCAATCGCGCAATCTAATTTTAGGTCCCATTCTTCCGCCGTAATTTTATCTAGGCGTTGGCACTCATGCGCAACTCCAATCAGCAAGGGTTTTGATTTTGAATTATCTTGTTTAAAAGAAAACGTTTTATCGTAAAAACCGCCTCCCATACCGAGGCGATTTCCACTTGAATCAAAACCGACTAAAGGCGTAAATACTATGTCCAACAAATGTGCCGCAAGTTTTGGATTTTGATGAGGGTCAGGTTCGAAAATATTAAAACGATTTTGAATTAGTGTTGTTTCCGGCGTAAACAGAACAAACCAAAGCTCACGCGACTTAACCGATTTTACAACCGGCAAATATACTTCTTTGCCCATTGCCCAAGATTGATGAATTAACGGCTCTAGATTAATTTCACCATCACTTGATAAATAAGCGGCGATACGTTTTGATTTTAAAAATTGCGGGAGTTTAATAATTTGCTTGAGTAAATTAATTGAGGCTTCAGATTGTTGTTTGCCGCTAAGGGCGTTGCGCGCAGCGCGAAGGGTTTTGCGTAAATGCTCTTTTGAGGGATGGTTATCATTCATAAAGGAAACCCCGAAATGCCGCTACCAAACCGGCCTTGAACCCAAAGGTTCAAGGTGGCGATACCTGTGGTTTTTTAGGCTTTCCGTCAGGCGGACATGCACACCAAACTCAACGAGATATTGCCGGATTTACATTTATCGGCTCAAGGACATGTTGGTTCACGAGCATCTCAGGGTTTAACGAAGTATAACCCAGCTAATTAAAAAAGCCTTATAAGAAATTAAGTAAACTTTTATCCAGTTTATCGTTTAGGCGTTGTAAATCGCTATGAGTGGCACTCATACCTGTGGCTTGTCGCGCCTGTAATAATTCATGGCTTAAATTTAATGCCGCCATAACAGCAATTCGTTCTAACCCGACTATGCTGCCAGTACCACGAATGGTTTTCATGCGTTCGTTTAATAATTGTGCAGAATCCAGTAAGGCTTGTCGCTCATCGCTAGGGCAAGCGACCTGATATTCTTTATCCAAAATTCGGACAGTAATGGTTTCGTTTGACATCTATTCCACATCCAGATTCTTGAGATGAGCGATCATAGCTTCAACCCTTGTACGGGCCAGTTCATTTTTTTCGATTAAACGTTGGCGCTCTCGCTGCCAATCACTTTCGCGGGCTTTGAGATCTGCATTTTCCTGTTGCAGTCGCTGACAAACCATCAGCAACCGATCAAGCTTGGTTTCCAGTGAGAGTAGAAGGTCGTTAGACATAAAAATAACCTGTGGTGGCGCAAGCACGCACTATAGGGTGAGCGTGGTAATCTGGTCAATGATGCGGCCAAGTCTTGTGATAGCATACCGCCTCGCAACCTGCATATTAGCCTCTATTGTAGATCTATTCGGAGTTTTTGATGAGCGACGTTCCGCTTCCCGCCAAAATTGATTTTGACCAACTTGCCAACGCCCTTGCACCTTTGGGCACCCTCAATAGCCCTTCTGAATTACACGGCTTACTTTGTGGAAAGCTTGCTGGCGGCGCGCAGGTTTCGGAAATTCAATGGCTATTGGATGCGGTGGAATTTTTAGATTTTACTCAAGCACCTGAACCCCATGTGCGGGATTTACTCGCGCAGGTTTACCACATCACCCGTGAACAATTGAGCAATGATTTTGCACTGACATTATTACTGCCAAACGACGACGAATTAATCTCCGATAGGGTCATGGCATTGAGCCAATGGTGTCACGGTTTTCTAACCGGATTTGGCAGCGTTGAAGCCAAAAATCGAACACTGGATCAAGAGGCGCAGGATATGCTGAGTGATCTCGCTGCTATAGTGCAAATTCAAGTGGACGATGAAGAGGATGAAGAAGCCAACGAATCCGATTACATGGAAGTCACCGAATATGTGCGAGTGATTGCGTCCAGTTTTTATGAAGAATTCGCAGCACCACAAGAAGTCACTCCGCCAGCATCACAACAAATTCACTGATAATTTTTTACCGGAAAAATTATGCGTATCACCAAAACAGAATTCGCTCGTCGTCGTAAACAATTAATGGACATGATGGAACCCAATTCCATTGCCATTTTACCCGCCGCACCTGAACGTATTCGCAGCCGCGACACGGAATATCATTATCGACAAGACAGCGACTTTTTATATTTATCAGGATTTGAAGAACCACAAGCGGTGATCGCATTAATTCCCGGTCGTGAGCATGGTGCGTTTGTCATGTTTGTGCGCGAGCGCAATCGTGAACGTGAAATTTGGGATGGCTATCGCGCAGGCCCAGAAGGCGCTTGTGAAAATTTTGGTGCAGATGACGCCTTTCCGATTGATGATATAGACGATATTTTGCCGGGTTTACTCGAAGGTCGTCAGCGTGTGTATTATGCAATGGGAAAAGACGGTGAATTCGACAAACAAGTGATGGAATGGATTAATAGCATTCGTGCAAAAGTTCGTTCAGGCGCAACACCACCCGGTGAATTTCTTGATTTAAGCCACATACTGCACGACATGCGCTTATTTAAAAGTGCTGCGGAAATTCGCGTCATGAAAGAAGCGGCTGATATTTCTGCAGCAGCACATATCCGCGCCATGAAAGCCTGTGAACCTGGCGTGATGGAATATCAACTCGAAGCTGAAATTCTTCACGAGTTCCATAGCAAGGGTGCGCGCTTTCCTGCGTACAACTCGATTGTCGGTGGCGGAAAAAACGGCTGCATTTTGCATTACATTGAAAACTCTGCTGCGATTAAAAATGGTGATCTGGTATTAATTGATGCCGGTTGCGAATTGGATTATTACGCAGCCGATATCACGCGCACCTTCCCTGCTAACGGAAAATTTTCCAACGAACAAAAAATTCTCTATGAAATTTGTTTGAATGCACAATTGGCCGCGATTGATGTTGCCAAACCCGGCAATCATTGGAATGACCCACATGAAGCCACAGTGCGTGTTATCACCCAAGGTTTACTCGATATAGGTTTGCTGGAAGGTGAGTTGGAAGTATTAATTCAATCCGAAGCTTACAAAGAATTCTACATGCACCGCGCTGGCCACTGGTTAGGCATGGATGTACACGATGTAGGCGATTACAAAGTCGGCGGCGAATGGCGTTTACTCGAACCCGGAATGGTGATGACCGTCGAGCCCGGAATTTACATCGCACCCGACAACGAAAAAGTCGCCAAAAAATGGCGCGGCATTGGTATTCGAATTGAAGATGATGTAGTCATCACTAAAGATGGCAATGAAGTGTTAACCAAAAATGTTCCCAAAACCGTGGCAGAAATTGAAAAGTTGATGAAATGATAAAACCTATGGTGTGGAGTGTTGATTGAACGATAAAACACAATTCAATATCACCATAATCGGTGGTGGCATGGTCGGCATGAGTCTGGCCTTGTTGTTGTCGCGTCGAAATTCGGATTGGAAAATTGCCTTGTTGGATGCGCAGGAATTTCCTGATGATGCGATGGATAAGTTATTTCAACCCAGTTTTGATGCGCGCTCTACAGCAATTGCACATGGCAGCATGGAAATTTTTCAGTCGTTAGCAATTTGGGACAAATTGAATCAACAGGCAACGGCGATTAAAAAAATTCATGTCAGTGATGCCGGGCACTTAATGGGTGGGTTAATTAATGCGGAAGATTATGGTGTTGATGCTGTAGGTTATGTGATTCCCAATCAATGGATTGGCAGGGTGTTAGCTTCTGCTTTAACGGCAGAAAAAAATGTTACTCTATTCTCTTCAGCGACTGTTGAAAAAGTGTTGCCAAAAATTTCAGGAGCAGAATTACAGCTGGCTGAAAATTCAAAACAAGTTGATAAGATTACGACAGATTTGGTGGTGATGGCGGATGGTGGTAAGTCTCCGCTGGCTCAACAATTGGGTATTGATTTTACGGTTGAGTCTTATCAACAAACGGCAATCATTGCTAATCTTGCCTTTACTGAAACGCATCAGCATATTGCTTATGAGCGATTTACAGAATTGGGGCCGATTGCATTATTACCGCTGGGTAAAAATGCTTCTGCACAGGAAGCGGCGCTGGTATTAACTTTACCTAAAGAACAAGCCAACGAATTATTGAATTCGTCTGACGATGTATTTTTAGCACATGTACAAAAACGTTTTGGACGGCGGCTAGGGCGATTTATCCGTGTAGGCGAACGCAAAGCTTTTCCACTGCAATTAATTACCGCAAAAGAACAAGTTCGTTCGCATTTGGTATTAATTGGTAATGCAGCACATTTTTTACATCCGGTCGCGGGTCAAGGATTTAATTTGTCGTTAAGGGATTGTCTGCGATTGACACAACATTTGGCAAAATCCAAAAAGCCTTTAGGTGATTTATCAGTATTACAAGACTATTTGCAGGATCAGCAGCGCGATCAAAACACCACTATTTTATTCAGTGACCAATTGGTAAAACTTTTTTCCAGTTCGCGTTTACCTGTTATCGCTTTACGACATTTAGGTTTTATCGGGTTGGAATCTATTCCTGCTGCCAAAAAATTATTGGTGGATCAAACTATGGGTAAACACTATGCCTGATACAGTTGATATTACGATTATTGGAGCAGGACTCGTGGGCGCCAGTCTGGCTTGTGCGATTGCACAGCAGGATGTTGAAAAAAAATTACGCATTAGATTAGTAGATGCATCCAATGAATTAAGTCATTTTTCAGATGAAAACTTTGATCCGCGTGTGGTGGCGCTTACTCAAGCTTCTCAGGATTTTTTAATTCAACTGGGTGTATGGGATCAGATTATTGCCAAGCGTGTTTGTGCTTATTCGCAAATGCATGTGTGGGATGGTGAGGGTACTGCAAGTATCCATTTTGATTCGATAGAAGTCGCATCAACGCATTTAGGTCATATCGTTGAAAATTCTGTTGTATTGGATGCATTACAAAAAAACTTATTTAGTTACTCGCAGATTGAATTTGTTCGATCTGCAAGTCTGTTAGAGATTCATCGAAAAGAAGTGACAATCAGTGTAGTACTTAATCAAGGTCAATCTTTTGCCACGCGTTTGTTGATTGGTGCGGATGGCGCTCAATCGCGTCTGCGTGACCTCGCCAATTTTGCAACACGAGAATGGAATTACGGGCACAAAGCAATTGTTACGAGTGTACAAACCGAATTGCCGCATCAATTTACGGCGTGGCAGCGTTTTATGCATACAGGACCTTTGGCTTTCTTGCCTCTGCCTGATGTGAATGGAAAACATTTTTGTTCAATTGTATGGTCGGCTGAAGATTCGCTCGCAGATAAGCTTATGGGGATGAATGACGATGTATTTTGTTGTCATTTGGAAAAGGCATTTGAATACCGTTTAGGAAAAGTTTTGCATTGCGCACAACGGTTTGCGTATCCCTTACGGCAGCGTCATGCCAAAGAGTATATTCAACCGCAAGTTGTGTTAGTTGGAGATGCTGCGCACAATATTCATCCGCTGGCAGGTCAGGGCGTTAATTTGGGATTTTTGGATGCACAAGTGCTCGCACAAGAAATTTTGCGTGCGCAGCAAAGAATAATTCCGCTGGATGATTTCTCCATTCTGCGGCGCTATCAGCGACAACGATTGGGTCACAACCTTGGGATGATGTCGGCGATGGAGGGCTTCAAACAATTATTTGCAAATCGATCTTTATCCGCTAACTGGCTACGCAATTTTGGGATGAGTCAACTAGACTCATCTTCAGCGATTAAAAAATTGATTATTCAACAAGCCATGGGGATCTGATTGTGGATTTTTTATCTGTTTTGTCGATAGAGCCTTTTAATTGGTACTCGATTGGGACTTCCTTGCTTTGTGGCACCATTATCGGTGCGGAAAGGCAATTACGCGGCAAACCCGTAGGCATTCGAACATCGTCTCTGATAACGCTGGGCACTTATATTTTTATTGCAGCTTCGATGGTGGTTTCTACTGGCGTAGACCAAAATGGTACCCGTGTGGTGACAGACCCTTCGCGCATTATTGGGCAGGTGATTACCGGTATTGGTTTTTTAGGAGCGGGTGTCATG
>JACCEA012558444.1_pt1 | contig 10815 bp, 11 predicted proteins | sample 7449851 | NCBI WGS metagenome assembly JACCEA01 (sample SAMN15323453, study PRJNA562643) | freshwater metagenome | isolation source: river surface water | place: USA:Blue River Watershed | collected 2017-08-18 | reverse complement strand
GGTTGTATGATGAAGATCTCCAACGAGTAGGTTGTACGGAGCATAGTACTCGTGATCATGGTGTATTTGAGCTTTTGTGGTTTCGGGACAATGAGTTTGGAACTCTTCTTCAAGAAGATGGGTGGGAACCTACGCATGATATCTGGAGTACTCTTCCGGAACGTGTGTTCAATCGGTTTGTAAACGAAGAATGGGTCACATCTGAAAAATTCTTAGAACAATGCCTGTATGGTGATTTCCGCATTGTTACACCTCAGATGCTTATTCGTATGCCATCTGTTCATACGTGTTCGAAATGTGGTCGCAAGTCCTTGTCTCCCATTTCAACATGTTCAATGACAGAGACCCCGCTAGATTTCCCTAACAAGGCAAAAATTGTTTTTGTGGATGATGATTTGCGTGTCTATAGTCCTCCTTCCGATAGTCGTGTGTTTACATTGCTGCTACCCGACGACGATTCCCACTCTTTGCAGCAACAGGAGCAGGAGCAGGTGGTGCAGTCGGAACCTCAATATCATTCTCATCCTCCTGAACAGCAGATGCCCGAGACAGAGGAACCTCGGCAGAGTCAAACGGAACCTGAGACGCAGCAGGAGCCACTTCCTCCTCAACATCATCTGCAAACACCTGAGCAGCCGTCAAACGCTGAGGAGGAGAAACCCGAGCATATGTAACACGCCAAGTCACACCAAAGGTCTGATTGGAGATATACACACTTGGAGCAACTACAACCGATGCCTCCACACGCTTGGGGAACACCTGACCGATGTTCTCAGTATCCACCTCAATCGGCTTACCTGACTGATCAGATACATCCATTGTCACACGATTGTCATACACAGGAACCTTCATACGGAAGCTGGGAGGATACTTGCCAGTGGGAACCCACTCGCCATTGATCTTCTCTACACTAGGAGAGACGAATTGCTTCATACTATCTGCCAGTACCTCCTTGGTACGGGACTTGCTAAACCACTTCACGCTGTTTGTGAAGGATGTCTGGAGGAGCTTCTCCTGCATATCAAGGAGGAAGTTGTAGAGAGAACCGAGTTCAGCAGATTCGGCAGGAGCACGCTCCTTCACGAATGGATCACACCCCTTGAGTGTGAGAGCCAACTGATAACTCGCACCATTCTCGGTGTCGCGAATGTTAATTCCCATAGGGTACATGGACTTGGGAAGACGGATCTGGAGGTTCTGACCGTTGTACTTGATGGGAACTGTCTTGCCTCCCGCCTTGTTCATGCGGATATCGCCGAAAGAGACCTTGTTGATGTCGAGGTTAGAAACAGAGATGATTGCGCTAGTAGCCATTGTGTCTTGAGTATGATATCTAGTAGTTTGCTTACCGTAAATCCGTTTTCGCACTCTAATTAAAGAAACAATAATGATATGCTCAGCAGTACGAAAGCACGGGTCTCTTGACCAGTGTTGTGCGAAGGCACTTCAAGGGCATGACTTTTGTGGCAGGCACATTCGCAGTAAAACTGTAGTCAGATGGGCAGACGCGAATAAGCATCGGTCTCAGAGATTGGTGAACGTACAAGCTCTTGTACGAGGGTGGTTGGTACGAAAGCGATTGGCTCTCGGTGGTCCAGGTGTGCTTTGTCGTAAGAATCTTTCAAACGATGAAGATCTTGAAACATGCGAAGAATCTTCTCGCGAACATCCCTTCAATTATTTCGCATTTGAAGAATCTGGAAAGATTTGGTGGTTTTCGTTTCCCACGATTTGGAAATGGTGTTTGCGGAGTCCAACCAATCCATATACGAAGGTTACGTTGTCTTCGGAAACTCGCAAACGTCTTCGTCAGATGTGGTTTTACCAGAAACGACACAGGTTACCACTTCCTTCTAGCCCTCCCATGTTTCAAGATAGATTAGCTGGGTATTGGAACATTATTCGCCAAACATTTGATGACTATGGATTTGGAGATATCAATCCAAACATTATTCTCAATCTTCATAAACATCAGTATGTTCTTATGCTGCGAATGATACGCGAAGATATACCTGTCACAATGCGAAACAAAGCGGCACGTGAACGAGTAGATCGTTATCTGCGGTTTATTCTCTATTCCAACATTCCTATCAACCAATTCATTTTATCTTCTGCCTATACACTGATGGTCATTCTCATGGTCCCAAAGGAACCGTACGAACTTGCCTTTACAATTTTGTCTGCTTTGTATCGATGCTAAAACGAAATCGTTTTGTGTAAATCCTTGGATGGTGAGATGAATATCTTCGTATTGCACTTAATTCCTCGTATGGCTGCAGAAGCACATTGCGACAAACATGTTGTGAAGATGATCTTAGAAACAGCTCAGCTGTTGTATTCCGCCCATCATGTAGCAGGAGGACCTCTTCCTGATGGAGCGTACAAGAAGACCCATGTCAATCACCCTTGCGCAATCTGGGTTCGTCAGAGTGCCGCCAATTATCGCTGGTTGTCTGAGCTCGGATTCTGGCTGTGCAAAGAATACCAATATCGGTATGGAGAACACAAAATTCACAAGACCGAACGTCATATCCTCTGGTTGCGCGAGAATCTGCCGGTTGGAATTCCAGATCTTGTTCGGACACCCTTCCCACAAGCGATGCCTGTAGAGTACAAACGTGAAGACCCAGTGGAAGCATATCACACCTATTACCGCGAGAACAAGGTCGCAGTGAGAAACATTGTCAAATACACTCGCAGACAGATTCCAGAGTTTCTTGTTAAGAAGTAATGCCGATACGTGAGATCTCAAAGAAAGATGGAGTATTGCTCGGATGGACTGTAAGGAATGAAGAGGAAAAGCGCTGGAATATGTCTATGCAGGCACAGACATGTATCAAAGACAAAATGAAAACACACGCTGGACTAACTATGAATGGCGATGTTTCAATCACACATACAAAGGGAAAAGAAGCCGAGTACATTTTTGGATTTACATCTGATAAACATAAGGGCGAGATCACGTTTAGTATATTCTATAACGGTGATGCATTTGAAATAGAAATGGAGGCACAAGCGATAAAGGATGAGGAGGTGAAGGAAGTCATTACAGATAGATTTGTCCAAGTTTTGAAGGATTTGTGCAGAGGAAAGGGACTTGGAATGACGAGAACTCCATCTCTTTTTTACAGGCCCGGCGAAGAACCTCCTCAGAAGAACCTCTATGGGTATGCTGAAAAGAAAGACCAAGATGAACTGGAGAAGGCCTTCAAGGGATTGTCCCTTGGAAAGAAGGAAGGAGGCCGTACTCGCCGCCAGAAAAAGCAACGTGGTACTAGGAGGAGAAAAACCAATTTACATAACCGCCGCAGGTAAGGAGTATACCAACGCGTTAGAAATGCCCGCCTCAACTTCTGCCGTTAAGTCAAACACGATGCCTGCTGATAAGAAGACCGCCTCCAAGGCCGCTGCCCCTGCTCCCGCACCTGCTGCTGCACCCTCCAAGAAGGCAACCAAGTCCGCCGCCCCTGCACCCAAGAAGGAGACCGCCTCCAAGACCGAGTTTGTGATCCCAACCGTCGTTGCTCCCGCCGTTGTTCCTGCTGCTGCCACTCAGTCCTCCGAGGCCCTCCTCGCATCTCTCACTGAGCAGCTCAAGGCATTGTCTGCTGAGTTCACCACCAAGGTCCGCGAGGCCGTGAAGGCAACTCAGGAGGCAGCCAAGGCAGCCAAGAAGGAGGCCCGTGATTCCAAGAAGAAGCGTAAGGTCTCTCCTGAGCAGATGACCCCTGAGCAGCGTGCAGCTTGGGAGGCCCGTCGCGCCAACAACGCCTTCCTCGTGGAGCGCCCTCTCTCCGATGAGCTCTGCCACTTCATGGGCATCTCTGCTGGCTCCAAGCGCTCTCAGACCCAGGTGACCAAGTATGTGTCCGAGTATGTGAAGTCCCACAACTGCTTTGACCCATCCTTCAAGCGCCGCATCATCCCCAACGCTGCACTTGCCAAGCTCCTCCGCGTGGATGACAAGACCGAGGTCACCTACTTGAACCTCCAGAAGTACCTCAAGGTTCACTTCAAGAAGGCGTAAAACCTGCCAAATCATAAACTAAATCAGCCGGAGTGGCAAACATTGGTGGAAAAATCAAGCTGGAACTCCAGAGTGATTTTTCATTCCATCTTACAATGGACGAATGCGAACATAAGTTCCAAGAAGGTATTCTAAATACACAAACGCCAGATGATCGGTCTGTTGCCTCTATGAAATCAACTGTCAATTGTACCTTTGAAGTCGATGGGAAATACGTATTTGTATCACCACCCAGCGATCCTGCCAAACTAATTGAGTATATCTATGATGTTCGTGTATACACAAAGTCCGATCTTGAATCAGCAGAAGATGGAGTGTATGCGTGGATCTTCTGTAAGCTTCCTGGAGAAGATGACGGGGAACCTCAGTTTTTAGCACGCAAGGTTGAATCTATACTTGAAATCGCAAGCTTACACAAGGCAATTGCGCGAGCAGTAGGTGCAGCAACTCTTCATGGAGCAGGAGAAGTCAAAAAGGAAGGTTCTACGCTTACCTTCAACTTTCTATCTGGCTCGTATATGCAACTCGATTGCAATCGTGAGGCACGGGAAACCTTTATGACAACTTATTTGACAAAACCTGATCTGTTTGGAGCCAATGCAAAGCTCGCAGCAGACAGAATGAAAACATTTATCACAAATCCACCTACAATGTCAGAACTTCAATCCTATGCGAACAAAGGATTTCATATTTGCTTTCACGATTCAAAGGAAGAATGTCTATCCAAGAAAGGTCAGTGCGATCAAACATTAAAACCTCAAGAAGGAGTAATGCGAGGAGGAGATGAAAACTTATCTGTTACAGGAAAGAAGATGCCACTGACACCACGGAAAGCTCGGGAGGAAGGAATTGCTCCCGAAGAACCAAGTCAAGCTGCTCTGGCACGTCAAGTGTTCGCATCCAAACAATTGTTGGCAAATCCACGTACTGCGAAGGAACGTGCATTGTCTCAACTTGGTCGTCCCATTAGTCCTGCCTCCGTTGGATTAGGACGCAAGCGCAAGACACGTCGCGGTAAGAAGGCCAAGCGTCGTATGACTAAAAAGAAGTGGTAATCAGTTCATTCGGCATTTCAAGATAGAGAACTGTACTGAAAAAGGGCGACAAAGCACCATCTAGAACAAGCATACGCTTTTTGCTGTTTGTCCTCAGTATTTTTACAAGTTGAGGAACCAATTCAATTCCATTCAGAAGTGGTTTCTTGATTCGAATTTTGCAGTCACCTTTGTGCCAACCGCATAAAGATGACTTTGAACACGTTTCTACCGAAGTAAGTTGTCCGCAAGGAGTCCGTACTTTGTTGACAAACTGAACTCGGCTCTGGGTAGATTCCTGATAGGCCTCTGCCTTGAACCACTTTTCAAGTTCCTTGCCAAGAGACCGAGTTTGAAATTCAATTGCAGCCCGAAGATTGGCATAGTCATCGGTTTGAATATCCTTGGACAATGAGAAGAGCAAGAAATCAAGAATCTCAGAACGATAGGTAATCTCTTCTGTCAACTTAGTATCTTCTGCCTTTGGTTTGCCCTCTACAAGTGTCTTTTCGTCGTGAATACGCAATGTCTCTGTGAGTTCAGATGCTGGACCAGATTTCGTTGTTTCTGTGCGAATTGGAATTCGGAACCCAGTGGCTACTTCAAGTTCAACTACGTTTCCTTTTACGTCCGTATGTGAGCGTGTAATCTTGTATCCAGAATGAAGAGAATCCCGCAACGCAGCTCGTTGTACATGTTCAAAGGGTAATTGATCTTCTGAGATATCGTAATATCCATCGTGTACCTTTACACCTGCCTGAGGTGTCCATGTTGTAGGAAGAATAGGAAGTACAACTTCGCGAGGAACAAACAATGCCTGTGCTCGTCCAAATGGATCAAGAATGACTTCATACATCGCCTTTCCAAGACGACGCAACTCTGCGACTGCGGAATCATAGACAGGAACACCTACGTGACATGCCTCTTTGGACAATGCCTGTAGATGAGGAAGTGTTGTCTTTGCAAACGGCGCTTTGGTGATGTTCACCATGAACTTAGACCGGATGGTTCGTCCTATCCGATCCTTGCTAAAGATTCCTAAGATGTCATCCCCAAGAAGTACAATCGTATTGTTGCTTCCTACCACACGATCTGACCAGAACCCGCACAAAACTTGATTGGTACGAATGTCTACGCGAAGAACCTCGCATTCCAAGAAGGATGTTACGTATTCTACTTCATCTAAAATTGGAAGTGTTCCATCTACGTACTCAGAATTCACAGCATCCAAGAGACGTTCTACCGATGTATCTCCAGATGCCATAGAACGACGAGTCAAAAAGAAAGAACACTTTTTCACTACCTCTGGAGCATCCTTTGGGTTCGGAATTGGTTTCGTTGTTCCAAACAAAATAGGCAAACTCTTTGATGGACGACCAAGTCCAATACGAAATACATCTGTTTCTTTCAGAACAATCTTTCCCTTCTTTACTGTTTTATCGTAATTGGTGTCTACCCTCAGAACTGCTGCGAGTTGTTCAGATAAATATGCAGCACGCAATTCAGGAACAATTGGAACATCGGCCTGAAGAATGTAAGATGTATTTGTCTTTTTGGATTCTTCTTCTGCGAGTTCCTTCTTCTTTGGTTGACGGATATAGCAACAAGGAACCTTACGACCATTTCGTGTAGATAAGCGTAACATGGCCTTTGGATATTTGAATGCCTCATTCCGTTCGATGACAGTATATTCCGCTGGATCTACGGTTTCATCTGGACGTACTTTGCCTGCGCATACTGGACACTGAAGTTCCCCATCCTTACCGACTTCTAGTTGATCCTTTCGCAAAGGAATCTCGTCCCGCATACACCAATAGGGAGGGCAGATCGCAGTTCCGTCTGGATCTTCAAGTTCAAACTTTTCTGTTTCGGGAGCATCATCGTAATTGTACTTAGGACCTAAGCGTTCCTTGTCCTCTTTTGTCAGAACAATCACCTGATTCAACTTCTCGCATTCGCTGTTGTAGAAACTCTGATCAAAGGTCTCTGAATCAAATGTCTTGAGACGATTGTTGAAATAATTGTACGTTGTTGCCTGCTTGGGAGCAACTTGACGCAATCTTGGTTTCTCTTCTCTGACTTCCTCTTGTTGAGGAGCTTCCTCAGCTATTTCAGGAATGTACCCTTGTAAGAATTCCAATGCGAGATCATCTCCTTCCTCTTCTTCTGGACGTGCGACTGCGCCTACAGGTCGGACTTCTTGTAAGCGTTCTGGACATACCGCTTGAACATCGTCAGAATCAGAGGTCAACACATATCGCAACAAATTTGCGTATTCAATGCTTCGTTCTGGATCAAGGACAAAGCGAATATACACTTCTTTCGTAAAGAAACGGAAGATAGGATATGATTTGATATACCCTTCCAAATTCCGTGTTTCGGACATTCGTGTGACTTCTTCAATCAACTCTTGTGCCTTCTCCAACGAGATGTTCATTTGCTCTGCGACATACGATGGATTGTTGTTTTCTTGAAGATACTGATAGGTCTGTAGCAAATCAATGGGAATCTCATCACTGACCTGATCCGCACGCAAAAGTCGGAACGTATTGTTTTGAACGGAAAACACAGGACGAAGACACTGAAACCGATTCATATTGAATCCACGGATCTCGCGAGAATAGGATGCAACCAATGACATGTCCGAAAGTTCCCACCGAGACAAATCAAGATCTGTTTGCGCAAAGAAAGGAACGACTGCGTCCAACGATTGAAACCATTTGAAAAGAGAGGCCTGAAGTTCTTCCAAGGTTTCTTTGGAATCTTTGAACCGCTCGGATTGAAATGTAATGTCCGTTTCCGTGATACAGATCCGATCAAATTCTGTATTGGACACACCACGATACAACAGAAGTGTAGGACGACGGCGTTGAGGGAAGGTACGCGACATCCAGCTTCGCAAGTACGTTGTGTTCAAAAGAGGTTCTTTGACTTTCGGATCTTCTACATAGAACTTACTGCGAACGGTTTCAGTTTTGCTCGTAAAGTATCCTATGTAGGGAGTTTGTTTGGAAACAGTCAATCCATAGAAGATTTGTTCAAACCGAGCATATGGAGCAGAGATCTCGGTGGAAACCAGAGGTACAAACCATTTTGCCTTTACGATACTCGCAGATTGATGCTGAGGAACCCGAAGTGCGAATAGGTTATCCAAGTTTGTGCGTGAAGACCGAATGGATGCTTCCAACGCAGAAAGAGACGCAGGTGTATCGGGAGTCAATTGTGGAAAATACACATTCTTGATTTTCTCCGTCATATCGTCTGTAGCTTCTGTGATTCGGAAGTCAAGAATACCATCTGGATACAAGCGTTCAAACAACCGCTGGGAACGAGGGAATGGAATCCGAGTCGCAGGAATACTTACTTCCTCAGGAGGAGATGGAAGAACTATAGATTCTTCTTCTGGAACACCAAACACACGCCACTCGTTAAAGGGAGCATCCGGCGAATGAAGATCGCGTACTCGTGGATCCACAGCTTCCCATTCTTCGCGTGTAATCAATGTGGGAACAGCTTTGGAATCAGGCCGTATTTGTGTAACGTATGTTTTCAGAGTCGATTCTGAAATGGTTCGACCATCCGTAGACAAACGGAAAAATAGATCCATCCATCTCTTTGGGTTGGTGGAGTAGTGATCTATTTCCAACGGCACAAGTGCTTCTACATACATTCGGAGGGGATGTGATTCTTTTTGGAGAGCAAGCAATTGACGAATCACCTCCACGGTGTCATCAACATAGAATTGTATCCCTGAAATAGTTAGGGGTTTCATTACTTTACACTTAGGTTTGATAAATCCATAGCCAGTCGTAAACTATACACATCCCAGTAGCGGGCGGATACATTGCGCAACACTGCTCGCACATCATCATCTAATGTTTCATCTTCTTCTACCATCTTGTCCAACTCATTTACCTCTTCAAGAAGCTCTTTGTCAGTCATCTTGGAGAGGCGGAGAAAGTCATACCAAGCACTGCGCTCAATGTCAGTGTAGGTCATATCGTCGTGCATGTCGGACTCAAAGCGAGCCCAAAGGTGTTCTTCCGTATAGGTTTCCATTTTCTCAATGTCTATGGTTCTGGTGAAATCAAATCCGTTTTTAGAGTGGACTATCGCTAATCGTCATTCCGCAATACGGCGTAGGACGACTGGCGTAATTCACAGGTGTATAAATACCAATTTGAACTGCGTCTCCAAGGATACGTTTGAAGTTAGCCCAGAACTCTTGCGTATGACCAATGGTTTCTGTCATGAGATGTGCCATCTCGTGAAGCATGACAAACATAATGGTATTCTCGTCAATCAACGGATAGGTTGGTGCTTGCTTCTTATCGCGAAGACACACCACAATCTTCTGACCTTTGTTCTCCGAATACGATGTATCACTTGACTGCATATCGTTCTCTACAAAGACATCAGGTTGAAAGCGTTGAATGAAGCGAGAGACAGGAGGATCAGCAGCAAGAGCTGGCTCACTCTTGTAATGCTCATACAACTTGGTCAGGTTTCCACGGATCTTGGACATGAGTGCGACTGCGGATTCTTTGTCGGGTAAGTTTTGCATTTCGTAGTTTCGGCCATCTGGGCCTTGAATACGAATTGTGTTGCGGGGACCACTCAGCGCAGTGAAGGCAAGAGCCCCGAGACCAATGACGGCGATTGGTAGCATTGTTATTGAGGTAGAAAGAACACTTAAGCAGAGAGACCCTCAAGAGGACGAGAGGCCTTGAAGGGGTCAGGATCAATCGTGGTGTTCAAGAAGGGACCGACGCGCGACTGAGGGTTAGGGGTCTCCGTGCGGATGTCGTAGGATGGGTTCCGGTTGGTCTGTGCAATACCCACGACGTTGATGTTGGAGTGGTAGCCAGCCTGCAAGAAGTTCTGGCCCTTGAGGTCCTCGGCGCCAACAGGGTTCACGGCTGCCCAAGAAGCACCGAGCTCACCCTTGGGGAGCAACTCAGAAGAAGACAAGGTGGTTTCCGTGTAGGTCTGTTGAGAAGCAGGAGTACGGGACTGCATTCCAGAAACAGAAGCGGCATTGCCACCTACGCTGTGAGGGCTGCCCATGTATGGACCCTGCTCGGACATAGGACCGGGGGTGCTTAAGCCACCGAGTTCCTCGGCCTTGTCCAAGAGAGCTGACTTAGAACCAGAATACGAAGTGAAAAGAACGTAGAGTGCAACAACGCCGGCGAGCACGAGGCCGAGGCGAACCATCTTCGTCTGCGATAGCTTCATGTTTATATCAAGAAACAGACAAATTTCAATGAACAAACTTTTTGGAACGCTCCTCTCCGATATTTTGGAGCAACTGAAAACTCCCGAAATGCAAAAATTGGTAGAGATTCACATCTTGCGGCCTGTGATCGCAACCGTTTTGCATATTGTATATCCGTATTTATTGGGTGTTATGATCCTCTGGGTCATCATGTTCATATGTCTCGCCCTCATTCTTCTCATTCTTGTCCGAGGCACTCTTCTTGCTGGGATAAAGTAATTCAACTAATTCGGAGCGGGTGTATTTCCACACTCCTTGCATGTTTTGCGCCTTCGCCTCCTCACGAAGCTGGCGGATTGTTTTCTTTTGAAGACGGAGCTCTGCTGGGAGTTCTGGGAGGGCGAGAAGACGGGCGAGCTCGTCACGCTTCATTACATAATACATCTTGATTCCGCGACCCTTTGCGGCTTGCTTCAGTTCAACGAGAGAAAGTTCAGAATAGTTCATTTTTCCACATCTCTTCTGTTTTGGCAAAT
>JACCEA010677837.1_pt1 | contig 10819 bp, 27 predicted proteins | sample 7449851 | NCBI WGS metagenome assembly JACCEA01 (sample SAMN15323453, study PRJNA562643) | freshwater metagenome | isolation source: river surface water | place: USA:Blue River Watershed | collected 2017-08-18 | reverse complement strand
TTGCGTGTTTGCCCACCGCGTGCCCCATCAAACAAACATGCGTGCTTGCTTGAGCGGAACAAACACGGGGTGGATATTTTTTTTGGTGATTGAGCACGGTCGGGTATCTAAGGTGCGCGCTAAGCGCTGGGCAGATACAAGATCAGACACGCGAGCGCTGACTCTGTTGAGATCGATGCGTTTTAGATAAGTTGACTCGTAAAGGTCGCGAATTTCGGTGAGACTGCAGTTGATGCGCCCCATTTCGTGTGCGATCTTGACGATGTCATAAATTTCTTGCTGTTGCCGCGCAAGTTTTTTTAATCCAACCGAGCGAAATGCTTCGCTCGAGGTATCTAATGTGCTGGGTGATGCGTCCATGATTTTTCCTTTGCTGCCGCGCGCAATTAACCGCGCCGCTCCATACATTCCGCCAGTTCAACAATCGTTAAAGCCAAGCTCAATCCAAGCAAAACATCTTTTTCGTTTTCTTTATTCACCACAAAGTCGCCCGATCCAAGTGTCACTGCACCTCTTTCGCGCAATGTTTTAGACACCATGAGCAAGCTGTTTGCGCTGCAGTGCCGCCTCCAAATTGCCAATGCTTGTGTGCGACTTTTAACGCCTAATTTTTTATAGAGACGCCACAAATGCGCTTTCAATGTGCCATCAGAAATGTCAAGTGCAATTGATATTTCTTCGTTTGATAGCCCACGCTCAATCAAGGGCAGAATTTTTTTCTGAGACTTAGATAACTTAATTTCAGTGACGCTTGATCCCCGATCTATGAGCACATGCTCTTTTTTTCGCGCATAAAATTGAACCGATTCGTCCATGATTTTTCCTTCAAGAATTTGTTTGGTTTGCAATGCATTCAGGGCCTCCCCGCACCCATCAACACTCTGCGAAGCGAATCGTTCTCTTGGGTGAGCAGCCGAATTTGTCTTTCGAGCTCAGTTTCGATTTTGCGGATTGACTCCAGGTCGTATTCGCGTTGCGCGACCATCCACAGCAATGGCGCATCGTTGCCACAAAAATCCATGACCGCAGAAAGCTTTGGCCAGGTGACGCCCTCTTGTCCGCTTGACCAGCGACTGAATTGGGCTTTGTCGAGCTTGAGTTCGGATTGCACTTGCTTGGGCTCGTAACCGCCGATCTCTAGACACAGATCGATGGCGGCGCCCAGGGATGTTTTGCGGGAAATCTCTGCCGTGCTGACGACAGTAGGCATGCCGATTTGATGCATTTTTGCTACCTCACAAAAAAATTGAGTGGTGTTGAGAGGCTTGCTTGGGTAAAAATTTTTGCCATGTCACTCAAGCTCTTTTTCAACATCACGGCCATCCGCAGGTATCTGTGGCGCGGGGAGATCTGGCCAGATCAGCCAGTAATCGTTGGGACGCAGGTGCTGGCGAGTGACTTGACCTTGTGTCGCCCGCTCTATCGATGTGCACACCGTGGCATTCAGCACATCACCAACGCTTGCGCATTTGCGTATGTAACCTTCAGTTGTCCCACAGTTCTGAGCAAATCCTCGTCTGTCGTTGACCGGAAGCCCATTCAGATATTGGATAAGTTTTTTCATGCCCGAATTATTACCCAAGGGTAAGCATTTGTCAATACCGGAAGGTTATTTACTTCGGGGTAAATGTTTGACCAAATAGAGACTACATGGATAAATACCAAATACGCCGCGAAGCACTTGTCCGTCTCGTTGAGAGAATGGGCCGGGGGGGCATTGCGAAAGTCACGGAAAAAACGGGCGTGGCATCGAGCTATGTGTCTCGTCTACTCTATCCAGCAGACAAAAAAGGCTCGCGAAACATTGGCGAGGACATGGTTGACAAGTTAACAGCGGCCTACCCAGACTGGCTTAATGGTGCGCAACAGGTCAAAGAGCAAATCTCAACCACTCACCCAACACATTTAGATGATTTTGAGGGTGCAATCAACTTGATCGCTAAGCGAATTGAAACGCTAGATCCAGATGTAAGAAAAGAAATAGCAAACATTTTTTCTATTTACGCAGTCAGTTTGCGAGCAACAACAAAAGCGGATTTGATTGCCGCTATAAAACAAGGGGAGCCGCCGAAATTCTTGAAAAAGGCATAAGCTCAGCGCGCATCCTCTCGCTTGTCAAAAAATTAGAACAAAAGAATTCCCTTTCGGATTCTGGTCAATACGATTTATTTAAGCAAGCGTCAAATTAGTTTAATAATTATATAATTTTACTTACATAAATAGTGGTTTACGCACATAATCTTGGCCAGTCAGAATGTCCTGACGCAACCGAGAGAAAACATGAAATCATTAGCAGTAGCGGCTGCTTGCTTGCTTGCGATTGCGGCGTCGGCACAGCAGCGCCCAACAAACACTGGTTACACGGAAGTGTCGTTCGCCCCAGTCACGATTGATGCTGGTGGCGGCATCAAACCAACGCCCAAACTTGCGCGAGTTAGTTTTGGACACATTTTGCACAAAAATCTAGATGCTGAGCTCATGGTCGTGGCCACAATAGCCAAAGACACATATCAAGTCAGACAAACCAATGGTGCAACAACCAATGTTGACGCTTCGTCAAACGGCTATGGTCTGTACTTTCGCCCAAACTATACGCTTGACAACGGCGTGAGCCTATACGCAAGAGCTGGTTGGATACACGGCGAATTCACTGCACAGACAGTTTCTGGTAATGCATCGACAACTGGCAATTCTTTTTCCTACGGCCTAGGATTCAAGGCACCAATTTCAAAAAACGCCTACTTTACGGCTGACTACACAAGCTACTACAAGAAAGACGGCATAACGGCCACTGGACCGTCCATCGGCGTGGGCTATCTCTACTAATCATTTCTCGGTTTTTCGTTTCCTTCCTTTCCCCGCTTCGGCGGGGATTTTTTTTGCCCAAAAAGGCCGAAATAGTGCAGCCATAAAATATTTTTACCCTTGGGTATTGACTTTATTGTTACCTTGCGGTAATATTTACCCAATCGCAGCAAAGAATGATGACCCGAGGGGAAGCGATACGAACCCCGAACGCGACAGGACGCAGAGCGAAGGGTCAAGGTGATGTTCACCGATGTTGATTGCAGCGACCAAAGGGTGATTACAGGGGCAGTCGGTGGATTTGGCGGGTCAGCTCCGCCAAAAAACCAACCAAGTTAGTAGTAGTAGATAGAGAAACGCTGCTTTATGCGAGCCGTCGTCTGTCCCTGTAATCACCCACAGATCAACTCAACCAGAGGATGGCCATGCTCAATCAATTTGAGCGCGAGCAACTTAAAAATGCTGCGCGCTCACACGACAAGCAAGCGCTCGATCGGACGATCGAACGACTCAAGCAAATGGTGCCGCATAAGTTCCATTCAGGCGAAACGCTAGGTAATCGAATTTTTTTCGACGAGCCTAAAAGAGCGATTCCACATGCGCTCAGCATCCGCAAGATTCCTCCACACCTGGAGATTGGCCATGAGTAAAACAATTTACTGGCTGATTGCCGCATTGATTGCAATTCTGTGGTCAAGCGCTGCATTGCTCGATGGGCCTGACGATGTGCAAGCACACCAGGATCAACAAGCGATGTTGGCGGACGCCATTGCAAATGCGAGGGCCGCATATGCGCGGCACGACTGACATGTCCGAGCAACGACTTGTCGCGGGATCAGCAATGGGCAAGGTTGTGACAACAACCTTGGACAACTTGGTTAAAGAAGCTGAGCAAGCGGCGCTCACACACCACGATGAATTTGCAGCATGCCCCTACCCTTTTGACAGCGAGGCTGGCAGGCTGTTTGTGAGCATATTCAGAGTCACCAAAAAGGCAAACGCGATTGACTTGTCGGTTGGCGCGCACACGATTGGGTTGGTGACGCGATGAACATTCTTTTGTCACCCCTGCCCAGCGCTGCGCTGCTGTTCGTGAGCACCTTTGTGCTGGTGTTTGCGCTCGGTTTGCAAAGTCAGTTTGTGAACAACGGCCATCCATTTGCGGCGTTTGTCAACAGCTTGGCAATTGGTGCAAGCAACTTGGTTCTCTACAAGCTGGTGCCCAACGCATCAGCGATCGAGGTTGCCGGATATTTGCTTGGTGGCCCATTCGGGATTGTGGCCAGCATGGTGGCGTTTAAGCATTTCAAACAGAGCAGGAAAAACTATGAGTGATCAACTTGAATTTGAAACGATGACATCGGGCAACATCAAAAACGCGATGTCTGGCGCCAATGCGGTGCGCGCTGATTTGTGGTTGGTGCCCGTTGATCAGCTGCGGATTGCATCGGGTTTTAATGTGCGCGACAAAACGCAGGACTATGCGGCGAAGGTGGAGTGGTTGGCCACACAAATGCAAGCGCATGGTTTTTTGCGCGAGTGCCCGCTGACGGGTTATGTGGCCAAAGATGGTGATGAAGATGTGATCTACATCACCGCAGGCCATCGACGGCTTGAGGCCGCGCGCCTGGCGATTGAACGCGGCGCATCGATTGAAAAAGTGCCAGTGATCACGCACACAAAGGGCACGAATGTCGAAGAAATGACGGTGAAGCTTGTGACGGAGAACAACGGTGATCCGCTCAAGCCGCTGGAGGTTGCGCGCGTGTGCCACAGGCTCATTGGCTATGGCCTGGACTGCACAGAAATTGGCAAGCGACTGAGTTTTACAACGACTTATGTGAATCAGCTGCTGGACTTGTTGTCAGCACCCAGCGAGTTGCGAGACATGGTGCAAAGCGGCGAAGTGAGCGCAACGCTGGCGGTGCGAACGCTGAAAAAAGAAGGCTCAGATGCAATTCCTAAATTGAAAAAAGGCCTTGATGCTGCTAAGGCCAAGGGGAAAACGAAGGTGACTAGCAAGCACCTTGAAAAACCCAACAAAGAGCCAACGCCCAAAGAAGCATCGCTACCACCAGATGGCAAAGCCTGGGTCGACTTGACTTATGACGAAGAGCTGCAGCTGGTGGCCGACGAGGTGGGACTTGCATTGGTGAGAGCAACGCAAGACAAGTTGCGCGAGAAAAATCTAGGAGCGCCGCAATGAACTACCCATTTGTTTTTTACATTGATTGGCCAATTCCATCAGATGCATCGGGTGTAGCAAGAGGGCCATTTTGTTTTATTCGCCCGAAATACAAAGACGATGTGGGCCTCAGAGAACATGAAATTTTGCATGCACTTGATTGGTGGCGATTCACCGCAGTGGGCTTGTTGCTGGTTTGGATCATCGACAGCAGCATCAATCCAGTAGCGGGATTGACTTTATTTCCATACTTTTTAACGACTTGGATTTACGGATCACTTTACACATTCGTTGATGAGTTCAGGCTGTGGGCTGAGGTTCGTTGCTATGCCAAGCAAGCACATTTCTACAAGGATGATCGACGCCCTTTGTTTGCCAATCTCATCGCCACGGGCTATGAACTTGATGTTTCAGAGATTGAGGCTTTAGAGCTGCTTAGGAGAGCCACATGACCGCTTTAGGCTGGCCAAAACGCCGCACACCACCACAACGCGAGGGGTCTGCGGACGCCTTTGACAAACCCTCGATTGTTTTGGGCAAGAGGGTGCCACGCAAGCCTGACAGCGGGCTTGTGTCTCAACTTAAAGATCAGCAAAGACTTGCAACTGATGAAGGAATGAAGAAATGAAACATCAAATAAATCATCGCTACACAAACACTGTACTTTTTGAGTGTGATGTACCAGATGAAATCGAAATTGGGGCAACTACAAGGTACGCACTTGAATTAGCAACAAAAGAAAAAATAAACCTTGGTGGCGCACAACTCAGAAAAGCCAACCTTAGGGGCGCAAATCTCAGTGCGATTTACCTTATCGGCGCAGATCTTAGCGACGCAGATCTTAGCGACGCAAATTTGATTGACGCCAACCTTGGGACTACAAATTTTATGCACACGAACCTGAGAGGCGCCGAGATAAGAAACTCCTACCTTGGCGGCGCCAATTTTGGTGGCGCCAATCTTAGAAATGCCAATCTCAGCCAATCCTACCTTGCAGGCGCTAATTTCATTGGAGCCAACTTTGCTGGAGCACAAATCAGCGGCACCGATTTTAATGGCGCATATCTCAGAGACGCCATTCTCAGCGGTGCATATATTGGTGATGTGAAGCTTGTTGGTAATCGCTCAATATTTCAATGCTGCCCAATTGGATCATGTGAAGAGACTCTTTTTGCGTACATAACCGAAAAAGGCATTTTAGTGACCACGGATTTCATTCAAGAAAAACCAATCCATGAGTTTCGCGAAAAATTAATTGCGAAATATGGCACCAACAAACATCGGCGTGAATATGAGGCTGCAATTACCTTTATTGAGGTATACGCAGACATTTGGACACCTAGTGTTACAGAGGAACTCAAATGATCGCAAGTTCTGAAACGACCAAACAGGAATTCAAACAACGCGAGGCGCTTTACAAGCATCTGCTGAAACTGAAAGTGCCGCATGTACTTGCAGAACTGATTGCCGTGAGCGCGCATATAGAGTGGGTGGGATTACGATTTTTTGGAGTGGCAAATTACATCCATTGGTGCATTCACGATTGGGAAGAGTTGCCAGAGGGTGAGGATTTTTGGCGCGGCGTTTATGAAGATGCTTGGGCGTTGACACTATGAGCAACGAACAAGACGAATTTCCTGCAATCGACATAAGTCTGACCGATGTGATCGTCTGGGCATTGATTGCAGTAATAAGCGGCGCTGCAATGACGCTTGCAGGTTTTTATATAGCCAAAGTTTTTTCATAGGGTAACAGCATGACCATCGAAACCTTTTGCGCGACACCAAAAACCATGAGCCAGATACAGGCCGAAGGATACACACCAGACATGGTCTACAACCGCGTCAAAAAAGGCGTGTTGGTGAATATCAACCGACAAGACGAATGGGGTCGGACAAAGCGCGGCAAAGGGTTGTTTCAGATCTCCGACGAATGCCATCGCAAACCAAGGATCGATAGAACAAAAAGTCGATCAGAAATTAATTTTGATGCCAGAGATCTTTTGAGCGCGTGGAGGAAATCATGACACAACCCGCAGACAAAGAACTTTTGAAACTGGCTGCTAAAGCGGCTGGCATCAAACTTGAATGGTTTGAAGTTGAAGTGGGTGATCCTGATTGTGATGCTGGGTGGCATTGCGATTTAAAAGGAACAAGAAAATCTTGGAACCCTATTACAGACGCCGGTGATGCGCTGCGTTTGGCTGTGAGGTTAGGGATGCTGTTTACTTACATGAAAGCAGAATTTGAAATGTTTCAGAAGTTTTATCTGGAAGAACTAGACAATGATCTCAAGCCGTCTGAAGCAACCCGCAGAGCAATCGTAAGAGCCGCAGCCGAAATCGGGAGGGCAATGCCATGAACGAACAAACCACCCGAATCGCCATTGGCGCACTAATTTTCGTCGCCCTCGCCTATCTAAAAGTTAACGATGTCAGAGACAAAAAGCGCGCCGAAGAAAAGCGAAACAACCGTGAGCTGAGACTGCGACTCGCGCTCATAAAAGCGCAGCACTGCATAGTCTGCCTCGTAACTGGAGGTGGGCATGGAGCCCCACATCACTCCGAAGTGATGGCAGAAATTACAGGGGCGCTTAATGACGACGGATCAGATACAAAAAATCAACGAGCGTTTTGCGCTTGACATGATTGACTATTGTTTTGCAAAAAACTTGATTGAATTTTTAGGGGAATACACATGACACTGGAGTTAATTGATGTCTTATTTATCTTTCTTTCGGGGCTTTCATTCGGATTCATCGGAGCACACCACCTCTGCAAAAGCGAAACAGAACTCGCGTACTCAAGAGGATACATGGACGCCCTTTGGTCGATACAGCGAGGCGGAATGCAAAAGTCTATTGATAACTTGTTCGGCGCTACCGGACACAAAAAGAATGGTTGTTCAAACGGCGGTAACGAACTTATTTGAACAGCAATATTTCAACATTTGTTCAATAGACAAAATTCTGAAAATATTGGAGGCCAGACAAGGTGGGCGGGCTTACGAACTTCTTCATGCATTGCACTGCATCCACTACGACAAGATGCCGCAAGAGTTGAGAAATCGAATTCCGTATCTGGTGAATGAGTGCTTGAGCCAAACAGAAAATGTAATTGATGTCACCCAAGTGGCTTTGAAAGGTATTGAATATGAGCATTGAAGCACTGAAACAGGCGCTTGAGGCGTTAGAAATTGGCTGGTCGCCTAAGTATGTCAATGGTGTTGACGCAAGAGAAAAAGGCATGAAAGCCATCACATCCATACGCCAAGCCATCGCAGAGGCAGAGAAGCAAGAGCCATACGGTTGGATATCTCAGCACACCACCAAAGGGATGTATGAGTGGCAGTTCAACAAAGAACTTTCTGGCGTTTACAAAGACACAGCAATCAGCATTCTGCCCGTCTACACCCACCCACAACCAAAGCGTGAATCAATATCAGATGCCCACCTGTATCTTGAAAGCTTGGTAGAGGCTTTAGATGGTGCTTTTATTTCATCTTGGCAATCAACTCATGCTTGGAAAACGCAGCTGGACGAAGCTCGTGACTATTTAGCCGCCCACGGCATCAAGGAGAACGCATGATTGACTTTTTTGTGGCGCTGTTTGTTTATTCTGTGATTGCAATTATTGCCACAGTAAGTTGGGGTTTTTCTGCCAGCACCATTGCAGCAGAGTGCCAAAAACTCGGTGCTTTTTATGTCGGCTCAACAGTCTACGAATGCAAAGTTAGGGAGCCAAAGCCATGAAGGTTTCTGACATTTGCTATTTTGTAATTTTGCTCTGTGCAATTGGCGGGCTTTGTTTACAAATGTATTTAACTGGCTACAGACACGGGAAAGCCGATTCTTTTTCAAAGAAGGAGCCAATGCCATGAACGCAATCAAAGTTATTGAGCAAGCGGTAGCTGCGTTTGAAGATGCCATCACATCCCTACGCCAAGCCATCGCAGAGGCAGAGAAGCAAGAGCCGTTTGCATATTATTTTGAAGAAAAGGGGTACAGCTTCAAGGAAGAACGAACGGACTCATGGTTTGTCAAATGCCCGTGTGACGGCAAACTAAACGGCAAAGACGGGTTAAAACTCTACGACCACTCACAACCAAAGCAAGAAGCTGTGCAACCAGATTCTGTGTGTAAAGAGGATGATGGCTGCCCAACTGAAAAAGCAGTTCTGCAAAAATTTTGGCGAGAGAATCAGTCAAAAGCAGAGAAGCATGTGGCGTATACGACAGGTCATTGCAAAGAAAAAGCGCAGCCGAATGGGTGCCAACTGCATAACCTACATTGCGGCTATCCCGCTTGCGACCGCAAAGCAGTTGTTACCCCACAACCAAAGCGACCGCTGACGGAGTTGCAAATCAACGACAGAGCAAAAGCAGAGGGTGCGCACAACGCTGACTTCTGGTCTGGTGTTCGTTTTGCCGAAGCCTACCACGGTATCAAGGAGTAAGTCATGACATGTACAACATTTCTCCATGACGGAGAATTAAATCAGCCGTTGCCTGACCCTGAGTGCCAGCATATTTTGGAGTGTGCAAGAAAGCACACAGGGAAAAACTGGCAAGTAGTTCCGTTACAAGTGAATTATCGAAAATGGTTTAAGCGCCACACGACAACTCTTTACGGTGTGTATGTATATGTTGGTGGAGTTGGCCCTTGGCAACAAATCAATTTTTTCAAAGAGGACACCAAGTGGAGCATCAATTTGTATGTTCCGTTAGAAGTGGTGGCTGCATATTTCTTAGGCATGTTAGCCATCGAATCCGCCCATGGCATCAAGGACAGCAAATGAAATTGATTGAAAAAATCGGAAGGACTAAAGACTGTTACGGTGAAGAGATCTTCTCGCCCGAAATATCAGACATGGTAGGCGTCACATTTACTGAGATTATCAAACATGACGATGAATTGATTTTTGTTTGTGACGATGGGCAATTTATCTTTGGGCATTATCAAGATTGCTGCGAAAAAGTCTACATTGAATCTATCGTCGGAAATCTGGATGATCTGATTGGTGAACCGTTGCTAATTGCTGAAGAATCAAGCATCGAGTCTCCGTCTGATATCAAGTTTGATTACTCAGATGAGTCACATACCTGGACTTTTTACAAATTTGCAACTCGCAAAGGATATGTTGATGTGCGATGGCTTGGCGAATCTAGCGGTTATTACAGCGAAAAAGTCAATCTTGAATTTGCATTAATGCTGCGCGAGATCATCGAAATAGCAAGAAGGGTAGAGCAATTACCCGACAAAATCTATTCACTTAAAGAACAAGAGTTCCTGCGCGATTTTGCCAAGTTGTTTGAGATCAAGGTTGCCGCGCGTGAGCGTGAGGCTTGTGCAAAGTTAATTGAAGCAGAAATAGGAATGAACCCTATTTGGCAAAAACACTTAGCAGCAAAATTAAGAGGTGAAGCATGAACATTATTACTGTGGATGAAGAAACGCTAAAACGGATGATTACAGAAGCGGTCAACAATGAGCGTGAGGCGTGTGCAAAGGTGTGTGATATTACGGGGCCAGATGACTGGACTAGTGAAAATTGCGCGGCAAAGATCCGCGCAAGAGGTCAAGTATGAACACCGAAACAATACTTCTCAAGCGCATCGACTCCCTGACGCAAGCGGTGCAGCTGATGGCAACTATGACGGGACAAAGGCTGACACGCCAGCAGCTTTGCGATCGTCTTGGCATACATCGCAACACGCTGGCCAAGAAATTGGAAAATCCTAAATTCCCGCTGCCATGCAAGGATGGGAAATGGCTATTGAGTGAAATTATCGAGTGGGAAAAAACGAACTAGGCCATGCGCTTGGCCAAGTC
>JACCEA010776830.1_pt1 | contig 10820 bp, 13 predicted proteins | sample 7449851 | NCBI WGS metagenome assembly JACCEA01 (sample SAMN15323453, study PRJNA562643) | freshwater metagenome | isolation source: river surface water | place: USA:Blue River Watershed | collected 2017-08-18 | reverse complement strand
TGGCCGTGTTTTTGATGGTCTCGAACAAATGCAATATATGCATAAATAGATAGGCCTATAACAATAAGTAATAAGATAGTTAGGGTCATATTTTCAATGCAGAAAATACCTGGTGGGCAACGTTTTGGCATTGTTTATTTGTAGTTATATATTAAGTAAATATAAAAAGGTCTCGGCAAATAGGATTGCATTCATTCTTGTTGGCGTTATTGTTGTTGAGTTCAAATCGTTCTGCTATTGTATGCAATGAGACCAAGTATGACAATCGAAAAAGACATCAGTGCCATTGAATATTTCTTATTATATGCTTCTGTTCTCTGCTGTAATTGCTCCGGGTCGAAAAAGTTATTGAATTTATCTAGTGGCATAAAGAAATATTTTATTGGAGGGAGACAGTAGCATTTGCGCATATCGCTCTTGTTTCTATATAAAAATCGTTTTCCACTGAAAAAATAAGCTATGTTTTCGAGACCATTACACACTGATTTCTTGGATGGCACAATATCATTATATCTCAGATTTATGCAACGGCCAAACATCGGCTTTAAAAACACACACATCATTTGTGTTAATGCGAATAATAGACAATATAATATAAAACTGGGTATCCATATAACAAGCCATACTATATACATCAACATATCCAAACTATAGAAATAAAAACACCAATTCGCGTTTTTAAATATATTGATTGGGCAGACCAATGCATTTAATATATTAAAATTAATTCCTTCTTGAGACCCGATTTTATCAATATATTGTTTAATCACCACATATCCTATTATACTGACTATAGCTAAAAGTATTATTATTTTTATATCCATTGTGAAAAGGTCAAAGGAATATATTTATTTGTTTTATTTGGTATATTATATTATAAGTTTATAAAATAATATGCGCAGTCTCGATACCTTATGATAACATAGAGATAATTTTGTCTAATTGACCCTTTTTGCTATATCCAGTAAAGGTCTCAGTTTCCTTTTTTTCTTCCTCTTGGTTGGTCTCAGTTTCTTCGGTTTCTTCGGCCTCTTCCTTATCTTCTTCTGGCTTTAAATATACACCAGAGCCACTAGTGGGTGGAATTTCGGTCTCGGTCTCTGGCTCGGCTCCAGTTTCTTGGTTGTCTTCAAACCCTTCGTGACTAATATTTGTGCCATTTTTCAATACAAATGTGAAAACAGTCGAGAGTAATAAGATAATCAACATATTCTTACTAAAAAAAGTGGTGATATATCCAATAAGCATAAAGACTACAATATGGAACCAGCTGCGTTGCACACTGAGCGTGTATAAATAGACCAATGCTATAATGAAAATAGCATATAAGACGAATTTATTGTGGAGGACAGGATTATTTGTTTCTCTTAAAATAGCTTTCAAAAAGGATTTCATTATTCTTTATATATTATACTAATAAAAAAGGTCTCGAATATTATTTTGTTTTTCTATATTGATTGGCATTTTACTCCTTTATCACACCTGGATTTCATCATCTCCGCAATCTCCACTGTCATTATTCTTATCATCCATCACATACAATGGCGGTATATCGTTTGCTGAATATATGTCCAAGACCTCCTTCACCACTTCTTCGCGCTGTATATCTCCTGTATTGAATTCGAAACTGCTGATACTGGTTGACCTGCGCCCGCGGAATTTATTCAAAAAATCTTCGAGACCATTCACAATACCAGCATCATCTGTTTGTTCTAAATCCCCCGTAATGACTAGACGGCTATTTTCCCCTAAACGTGTCATCAACATCTTCATTTGCGCTATAGTGGAATTCTGCATCTCATCGGCGACAATCCAACAGTTCTTGAATGTGCGCCCGCGCATATAACCAAGTGGTGCTATTTCGACTACTTTATCTTCCATCAGTGCCTTCACTTCATTAGGTGTAATAAAATTATGTAGAATGTCGTAAATAGGGCGGACCCAAGGCGCCATTTTCTCCTCTAATGTGCCCGGGAGAAACCCGAGTTCTTCATCTACCGAGACCGATGGCCGGGTGAATATTAGTTTGTCGTATTTTCCCATTAAAAAGTATTTGACACCGTGTTCAGTGGCAAATAGGGTTTTACCGGTCCCTGCGGGCCCGGATGCAATAATAATCTTCTTATGCTTATTTCCTAGATGGCGAACATAGTCCTCTTGATTGTGATTGATGGGTTTTGTGAATTTAGTCTCGAATGCCTGTTTTTCATTTGTCGATAAATACTGCATATTCTCGTATATTTTCTTATTGTTCAATAGAGTTTTTTCTTTCTCAACCTCATTATAATATTCCCTTAATAAGTCTTTTTCGGCCTGTTTCTTGGTTCGCCTGCCACGTTTCTTTTCTTGCTTAAGTGAGCCTACGTCGTGTTTGTCGTCGGCAAAATAGTCCATTGTTCGGTGATTATGATTATTCGTTATAATCTATAATATAATAGTATTATTCGTCCATAAAATAAATTTATTGTTGAGACCATCCACTGCAAAAAAATAAAATAAAATACTATATTATATGACCATCAAACACAATACACCTTTGAACACATCAAGTCCAAAGAAGAATAAAACCCACAAAAAAAGAAAGGCAATAAAGGGCGGTAATCATTCAAAAAAACACGCAAACCCTTTATCTATTTTAGAACAATTTGTTAAACACAATATGCAACATCTGTCGACTGTTCTAAAAAAAACCAAAATGATCACAGAACTCCATTTACACCCAGACAGCAAAACCTCGTTATCTGATATATTACAGGAAGTTAAAACAATGATTGATGCCTATATTGGAACTGCAGAAATCATAGTAAAGCCTGCAAGAAAAACACATAGAAAACATAGTCGCAAACACACAGTTCAAGGAGGAGACAGGAACCGGTCAGATTTCTATATTAGACAAGTATCCCTGCTGTTCAATTATTTTTGTATTAGTATGGTTGTTTATCTGGTTTGTGACTATATTTCTCCACGTTCAGAATATTTGAACAGTCCAGTAACTAATATGATACAAAATACTACTCTAAGCACAAGAGATTATTTAGTTGAACACGTATTATCTCAGATGCGGGAATGCGGGGAACAGGGAATGACCAGAGAGAACAGTATAAATTCTGTTTGTGCAAATATATTTCGAATGAATTCAGAGAGCGATTTTATCAGTAGATTAGAAGACTATAATGCAGATGTTCAAGGCCGGTATTTTCGCGCCCTTCTTTTGAGTAATGGGGGAGAATGGAATTTTTTTATAAATTTTATAGGAGGACAAGTGCACGACAATAATCAAACCCGGATTTTATTTGAAAACTTAAGAGGATACTATATATGGCAAGCCGGACAAACAATAAATGTTATTTTGGCATTTCTTATGTTTTACAGAATTGGTAGAATAGGCTATGGATGTATTGATGATATTATGACATTTACATATTCGACTATTCGCCGTGGTCTCGGATATCCTGACCCCCAACAACCTGTCAGACGACCATTAATAGTATATAGTCATCGTGAAAACATTGTATTAGCTGATGTGTATGTAGAAAATATAGAAATAGAACGTGTTACTGAAATGGTACAGCAAATAGAACCATCTATAATGTCTTCTGAAATACAATTAGTTGACGATATATTATTTATGCCACACGCCGAAGAAATCCCGGTTGCCCAAGCATATCCAGTAATGACAAATATAGTTGATGAAGATATTGCAGATGGTGATAATCAATAAAATAGCACTACAATGCGTATTTTCTGGCAAAAAAATATACAGTTATAACGCAGTGGTCGTGTCAATAATCTGTCATATGTATTTATATCAAAAATATAAAACTAAGATATTATATATATTTAGTAAAAATGACTGACACTGAAACTGGATTTATTGAGCCTATTCTCAAATGCGACAACGCACGTTTCGTAATGTTTCCTATCCAAGACCCTGAAATATGGAAATTATATAAGAAGGAAATCGACTGTTTTTGGACGGTCGGCGAAGTTGACACGTCAAAAGATATGGCAGATTGGAATAAATTAAATAAAGATGAACAGCATTTTATTTCAATGGTTCTCGCCTTCTTCTCATCCAGTGATGGAATTGTGCTCGAGAATTTGGCTGGCAGATTTATGAATGAAATCCAATTATCCGAGGCCCGTGCGTTCTATTCAATGCAAATAGGAATGGAGTCCATCCATAGTGAAATGTATAGTATATTAATTGATAGTTATATTAAAAATGCAGATGAGAAAAACAAATTATTCAATGCACTCGACAACTACCCGTGTATTGCCAAGAAAGGCGAATGGGCCAAGAAATGGATTGCTGACAGAGAAAGTTCATTTGCAACCCGCCTCGTCGCATTCGCCATTATCGAAGGCATCTTTTTCAGCAGTGCATTTGCCTCTATTTATTGGATTAAAAAGCGCGGATTGATGCCTGGGCTCACATTTTCCAATGAGCTCATATCTCGCGATGAGGCGCTCCATACAGAACACGCGGTTGTATTATATGACCGTATTGTGATGAAACTGGAACAGGCCACTGTGCATAATATTATTAAAGAGGCGGTAGATATAGAGAAGGAGTTTATTACGGAGGCAATCCCGTGCCGTATGATAGGTATGAATTCAACCCTGATGATACAATATATTGAATTTGTTGCGGACCGTTTGACTGTGCAATTAGGCTATGATAAAATATACCACTCGGCCAATCCATTTGATTTTATGGAATTGATTAGTATTGAGTCGAAGGTGAATTTCTTTGAGCGCACCAATAGTGAATATGCTCTTGCAAATAAGACGATTAGTGAAGATATATTTAGTTTTAATAGTGATTTTTAGGTAGGCAGTAGGCAATAGACAATAGATATTTTGTGTGAGAATAAATATAAATAATATATTATTAATAGTTATATATTATTTTCCATTACCATCCATACCCCACATAATAAATGATAACTATTGGATTTGTCGGCAACTGTCAATTATTATCTCTCTGTTTCTACACACAGTTTTTATTAAAAGATAATCCTGAATATACTGTGCGATATGTGTGTTATGACAATTCGTTCCACGAACATCTAGACCGCTGGTCAGATAAATGTCATAGTAAAATCCTGGATTACTCAGAAGGCATCGAATACCTAATGAAATGCGACTATATTATTTATAATAAAATTAAAGACCGCACCTCCGTCTTTTTCAATGCGGATGCATTACAGTCTTATGCCAAAAAATCGTGTGTCTTGGTCTCCATTACATCTATTTTCATCGAGCTGGATAAGTATCAGACAGGGATTAGCGAACTCTTATATCGCGATATTATTCAGGGCAATATTATAAAGGTCTCCACTCTTATTTATGAATATATGAAACAAGATGGAAAAAAGTTGGACGACTTGTTGATTACAAAGAACCATCCTACTACCTATTTGTTTATGATAATAATGGATAAATTGTGTAATATAATGGGATTACCGCAATATGGCAAAGAAGTGTTTAATACCCTGGTGCAAAATAGAAACTTAATGGAATTGCCTCTGTGTTAGAGTATATTAGAGTATATTAGAGTATATTATATATTATATAATATATTCATATTGTTGCTTTTGGGAGATGAGGCTCTATTCATCATCATCCTCACTGTCGCTATCAAATTTATTAGAACGCCTGGCATCACTATCCCCCTCTCCATTATTATAAAAATCCAATGTCCTGGCACTAGGATCATAGATATTATCACTGTACTTTGGCATCCAGAATTCAGGAATTAGTCGGCCACAACCCTTATAATGTGTCTCAAATTCCTTTCTATATACGTATTGTTCCGCATTATCCGGAACCAAATGGTCGTGCATTTCACCCATTAATGGCAATGTCATTGCACACTCGCCATATATATTATTTTTTCGCTCTATTGTGGTGATAATACTCATAAATTCCCGCATAAAGGATAGACTTGTTTGGTCTTGAATAAAGGCATATGATGATTTATCCAAGCTTGATACTCCATCGAAAAACTCCTCTTTTGTGCGCCAAATAACATCTTCAGGTATCATTAAATTGTCAGTAGATGTTCTATAATATTCATAAATAAAGGATAGCCTCAAAAAGAATTTCTCGCATTGTTCATTTCTTGTATGGAAACGGGTTTGTGGCGGAATAGACAAATAATATTGGACTAGCGAACGATCCAAGAACGGCGCCATTGCCTGAAATCCAAAATGGTTCATCAGTTTATCAAGTCGTGGGGCGTCGAAATGCGACACATTTTTAATAGTGCGCCTGACTTCGCGGTCGAATTCTACCGAGTCGTCTGCTAAGTACATATATAAATAGCCACCAAATACCTCATCCGCCCCATCACCCGTGAATATAACAGTCGCCTCACTGTAATTGTATATGTGTTTCAATGCAAGATAAGTACATAATGCTGCCCGGACAGTTGCTACGTCATAGTTCTCAATAATACGCACCACCTCAGGAATAGCATCGTATAAATCCTTTTCCTTAATAATAATATCGCTATGATTTGTTCCCAGATGTTCAGCGACTTTCTTTGCATATTCACCGTCTTCACCGCCCTCCATTGATAAACTGAATGTCTCCAACTGGCCAAGATTGTGTGAAACGTGATATTGACGGACTAATCCAGTAATAACACTACTATCTAAGCCACCGGATAGAAGGCACGCCATCTTTTTTCCCATAATATTTGCCAAATTGCAACGTTTTTCTATAGAACGAATTAAATAACGCTGTATATTTAGAACAATCTCTTTATCATCATATTGTGGACTTAAATGATACATAAGGGAGTTAAAACCAGTTGTATAATATCTATGTGAATTGACTGATATATCCCAGGAAGAAAATACCTTTGTCGCCATCTGCATAACAGTGTATGTTCCGGCTTCTATTTCGTGGATATTATATTTACGCTCTTGGGCTGCATTCTCTTCATTTGCTAGTTCGGCCTTTGTTTTCGCCTTTGGCTTTGTCTTTTTTTTTCCTTTTCCGCTAGCATCTGTCTCAGTAGCAGCCGGGGTTTCATCTGGATACACGAGCCTGCGCCATAAATCATAGACACCCTTTAGTTCACTAGAAAATACGACTATTTGGTCTTTTGGGCTCGAAATATTAATAATGTCTGGGCGCAACATATAGAGAGAACGCATACCATATGGGTCGCGTGCAATATAAACCTTGTAATAATCGCCTTTATTGCTGTTGTCAAATAGGATAAATGCAAAATCCCCATCTAACATTTGAAGTGTGTGCTCAATACCATACCTGCGGTATAAATGAATAATGATTTCGTTTGTGTTTTGAGTTCTAGGTATCATATTGGTGAATTTGTATAATTCGCTGTAATTATAGACATTACCGTCGCAAACAAGCATAATATCCCCATCAATAATAGGCTGTATGTTTTCTTCGCTTTCGCTATGATGCCCCATAGATACTTTTATTCCAAAATTAGAAAGATTGCTTGATTTTTTTCCACGGTTTTTAATTTTATTAAATTGCTCTTCGACATAGCCTGGAGTAAATGTATTAGTGTTATTTAGAATAGTAAAAATACCGCACATTGTAATTGCTATATAAATATAATCATTTATCTTTATGTTATTTTTCTATATCATTATCTCGTTATCTTTCTCTCGAACAAATATAGTATTATACTATAGTATATAATATTATACATTGTTTTGAATATGTCTAAACACCCGCAACCTGTTATATTAGAAAAATCGCTGTTATCGAATTATTTATCTAATTTTGATGAGACCAGTAATTTAGAAGAGATGAAGAGTATTTTTTCGAATGCAATGAATATTGTAGAAACTTATACCAATATGGCCGACTACAAAAATATGCCACCAACCCGTTATCCACCACGGGTGGAAGATACTATTCGTCCTGATATACTAGTCATAAAACGCGAAGAAGATAGAGTTCACAATGATAATGAAATAGCTGATGTGTCTAATTTAATATTAAATACCAACAGTAATACAAATATAGAAATCAATGAAAAACACAAACAAGTTGTCAATATGCCTGCAAAGAAATGGGATGCCCTAACACAATTTTATATTGGGTCTCTCAGTGTTGTAGGATTATATATATTGTTTCGTGCAATGAAAAAATAAAGAAAAAAACAAGAGCTATTGCACAATTTCACTATTTATTCATAATAGATGAAAATAACGCGAATGTGCTAACAGGTTGTTTTTTTGATTTTGATTTTGTATTGGGTTTAGTCTTTGTTTGTGTTTTTTTGGTAGTCTTCTTAATAGAAGTATTTTTTCTGGTCTTTCTTGTATTTGAAATATAACCGCCTTTTTGGGTCTTGTTTGAACGCTTTTGCATAGTTGTTTATAGTGTAGTATGTAGTATATAATAGTATTATATTTTCTTATTCATATTTTGCATAATATAATCAAGCTTTCTTTCCATTTCATTTAATTGGCGCTGGATGCTTTCTAAATTATCAGCGGCACCATAGACGAGCATTATTTTCTTGATTTGGTAATAAATAGAGCTACAGATAATGAATACTGACACGAGGCCGATTATAAATGCAGCATTATCAGTAGCTTGTTGTTCAGCAGGAATAGTAGGTAGTTGCATTGTTGTTGTTATTTTATGTTTTATATTAATGTAAAACACAAAAGGATATATGAGGAAAAAGTAAATCAATTTTCTGGGACTGATCCAAAAATCAGTTCCAAAAAAGGTCTCAAACAATTATTTATAGACGGTATCTTTTATAGATTTCAAGTGCAACTAGACCACCGAATATTTGAGCAACAACAAATGGCACTATTTCTGCTGTAGGGATTTTGCCGGCAGATGCAAGGGTAATAGTTAATGCAGGGTTAAATAATCCACCAGAGACATTAGCGGTTAATAGTATGGCTAAAGCAAGTGCGGCACCAATGGCAAGTGGATTGCCAGTAGCGAGAATAACATAGACGAAAAAGATGGTTCCTAAAAATTCAACTAAATACTTGTACATTATATGACTTATATATCATTATGATATTTTTTATATAGAAAATTGAAATACTATTTCATAAAAATAAATAAGGTCTACATATAAAATACTATATTAACAATGACAACAATAACAACAACTAATGAAATTGATAGCATCACTGATGCATTAGATAAAAAGCTAGCAATCACTATTTCTGATAGTGATACCACAATCGAGGTCTCAAAATTACAACTATGTAAACAAAAAGGTCTCGAATGGATCGAAAAAATGCTTGCAAAAGAACAAACAACCACTAAACCTGGTTCAATATCTTATCTCTTATTTGGAGCTAAACCCAGCGAACAATCCATCAATATAAAGATGGGGCGGTTTGGTGAATACCTTGTGAAAGAATTGATACAAACAAATAAAGACCTCGAATTATTACAATGTGGTGTTCAGTCTGTCAATGACAAGAAAAAAGATATAGACCTCATCTTCAAAAATGAAACGACAAAAACAGTGTATTATTATGAACTGAAAGGCAATATAGAGCTTGATACAGAAAAAATCCCGGCGACAATAGCAAAATGCAAAGAAATTGAGACCTATATCCAGGGTCATTATCCTGATTATAAGATACATATTGGTGTATTAAACTGGAGTGTCTATAACCGCACTATATTGACCTCTGGTATTTCTAATATAGCGCGATTTGAAGCCAGTGGAGTGAAGATAAACCATATGTCTGATTTCTTGGCAGTGATTGGAGTAGAGTGGATTGAGAGCGATTTTTATGAATATTTTCGAGACCTTGGAAAAATAATAAAAAAATAGATCGAGACCATTATTCGAGACCATTATTCGAGACCATTATTCGAGACCACCAATAAAAATGCAATATTTATGATATATTGTATTTTTTCATTTGTGTTGGTCTCTAATAATTTTTTATAACCAAATGTTTTGTATTTATTTCATCTCCTATTCTTCCCGAATGTAATTTAAACTTGTACTTCTTGTCATATTCATCAACAATATAATCCTTATATAATTCCACTATAAAATCGGTTTTACCAATAACCATCAGACACTTATTTTTGGTGGTCTTGAATAAATTCGCCAATTTAATCTGCTCTTCCCTGCCAAACTTGCAATATCCATAATCTGTAAACTCGCTATCATATGGCGGGTCTAGAAAGACAAAATTATCCTTGTCATTATATTTTTCAAATATGGTCTCAAAACCTTTATTATATATTTCTGTGCGTTTTAATAATGTTTCATAGCACGGGTTCTTCAAATCACTATAATTAATGGTCTTATATCTGCCAAATGGAATATTGAATTTTCCATCTTTATTATAACGCAACATTCCTCTAAATGCTGTTTTACGCTGGTAATAGAACCGCTTGGCATTGTCAAGGGGTGTTTTAATTTCCATATGGTCTCGAACCTTGTAATAGGTCACCTCATTATTAGGAGTTTTTTCCATAAACTCGTATATTTCGGATGAATGTCCATCACCAATGGCTTTATATAGGTCTATTAATTCAGGATGAACATCGGATATAACTGCTTTTTGTGGATTTAAATAGAAATAGAGTGAACCGCCACCAATAAAGGGTTCAATATAGGTCTTATATTCAGGAATGTATTTCTCGAACATTTTGATTTCATCGGATTTTCCGCCGCTCCATTTAATGAGAGGCTTGATATGGGTATTACAGTTAGTTGGGGACTGAGGGGTAGTTAATAGGGCGATTAGTTCATCTTTCTTTTTGCTTTTGCAATTAGTGAGACCTTTTTCTTGACATAGGGTCAATAGGTCTTGCTTTGTCTT
>JACCEA011819790.1_pt1 | contig 10822 bp, 10 predicted proteins | sample 7449851 | NCBI WGS metagenome assembly JACCEA01 (sample SAMN15323453, study PRJNA562643) | freshwater metagenome | isolation source: river surface water | place: USA:Blue River Watershed | collected 2017-08-18 | reverse complement strand
GGTCTGCCGGATGGTTTCGGGGCGACCGTCGATCACGCGCACCTTGGTGCCATTGCCCGGGTCGACGCCCTGCATGCCGCATTTGCTGGCCAGCGTGAAGCGGTTGCGGTGCGGCTTCATCACCTGGCCCACCAGCGTCTCGTTGGCCCCAAAGCCATACAAGGCAGCGGTGTCGAAAAACGTCACACCCTGGTCGAGTGCGGAGAGCAAAACCCGCTCGCCCTGCTGGGCAGACACGGGTGCACCGTAGGCATGGCTGAGGTTCATGCAGCCCAAGCCGATGGCGCTGACGGAAAAGGAGGCGATTTGGCGATTTTTCATGGTCGTATCTTAGCCACTTCAGACCCTCCCACAGGCCGACTTGCGCCACCAGAGCCCAGAAAAGGGTCAAGACCGAAAACCCAGCGGAGACGGCGAAGCACATGTGGCCTGAAATTGCCAGGGCGCATCCGAACCCTCGTGCAAAGGGGCTTGATCACTCACATCGATCAACACCATGCGGTTTTCCTGGCCCCACTCGTCGGCAGTGGCATCAATGCGCACGAGCATGGCCTTGCGGTGCGCTGTGGCCTTCAACACTGCCCAGCAATGACGCCGACATTGCCCCCCCAGCACCTCTTGGTGAAATTGTCCAAAAGAAGCTTGAGATGGCGCATCCAAAAAATCGGAAAACAGGTGGTGTTGACACTTTGAGCGTTGGATATCCAGCAGGATCGCACCTGCCAGATTGGTCTGCAACACGCGGCCCTGCGCATCGAGAGTGACAAAACCGACCGGGGCAAAATCGTAGACATCCATGTACTTTTGCAAATCAGCAGAGGGCTCTAACGCCTTGTCGGGCGGCATGCCATAAGGCAACAAAGCCGCGCCCCTATCGACAGGTTCAGACCATTGGGAAGCCAGATCCAGCGCGGGATTTTGTCGTCCCACACGGGCCAATTGTTGCAGGTAACGCTGCGATTCAACTTGGCCATGTGCATGGCACTCACAGGCCATGGCGCGCAATCCATCGGTGTCTTTCAGCGTGATTTTTCCCCGGTTGATGGCGATCAAACCCGCCGCCTGAAAACGTCCCGCCGCCTGGGTCACCGATTCGCGCCGCACGCCCAACATGTGGGCAATGGTGTCATGCGTGACGCGCAATTCCTGGTGGTTGGCCCCCTGGGCGTTGCTCAGCAGCCAATGACTCAAGCGCTCAGACACGGCGTGATGACGACTGCACAAAATGCTTTGCGCCATCTGTGTGATTTGCCACTGCACATAAAGCAGGGCCAGACGGTGCAAGTGTCCTTGTTTGCCGAGTTCATGCAAAAACGCATCGACCCCCATCCGCAATGCCTGCCCACCGCACTGCACTTGAACCGTGTGCTGCATCTCCCAGCCGCCCAGGACCCAAGGCACACCGACCAGACCATCGCGCCCCACCAAGGCCAACTCGGCAGTTTCGCCATCGGCCGTGTGAGAAACCCAGGAAACACTGCAATTGATCGGGAAATAAACATGCTGCAAGTTCATACCCGACTGAACGATCACTTGGCCTGAAGCCAGTGTCACATGCTCGAGGTGCGGGGCCAGCGCAGACCATTCCGCCAAAGGCAAATTCGCCAATATGAAATTTTCACCAGCATTCCTTGGGGCCACACTCCGACTGTTGGATGCCTTCATACCCAAGGCTTGCCGTCCTGAGGTGGGCAAAGCCAAGGGCTCATGAAACAGCGCCTCCAATTCTGGCCCACTGACGAGGCTGGCCGAGTGATGGGCGCTTGGTGTGATGGCCTGAGTGTTCAACATGTTTGACTCCATTCATCTCGGCCACTGCAACCATTGCAGAAAGTGCCATGGTCCCATGCTCGGACTTTGTAAAAGTGGTGTCGATCGATCGAAAGGTCTGTTTTCATACACCAAGAGGCCTACCCCCGGCGGTTCCAACACCGAACACCCAGCAGGTGCATTCCCGGGCTCAAATCCAAGCAAAAGTGCATCGGCACTTTCAGCGTGTGCGTTGGACAAGTACCTCATCGCTCTGAAACTTGGCTTAAAAACCACAGGATTCAAGGGGATACGTTGGATCAACATGGACCAACGCTCTGGCCATGTACACCGCCGGATTCTCTGGGGTGATCGGCATCACACTGGCCTCCAACTGCACCACCACGAGGGTGGACGCCGTGACCACCGGCGCGATCAACCCGACCTCGCCAGTTTCGGCACCTGCCAGCACGGCCAGCGGCCCTTGAACAATGCGCCAGCGGTAGTTGAACACCGTGTCGGTGGGCAGCCCATTGGCAGACAAACTGATCGGCGCCCCAGGCTGGCAAATGCTCGCCACGGGCGTCACGGACATGCCCTGCAGATAAGTTCCGGCAGGGGGGATGCCATTGGGCGCCAGGTTGGGCTGCACACGCAACTGTCGTGTGTAACTCACCTGACGACCCACCTCATTCAAGCCTGAAAGCGTCAACTCATACAGAGCATCCGTGGCAATGCTTTGCCCTTCGGCTAAAACCGTCAGTTTGCATTCCCAGTCGCTGCCCCCAGATCCGGCGGGCGATGTGGCCGTGGCCAGGGTTGGGGCGATCGAATCGTTTTTGAGGGCCACAGCACAGTCCTGATTGAAGACGGTCAGCACCGGGTTTGTGGCCGACAAGGGCATGACGGACCAAGACATGTTGGTCAGACGGTACTTGACGCTTTCCAGAGATCCCGACACCACTCCAGCTTCACCCGCTTTGAGCAACACTTCATCGCCGCTGTTGGCCGAAATGCCACCACTGCCCTGCCCGCCACAGCCGAGCAACATGACCGCAGCAGACACTGCGACGGACACCGCCGATGTGGTGCGCAAGGCGCGCGGCCACTTGTTGAATGTGAACGCAGAACTCATCAATGGCTCTCTTTCAGGGTTTAGGGTGAGGTGAGGGAGACACAACCATTGCATGCTGAACGCTTATCGCAGGCTTGTCTGTGTCGCAACACACCATCGTGCAAAGCCACGGCTCACTTGAACAAACTCGGCGGCGAAATGACGCCGTAATTCGGACCGATGCCCCCCGAAGGCAAAAAAGTGCATTCGTTGCTCATCTGGACTTGGATGTATTTTTCGCTCCCGCCTTCGGCCTTGAGCAACTTCATGCAAGCAAACCCCCTGATCGTGGCGCTCGCACCTGACACCACTTCATCAACGATGGGCAGCACCACCAAATCACATGGGAAGCTTGCAGCCCCTATGCAGTTTTGTACGGCCGAGTACAGACTGGTTTTGCTGCCGCTTTCCAGGGTCACCGTATCCCCCAACGACAACATGGGCGGCGTCGGATCAAAAAGATCCGCATCATGCGCAATGATCTTATCGATCAAATTGGCCCCTTTGCCCTCGAAATTGAGGGATGTCCATTGGCCTTTGGCACAAGGATCAGGCGACTTTTCTCGCGCGATTTCAAACACAAAAGGTATTAAGGTTGTGGGGTCAACTTTCGGCCCCGGTGGCTGAGCGTTCAGGTCCCAATAGGTTTGGTACATGCACTGCGCAACCGCCAACGGAAAAGCCAATGCCGCGCTGGATGGGCTGTGCACGCCCGCCACCGCCGTCACCCGCAGCGGTTTGGCATAGACGCCCCAAATACTGGCCAAAAAAGTCCTGACTGGACCCTGGTTTTGTCCCTCGCTTTTGCCCAAGCTCACTTGCACGGCGGGCGCGTCGTCGGCACCCGGCGACATGGGCAAGCCTTGCAAGCCCGTGGCGGCCTGGGTCGTGTCCCAATAACCGGTTTGCACCTGGCCGTCGGCGAGTGCGTGGCCTGCTGCTCGGTTCAATTCAATGGCGTCTTTGGCGGTGCTTTCCGCAGTTGCCCAGTCAAGCGTTGATGCCCCGTTTTTGTAGAGTTTGCGGGCCCCGGCCAACGCCGCTGCATCGGCATCGTTTTGCAGCTCGTTGCGCACGACATGCAAATAAGCAAGGTCCACGGCCAGGGCACCTGCGCCCAAAAGCACGGGCAAAGTCAGGGCGACCAAGACGCTGACCGCGCCTTTTTGAGAATTGGAAAACCGTCCGATTTTTTTCATGACCGTGTCCTTCATTCGTAAACCATCACCGTGCTGGCCTGCAACACCCAAGGCTTGCCCAGGCTTTGAAAAAAGCTGCCCAAACCAATGCCTTCAAAGGTGTAGCTCACCGTGACCTGCAGCGTCGGATCGCCGCCCAAGCTGCCCTTTTGAATGAGCACGGTGGGCTGCGCCGGGTTGGCGCCAAAGCTGACCAGCGCGCTTTGCGCGTATTGGGTCACGACCTGACGGATTTGCGCATCGGTCAGCAGCGGGTTGCGTGCCACGATGCCCGCGCGGGCACCTTCGCGGCTGGCGTTGGTGATCACGACCTTGTCGTACAAAGCCAGACTCGCATCGATGCCCCCAATCAACAGGCCCAAGAGGATGGGCAAGATGAGTGCGAACTCAACCACGGCCGCACCGCGCTGCTGCGCAGGGTTTATAGGGTGGCTACGAGGCTGGCGAGAGGGGTTTTGGAGCCATGTCATCGGCAATCTCCTGAACGGGACCCGCGTGGGCCCCATGAAAAACCCCGACCTTAAAGACGCCATCGGCTTGTTTCGGTGCGCTGGCGCACCGGGCTCTTTGCATACCCCCGAAATCATCACTTTGGTGCTTTAGCGCACCGTGTGAAGGCGCTGAATTTTTTAAAGTGAGCTGGCGGTTTGGAAATTTCCTGACCGCTGCAAAGCCTCCATGCTGCACACGAACAACCCTGTTGTGTGCTGTGCGCAAAGTGGCTTGAAGCTCACCACGACCTTTCAACTCAGGAGTTAGCACATGAAAAACTTTTCTCAATCTTTCAAGACATTTTTGGCCGATGAAGATGGTGCAACCGCCATTGAATACGGACTGCTGGCCTCGCTGATCGCGTTGGCCATTGTGGGTGGTGCCACTGCCTTGGGCGGCTCCCTCGACGCCTTGTTCACCAGTGTGTCCGGCACACTGGATGCCGCGTTGGAGTAATCAACACCAGCCTAATGTGGATCACCTCTTCAACCTGCAACACCCCATGCCTGTCCGCCTTTTTGAATGGCTACATCTGGCCGCACTGGCCGCCATGCTTTTGGCGGCCATGTGGCACGACACCGCCACGCGCCGCATTCCCAACACCTTGGTGTTGTGGGGCAGCTTGACCGCCTTGGGGCTGTCACTGTCACCCCACGGCATCGGTTGGGGCTCAGCGTTGGCCGGGGGCATGGTGGGGTTGTTGGGTTTTCTGGTGTTCTACCTGCTGCGGGCCGTGGGCGCTGGCGATGTGAAGCTGGCCGGCGCCACGGGCCTGTTTGTGGGGTACCCCGACATGCTGTGGGTCAACCTGCTCATCTTGCTGGCCGGCGGTGTGCTGTCCATCGCTTGGGCCGTGTTCAGCGGACAGCTGGGCCAGACCTTGCACAACCTGAACGCCGGTATCACCCAACTTTGGCTCAGCCGGCAACACGGTCCGAGCGCTGTTCGCACGGCCTTTCCGGTGAGCGCCACACGCATGCCTTACGCCCTGGCGATTGGTGCGGGCACGGCAGTGCACATGCTCAAGCTCTGGCCTTTTTCGTGAATTCTTTAGCCTGGCAAGGACTTTCTTTTATGAGAAAAATTAGACCACTGGGTGCACTGATGCTGGCCTTGATACTGGGCCTGGCGGCCGCTGCTTATGCCGCCAGCTGGTTGCAGCAACAAAACGCGTCCAACACCTTGCAAGTGATCGTGGCCAAACGCGATTTGCAAATGGGCACCCGGCTGCAACCGGACATGTTGCAGACCTTGGACTGGCCCAAAGCCGCGGCCATTCAGGACCCCTTGACCACCCTGGACCAAGCGGTGGGCCGGGTCATCCATGTGCCAGTGCTGCGCGGCGAGCCTTTGCTGCAAGGCAAACTCGCGGCTGTGGGTGAAAAAGGCGGCCTGTCCTCGGTCCTCGCCCCTGGGCAACGTGCGGTCACTGTCAAGGTCAATGAAATCATGGGCGTGGCCGGTTTTGCATTGCCCGGCAATTTTGTGGATGTGATGGTCAACACACCCGACAGCCAAAACCAGCCCGTCTCCAAGATTGTCATCGAGCGCATCCGGGTGCTGGCCGTGGCGCAAGACGTGTCCACCAACGAGAGCAAACCCCGCGTGGTCAATGCCGTGACTCTTCAGGTCAGCCCGCAGCAGGCCGAACAAATTGACCTGGCCCGCAGCGTGGGCACCTTGTCGCTGGTGCTGCGCAGCCACAGCGACAACATGCCGGTGCAAACCGCCGGTGCGCGCAAACTGGACCTGCTGCCCCAGGTGGCCGCTGCGGTGGTGGTTGCCACTGCCAACAAAACTGCGCAACCACGGCCGCGAGCCAGTCGGCCCGCGCCTGCCGCCACCCCCATCGAACCCCTTGCATCACCGACGCCAGAGCCGGTTCGGTTCGAGGTCATCCGGGGTCTGTCTTTGTCTCAAGAGTGAGTCCATGACGACCTGCGCTCAAGCAACCGGCACGCCGCACTCAGCGGCCAACAGCCTACCGAAGTCTGTCCATCCGTCACCAAAAAGAGAGCCCCATGCCAGCCATCCTGCCCCTCCAAACGCCCCTCACTCTCTGCATGGTTTTGTCGCTCGCCTGTGCAGGGCCTCAGGCTGCGCAGGCGGCGCCTCCAGCGACCACCGCCACCCACGCCGCAACCGTGACCCACAGCCCAAACACCGCGAAGGCCGTCACACGCAGCGGGGCCAAATCGTCGAGCAAGCCCGAAATTCAAACCCAAGGTCCGGTGATCTTGGCCCCGGCCCTGCGCCTGACGGCGGGCAAGTCCATGCTGCTGCAGTTGTCCGAAAACGCCGAGCGCCTGTCGGTGGGCAATCCTGATGTGGCCGACGTGGTGCTGATCAATCCGCGCGAGATTTACCTGCTTGGTAAAAAATCCGGCCACACCAACTTGTTGGTCTGGACAGCCCAAGGCAGTACCACCTTGCGCGACATCAGCGTAGGTGCCGACACCGACAGCCTGCACGCCAAACTGCGCGAATACGTGCCCAGTGCGGAAAACCTGCGCGTCGACAGTGTGGCCGATACCCTGGTGCTGAGTGGGCGCGTGAGCGACGGCATGAAAGTGCAGCGCCTCATGTCCTTGACCGAGGCCTTCAATGGCAACAAGAAAGTCATCAACCTGCTGCGCGTGCAGGGTACGCAGCAAGTCATGCTCGAAGTCAAGGTGGCCGAGGTCTCCAAAACACTCCTTGACGAACTGGGTGTGGACATGAACCTGACCCGAACCATCGGCAACACCTCGGTGAACCTGCTCTCGCAACTGCTCAGCGCCGGGTCCACCGCGCTGACAGCAGCCAGTGCCAAAGGCCTGAGCACCATCACGCTGACCGCCGAGATGAAAAAAGGCCTGGTCAAGGTCTTGGCTGAACCCACCATCACCGCCATGAGCGGGCAAGAGGGATCGTTCTTGGCCGGTGGAAAAATCTACATCCCCGTCCCCCAGACCAATGCCAACGGCGGCACCACCATCACCCTGGAAGAAAAAGAATTTGGTGTGGGTCTGCGCTTTTTACCCACCGTTCTCGAAGATGGGCTGATCAACCTGCGTGTGACGCCCGAGGTCTCGGAGTTGTCGCAAGTGGGCACCACGGTCAAAGGCTTGGGTGGTCAAAGCAGCTTGCTGCCCAGCATCACCACGCGTCGCGCCTCCACCACGGTGCAACTGCGCGATGGCGAAAGCTTTGCCATCGGCGGTCTCGTGAAAAGCAACGTGACTCAGACCATCAAGGCCTTCCCGATTTTGGGCGAACTGCCCATCCTGGGTCCGCTCTTTCGCAGCACGGCCTTTCAGACCGACAAGTCCGAGCTGCTGTTTGTGGTGACACCACGACTGGCCCGCGTCTTGCCGCCCGACTTCGCGCTGCCCACCGACAGCTACATCCCACCCACCCGCAGCGAGTACTTCTGGAAGGGCCAAATCGAAGGTACCCCGCCCGATCACACGCCTGCCGCGCCCACCCATCCTGGAATGCCACAGCCCCTGCCCGAAAACCGACCTGAACCTGCAACCAAGCCAGCAGACGAAGCCTCGCGCTCTTCCAACTCGTGAACCCGGAGAAACCTGCCATGAACTTCATGCCCCCGCCCCTGCGTTGCTTGAGCATCGTTGGCCTGAGCTTGGCCTTGGCCGCCTGCGACACCCCACCCACCCTGGTCGACCAACACTTTGGCATGGCTGTACAGCGCGTCCAGACTCAACAAAGCCAGCAAAAGGCGCCAGTGGCCGACACCGATGGCGCAGCAGCCCTGTCGGGCGTGACGCGTTACCAGCAAAGTTTCCAGACCCCACCCGCACCCACCCCCATCTTCAGCATCGGTTTGGGTGCCGCCAGCGCACCCTGAAAGTTTTGCCATGACCATCCATGTGATCGCCTCCAACGAAACCCTGTTGAACTCGCTGCGCAGCAGCTTGCAACAAAGCGCCCTGCCTCTGGACAGTGCCCGACTGCGCACCCCGGCCAATGGTTTACTCGAATCGCTGCAGGCCCTGGACGATGCGCCTGCGGGCACCATCGTGCTGCTTGACAGTCCAATCAGCCCAGACATCATGGCCAACGATGACCTGACCGCACTGGAAAGCTGGCTGCGCCAAAGGCCGCAACTGAACGTGCTGCTGCTGAGCGAAGACAACAGCAATGCGCTGCTGATGCGGGCCATGCGAGCGGGTGTTCGCGAAGTCATGCCGCTGCCGCTCAACCCGGCCGAATTGACCCAAACCCTGCAGCGCTGGAACGAGCGCGCCCTGACCCCAACCAGACCCAACACCGCCACCAGCCCAGCGAGTAGCACGGCGTCCAGCACCGCCCCCGCAGCATCCGAGCGACCCGGCCGACTGGTCGCCTTCATGGGCTGCAAAGGCGGCAATGGCACCAGCTTTGTGGCGGCCAACATGGCGCACATCATGGCCAACGAATTTGGCAAAAAATGCGCCTTTGTCGACTTGGACCTGCAATGCGGCGATGCCTCGTTTTACCTGAGCAGCGGCGCCAACAAACACAGCCTGGGCGACTTGACACGGCAAATTGACCGGCTTGATGTGCAACTGCTGGCCAGCTGCCTGCACCCCGTCACGCCGCGACTGAACCTGCTGGCTGCGCCCCACTCCTTGGAAAACGCCATGGCCATCAATCCACAAGACATCGAAAAAGTGCTCGCCCTGGTGCGCAGCCAGCATGAGCATGTGGTGGTCGACCTGCCGCGCAACCTGAACGCACTGACGCTGAAGGTGCTGGACATGGCCGATGTGGTCTACATCGTGATGCAAAGCCAGACCCCGGATGTGCGTGATGCCCAACGGCTGGTCAACATGATGCGGGCCTTGGGACTGAACGAAACCAAGCTGCGTCTGCTGGTCAACCGCTTCGTACCGCGTGGCTGGGTCAGCCTGAACGAGCTGGAAAAAGCCGTCGGCCTGAAAGTGCAGCAAAGTATTCCCAGCGGCCCAGAATGGGTCGACGAATCCCTGCACATCGGACAGCCCCTGTCGGTGGTGAACGACCACAACGCCGTGCTCCATGCCCTGCGCGAGGCTACCGGTTCGCTGCTGGAGAGCGCGCCCCACAAGCACCGCCACTGGATGCAACGCTTCATCGGGCAAAGCGCCTGAACTGCTCACAACACACCTTGCTTGGCTGCCCCTAAAGGAGAGATCTTTGAACCTGAACCTGCGCCGCCAATTTGAAAACGCCAGTCATGCCACTGCGCTGCTCGTCCCTGTGCTCGACAAACCTGCACACGCGCCCGATACCCGGCCCCTGACCCCGCCCCCCCCCCTCCCCTCGGCTGAAGCCATAGCCGCTTACCCCAAAACGCCGGGGGTCCGCCTGGACGACATCAAAACCCGCATCCATCAGGAAATTTTGTCGCTCATGGACTGGCAGCGCATGGAAAGCATGGCCCCCGATCGCCTGCGCACCGAGCTCAAGGCGCTGACCGAAGAGCTGATTGCCACGCACAAATTGGCGCTCAATGAAACCGAGCGCCGCCTCATCATCCAGGCCATTCAAGACGAAATGCTGGGTCTGGGCCCGATCGAGTCATTGCTTTGTGACCCCACCGTCTCGGACATCCTGGTCAACGGGCCCTTCCAAGTCTACGTCGAGCGTCACGGAAAAATCGTGCACACCGATGTGCAGTTCGACAACGAAGCCCACTTGCTGCGGGTCATTGACCGCATCGTCTCACGCATCGGGCGGCGCGTGGACGAGATGAGCCCCATGGTCGATGCGCGGCTGCCCGACGGCTCGCGCGTGAACGCGGTCATCGCGCCCCTGGCCATGGATGGGCCCTTGCTCTCGATCCGCCGCTTTGCGGTGGTGCCCTTCAGCGTGCACGACCTCATTGGCATGGGCACGCTCACCACCGGCATGGCCGATTTGATTCAGGGCTTGGTGCGGGCCCGGCTGAATGTGCTGGTCTCTGGCGGCACGGGCAGCGGCAAGACCACGCTGCTGAATGTCATGTCGGCCAGCATTCCTGGCGACGAGCGCATCATCACCATCGAAGACGCGGCCGAGCTGCAACTGCAGCAGCCCCATGTGGTGCGCATGGAAACGCGCCCGCCCAACATCGAGGGCAAGGGCGAAATCTCGCAGCGTGAGCTGCTGCGCAACAGCCTGCGCATGCGACCCGACCGCATCATCATGGGCGAAGTACGCGGCGGTGAAGTGCTCGACATGCTGCAGGCCATGAACACCGGACACGATGGCTCGATGACCACCATCCACGCCAATTCACCGCGCGACGCGCTCACCCGGCTCG
>JACCEA011296659.1_pt1 | contig 10824 bp, 11 predicted proteins | sample 7449851 | NCBI WGS metagenome assembly JACCEA01 (sample SAMN15323453, study PRJNA562643) | freshwater metagenome | isolation source: river surface water | place: USA:Blue River Watershed | collected 2017-08-18 | reverse complement strand
GTTTGTTGCCTTTAACTGATGGTACAACCTTGCGTACTTTTCTGTCAAAGTTACTCAATTGTGACCCCATGAGGATCTCGAAGAAATTTGTGGGGCAAAATTGCATAGGAAAGGTATTGAGATACTCAAGTAGTAGATAATATTAAATTTGCAATACATTTTTCAGCAAGTATTTCGTCGGCGCCAGCAAGATTTTGATAAACTTACCAACGAACAAATCGAAAGAAGCAGAAAAGAATTGGCCGAATTAGAACGAAAATTTCAAGAGCGAGTTCTACAAACCAGCAGAAGTTTGAAGTCGTCCACAGGAAAAGGTGGGTGGGTGGGTGCAAGTGTTGTTATTTCATTAATTGGGTTTCATTTTAGATGGAGGTAGTGATGACGAACATGCCCCGCTTCCGTGGATGCATGATGAGCCCGCAGCCCCAACCAGCTCTGATGGTCCAAAACCTAATGGTCGTGCAACATCGAGCATTCCCCAGAGCAAAGGTGTCATCTCATTGGTGGGTGCATCAGTTACATCAACGATGGGGGCATCTTCTTCATCCAGCAGCACATCCAATGCAAATCTTCCGGATCAAGTGCAGTTTGCCAATGTGAGATTATTTCAACATTTTCTTGTGGAATCTTTTGTGATATGGTTAATTCTATACAGAACCTTCCACAATTTCCTCAAACCTCATACAGCTTAGGAGAAGGAGAGTATGCATCGATGCCTCAAATGAATCCAGGAGGAATGTATGTGAATGGATTCCCTCCATATTACGCCGTTCCTCCTCCAGGTGCTAATTATTTATCTGGCTTGACGATGGCTGTCCCAAAAGATTCGTCAGGTGGAATAAATGGTTCTGCCAATGGCTTCCCTCGGACTCCGTCGTTTGATGTGTTTTATCCCAATAGTTCTTTGGAAATGAATCAATTTCGATCATCTTTTGCTTTTCTGGGACCTGATGGTCTTCCTGCAAATTCTTCGTTTGGATTCCCTTCCCAAGATTGGCCATCAATGAGCAATCTGTTGGGTAATGAATCGATGGAAAATATAGCCCAACTTATGCAGTCATATCAAGTACAGCAAAACGGGGACATTCCACCAAGCATAAAAGGAGATAGTGATGATCGAAATGTCGAATTGATTGGAAAGGATCAAAGCAAATTGATCGAAGATATTGGATATCCTTTGGACGAGCCGATTTCTGGATCAACATCTGGTTTTCAGTATCGCACCAAACCAACAGAGCAAGAAATCAAAGTCCCAGCAGGTTCTAAAATGGTAGATCAACTCAATTTCAACATACCTTCTGACTCAATTAATATGGTAGTCTCCTCTGGTAATCGTCAGAATGGTATTGACACAAACTCATTGCCCATCGCCAATTCAATGGCGATCCCGAGGAACTCATCTGTTGACAATTTTTGGTAGGTCTTAACACTTGTTTCATCGACGTCTTTCTTATATTTATGTTGCAGGATGCTTGTCAATTTGGGTGATTTACCGCGTCCTGATCATGGCGTTCTATCAGAAACGTTGTGGCAGTCGAAGCACATTCAAGGTACGGCAATGACAACACCCCAAGTGGGACCATTATCTGATGTGTCACCGGAAACGTCCCAACTGCCCGGGTCAAAACGAAATCATGACAAAACGAAGGTGGAGTTAACTGGCAGTAAGAAAGCAAAACCTGACAGTTTATTTTCAAAATAAAATTATTGTGCATATTATATTATATTGATTTATTTGTAGCTTTTGTTGATTCTTATGTAAACACAATCCATGTGTATATCTTTAATTTAATTTTATGGCAGCACGTGCTGGTAAATATTTTAGTTTTGTTTTTCTTCACCTACTTCTTATTTTCATTACAACAACCAACTAATTGTTAACAAAAAAAAATATTTAATGCAAAGCTACTCATTTCAATCAGTTCATATTTAAATAATAGTGTAATAGTAATTATTAAAAAAAAGAATATATTGCACTCCGATATTCCAGTCATATGACGGTAACCTAGAGCCACTAGGAGAGGAGAAACCACATAATTAAATTGTTTCGAAAATAACTCGATGTAATATAATTCACCTAAAGAAACAAAACAGTTTGGATTATCATTGATTAGTTGTTATTTACGTTATTGGATATATATATAACATACCTAGTTCTATTGTGTATTGTGATATATGTGTATAGTACGTACCATAGTTCAACAGGGATAAGATAGCAAACTGAGATTGTCTTGTGTAGTTGGTGTAGATTATGTGAATAGTTATAGATTGTATTCATTTTAAGTCCTGCCTATGGCTATCCAAAATTTATTCGTAATTCTTTATTTTAATCGATAGATTTATTGATTTTGAGGATTTGTAATTGCCAATCATGCAGATTGTGTATCTATGAATAATGACAAGAGATTGCGTTAAATTGAACAAAGTAGTCTGGGAAGATCTACTCCTCATCACTGTGCTTGATATAATATCGATGGGAGAAACTGTTGAAGATATAGTGTGAATATCATAAAGACTGTCTTTGTATGATAAATATGTCCTACCGCTTCGTTATATTTCATAATTAAACTTCCTTCATGGCACCGTTTTAATGCATGTATCTTAATGTAATCTACAAGCTTTGTTCAATTTTGTGAATTTCATAATAATTGTGCATACGATGGTAACAACTTGATTGAGCAAGATGTATGATATTGTCTACTCATATAGACCTACCCAAAAGCTAACTTTGATGACTTCAAAATTTATTTCAACTAAATAATACAGATTTATTTGCCTCTCTGCTTCCCTCCATGTATTGGAATGAATATTTTCCGCTTTCCCAATAAATAAAGTCCACAATTGCAACTAGGTGACTGATCAGTTTCGTAATGAATCAAACAAATATATTATGGCGCACCGCAAATACAACCATTTGCATGTATACACTTCTCCTATACCACCATTTGCATGTAAACTTACAACATCTTATTTCGTAATTGAATTATGAATGTAATAACTTATGAATTAGTACGTAGGTAGGTTCTTTTTCTGATAATCATCTCTGTATATAAAGTTAAGTCGAAAAAAATCTATGAAAATAATGTAAAGACAGCACCGAAATATGGCACAATTATGGGAAAATATTGAAACGTTGCTCAGAGATTTGATGGCATTGATATCACTGACGTTGCCGGAAGGCACGTTAAGAATGTTCAATCCTTAAAATGCCTTCCGGTTTGGGATATTTTTGGCCACGTACCAGTTCCGCTGTCGATAGTTAGATCCGCTATCGACAGCGGAACTGACGAACAAAATTTTTGATTCGCATAAAAAACAATAGCAAATAGTTGGTTATTCCTTTGGCAGAATAGGCTCCTGTGGTTAGGAGAATTTCTTGATAACCGATTTTAAAAACCGACCAAACACATCATCTCTCCAAACGATCTTTTTGAGCAGTCTACTACAGTAATAATAATAGTTATTATTCCCAGTACATAATAGAGACCGATCGTTTAGGTATGAAATTGTTTTTGTACTACCTTCGTTGCTTATATTTGATACGTTGAACAAAGAGATTTACAAATTTCATTTTTGAATTTATAGTACCTTGTTTCCAGAAAAAACTACTTGGGAAGTTGTGAGAGCTGCGAGCGTTGGATTATTTGAACAATTCGTGAAAGGCTATTGTTAGAATTTTTCCTCTTGGAATTATTTACCTGTCAAAGCTCGCATTTTTTTATTTTTTATGCATCTTTATATTGAAGGTAAAAAATTCAGTGCTTTAAATCCAATAAACAATAAATTCACGAAATTGATAACCTCGTTTATTATAGGGTGAGGTTGAATAATTAAGAAAGAAACAAATATAAAGAATGGCTCTCCGTGTTGAAGTTGGTGGTTTTGGCTTGTGTCGAACAAGTGTCCCTTACTCTGTCTTCATAATATGTGTCCAACAAGAAAGATTTGAAGCGTGGACCGTATACAGACGATTAAACAGCTTTGCATTACTTCGTGACCAGTTGATCTCCCATCATCCAAGCATCGCACCTTTACCTCATCTAGATCCAAATAATTTGGATTTGAATTATCTGGAGAACGCTCGGCATTTTCTTGATCGCTGGTTACAAAGTTTGACATCAAATACCTATATTTTGCGAATGCAATCCATGTATCAGTTTCTGTGCATTGATGCAAACATGCCTCCTCCATATTTGGAAGTTCATTGGAGGAATAATAGTGGTGGGGAAGAACTTGAAATGGAAGAAATGTTTGAGGGAGAAGACGAAGAGCAACAAGAAGATTGGGATGATGAAGATGATCGTCGTAGTAGCAGCATGATGGAACATGACTCAGATACAATGGAGACTGTGTTTTCCATGGATGGCGGTACTAGCGAGAATAAATATGGTGGTAAGAATGGAAAGCATTCGCCAAAATCACAAGTTCAGGCACATGGGGCAAGAAATCACACTAAAAAACGTCCAAACAACATGCAAGAGAACGAAGAAGATGTGGGTGATGGCATGGATATTCAGTCACTTTCTTTCGTGGAGGCTGAATTCATCTATAACAAGAAAGATGATGATGGCGGATCTAGTAGCGGAAAGCATGGTGAATCTTCTCGCTCTTCTTCTGAGCGGGCCAACAAGAAGAGGACAATTAATCTGGATGCTTTCAAAATTATCAAGGTTATTGGAAAAGGTAATTAATTACTATTTATTCGTTTTCAGTTTGATTCAGAAATGATATTAATTGCAGGAAGTTTCGGTAAGGTATTTTTGGTCCGCGATAAGGCCAATGGAATATTGTATGCAATGAAGGTGTTAAAGAAGGATTATATCATAAAGAAAAATCAAGTCGAGCACACTAAAACTGAACGCTCAGTGCTTGGCTATATTCACCACCCATTTATTGTTGGGTTGAATATGGCCTTCCAGACCGCAGATAAATTGTTTTTCGTACTGGATTATTGTTCCGGAGGAGAGTTATTTTTTCATCTCGGAAAAGTTGGAAGATTTCCAGAAACACGAGCGAAATTTTACGCTGCACAAATAGTGTTGGCGCTAGAATATGTGCATCAGCGCGGTATTATCTATCGGTAAGATAATTTGTTATAATATTTATTATGTTGTTCCCATTGTAATTATATTTAATATCTGCCATATCCTCAGAGATCTTAAGCCAGAAAATGTGCTGTTAGATGCAAATGGAAACGTTCGTTTAACAGATTTTGGGCTTAGCAAGGAAGGCGTCTCTGATCACTCAACAGGGGCGAACTCATTTTGTGGTACACCTGAGTATATTGCACCTGAGGTACTGTTACGCCAAGGTCATGGTCGAGCGGTTGACTGGTGGTCATTGGGAGCTTTACTTTACGAAATGATTACGGGCTTGCCGCCATTTTATAGTAGAAATCGCGAGACGATGTTTGAGAAAATTATGAAAGCAGACCTTACTTTTCCTCCCCAAGTCAGCGATGTAAGTCCCATTATTTTAAATATACAATAATTTATTTACTTACTGCACGCATTTAGCCAGCAAAAGATTTGCTGTCTCATTTATTGGTTCGAGACCCTAAAGCAAGGTTAGGATCGGGTGAAGCGGATGCAGATGAAATAAAGAGGCACCCTTTCTTCTCTGATATGGATTGGGCATATTTAGCAACTGGTAAAATGACCCCTCCTTGGGTACCAGCAATGGTCGGCTCATTGGACACTTCCCAGTTTGATCAAGAATTCACGTCCATGCTCCCCATCGGTAATTATTTTCACCCATACATATGAGCACTTGTATTTGATATCCTCGTGTAGTTTCCCCTGATCTTCGAGATGCGTATTTTGGCTCTATGGATAAGGCTTTTGAGGGATTTACATTTGTTGATGATTCTGCTGCTCAATATATGTCCCGATCGGTTGGTACCAAAACGTAAGTTTGATGATTCTACATATAAGTAATCAAATGTAATGATACGATTCATCCTAGCAAAATGTCGAGTAGCGCATCTACTGCCGCTATATTAGCTTCAAAGAAAAACTAAATAATCTCCCTTTGTTATGTTTGCTCCTTTTGTACTCAACACGGCGTCGTCGATTAACATATCACATCGTACTTGGCTATTAATTATTGAGGGACGGAGGTTAAATAAATTCGCTCCGTCCGGCACATCGTTCATACCAAGATGTTCGTAGCATGATATAGATTGAAGTTTGATTGAGCCCGAGAATATCTGTTGTAATGTTGTGTCGTTATATATAATATGAACGAAATCCAAGAGCAATAATAATGTTAAAAGCAAATAAATAATGCTGTGTGCTGATCGGATATTCATCAGCAAACTCAAATGACCCACCACTTTTACTTTTCGATGGAATTCAAGGTTCTCTCGTTGTGTGAAAGAGAAAGTCTGGCTTTGAACCATATCCCTTCATGTTTCTGGGACAAGATTAGATCGGGCGGCACAAGACATACATCCCACCGGTTGTCATTAACTTCTTTCTCCAGACATCCAGGTTTCCAAGAAACGTAGTTGAAGATAAATTTGAACTCCTTTGGAGAAGCCATCATATGATCAATCAACTCTGTTGCTTGTGGCATACCCCCAAGGAAAATACCATGTCCCAAAGCTCTTGCACTTGGTAGTGCTCTTTTGTGAAGCATGATAGCCATATCCCCTCCACCATTTCCACCCATGAACAATGGGTTGCCATCGAATGGACCATGCACTTTCATAGAATCGCCCATCTTAAAAGCAGAGGGTTTATCAAAAACTACACCTTGCACACCATACTTTTCACTATCAGAAAAAATTAATATCGCGCTCTGCATAAGAAATTGATCTGATTCATTTGGCTGGGAAAGAAGCACACATCCTGTACCAGTGTATTTGGATGGAATTATAGATGATGGAACAAAATGTTTATCTATCTTGCTTGAATATTGATGAGGAAAACTATTGAGCCGCCCTGTCGGCATCAAATTTGGACCTGTCGAGAAACGCCCCTTCCACCCTTCACAGAAGCAAGAAATAATCATCCAAATGAACCCAACTAGCAATAAATGTTGCATCATCATAGGATGCTTGATGAGGCTGGTGTGGGATGATCAATGAAGTCGAATCGAATTACTTCTATTTTCTATGGTCAATATGAATGAAATGCTAATATGCCAAATGCGCCGCTGCCTGCTGCTGCTGCGCCGCGCTGCCGCTGGTGGTGGCGTGTCCAGCAGTCGGCGACTGGTGCCATCATTTGAGTCTATGTGCTTAGAGCCAATTGATAATTCGTCACTCAGAATTACTTTGCAATAAAAACCCCAGCCATTAGATATATGGTGATACAATACGCTGCATATAATGTATCACTGAATCACAATTCACACAACCTTCCATAAATATACATACATCCTAGCACTAACTATACAACGACTCAACCACGAAGAAGAATGAAATATACTTTACAACAACAACAAGATGAACAGCTTATTACTACACAAGGTGATATCTCATTTACTCGTACACTTAATGCAGTGGGTTACCGTCCTCTTCACTCAATAGGTTGGCGAATACGTCTTTCTTCTCCTCACCATCTTTGCTATATGGTCTATTCTTGCTGAAGTAGCTTTCCACCAACTTCGCAGCAAAACGGTAGCATCCCAATCCAGCGCAAATAACAATCAAACCAATGATATCTGTTACTCGTAATGGTTGATGTTGTGGAACGAAAGGGAGTGTGAAAGCCACATTACCCAACGGCACCATCAATGTCAACGCCAAATACAACAAATTGGCGGAGCCATATTTCAAAATGAGGATAATTAACAAGTTGTAAAACTGATTGAACACCAAGTAAATGTTGACGAACTCTGGGGATCGTGGGTTACAATCATCAGCAATACAATCATCCCCTTCGTCATCATTACAAGTCTTTGAATTAATTCCAACATAACATTTCAAACCATTGACCATATTCTGTGGTAAATCAGGTAAAGGAACAGGAGGATCTGACACCAAGGCAGAGGGAATTGCAATAATTAAAGAAAATCCAAATTGAAATACGGCTACCCAACCATTTAAGTAAATCTGCAATCAAATTATTGCTTATTAGGGACAAAACGACTCAACAAGGAAATCGAAACTTACTGCATCGAGTTCGGTCTCACCAAGAGCAATTTCTTTGTAAACAGAAGATAAGGTCATTGGTACAGTACTCAAAATTAACACAATCGCCCAAATAATACTTCCACCACCAGTGAGGGAAGGGGCCAAAACAATCATAATACCACCAGCCACGATTAATGCACCGAAATATTGGTACATGTTATATTGAGCATTGACCAAGTATCTCGAGATCACCATACTAACAGGAATGGCAGCTTGTAATAAAAGGATGATCAAGGGACCAGGTAAGTACGTCGCACCAAAGATCTGCATGATACTAGCCAAAGCATCTAATGCTCCCATAATTGCAAACGACTTTTTGGGCACCTCAAATTGCTCTTGAGGAATATAGCCATACTTTGCCATAGGAATAATATATGAAAAACATACAGGAATGTATACAAAAGACGTCAATAAGTTCAAGAAGTTGGGGTAGTTGTACATTGGAATCGTCATCAACTTGTTGAAGACTTTGTTGCCCAGACCAACAACGACCATGCCAATAAACACAGCAGCGAGAGTCTTATTATCTGCCTTGTCAGGTTTTGACAATTCTGCTAATTCAGCGGCTGCTTCATCTTCCTCACGGGGACCCAACACCAACTCTTCTTTGAAACCTGTAGAATTACGGGACTGTCTCATCAAGCGACTGTCGTGGCTCAATGTACGAGAATTGCGGCTGTTTCGCCCACCACGAAGACGCTCATGATCATCATGAAACTCGTCTTCACCAAATGATGGATACAATGTCGTCGCCATTTTTTTTACTGACACAGCGCTGTGAATCAAAAAAATATAGTATTGTAAACAAGACCGAAGCGATTTTGGATTTGCTGGGATTCTTGGGCCGGTGTAGGTTGAATGAACCCCAGCAATTCTGGGTTTTATTAAGGTTAAGTTGGTTTTATATTTAAAAAGCGAGGGAATAAAAATAAACGCGTTTATAAATTGCAGAAACTTAGGGCCTCGTTTATTAAACTGAAATAGAAGTACTTCCTTTTACTTAAACTGAAGTATAAAATTTCTTGTACTCACGATACTGTATGGTGTACTGGTGCTAGCTGCCCTGCTGATAATCAGAGTATAACTGAGGCACTCATCCCATCAAGACACATGGAATTCTCATTGCTGCGATTGTTGAGCTTGTTGAGCTCTTGTTTGGCGTTGCATCATAATTTCATTTATTTTCTCATTTTTACGCATTTCTTCTTCCATCTTGCTCTTGTCTACTTCGTCCAAATAAGCAAATAAACCACCCTTCTTCTTGACTGAAGGACCTTTAGGAACTTCTTTTTGCCCTGGTAGAGGAGGCAAATTTTGAGTTACGTTCGGCCTGGAGGAAGTTGGAGGACTTGAGTCTGGAATTAAACCACCGACAATATCTTTAGGTGATAGAACTGAAGAAACAATAGATCCATCGTCAAGATCATGATGGGCAGTATTGCCTCGGATCAATCCACCCAAACCTTTGTTGCGTTTCTCGTGCTGCTCAGCCTTTGCTCTGGTGAGGCGCATTCTATATTCAATCGCTGCTTCTTCAGCATCATGAGTCCCAAGATCATCAAAGACCTGCCTGAAATCAGTTTTTCCCTCATGTACCAATGCTTGAAGTAAAGGCATCAAATCCATCAAAGTCGAGTCTGTACGATCGTGTACGTTATTGAACGGCTTTACATATAATGTATTTCTTTCACAGAGCTGTGTGGATTCTGGATTATCATCTATCACAATAATTCTGGCAGGATCACGATTCATTAGATCTAAACGTTTCAGTAAGGTCGGACCCCGAGCCTCCAATGCAGCAGCACCATGTCGATGGCAGCGTTGTTCCGGATCAATGGCAGTGAGGATATCCATGACCATACCAACATCATTCTCGCTAATAATCAATATTTCAAAATATTGACTCATAGTTTTAATGAATTTATCAACTCCCGGACGTTTCACGTGTCTCCATCCATGTCGACTATCATATTCAGACCCAATCAAAGTCTTTTCTAAATCAAGTACCAACAATGGAGGACAAGGTGTTCCAGGCGGCAGCCCAGCATAGGAAGGAGAGTTTGGAAAGTCTGGAAGAAGTTTATCAATCGCAGGTTCGAATACCTGACCCAATGTTGACAAAAAAAACTCCTGAATAAACTTTTCCAAAGGACTGTTGTAATATAGAGAACCAATCAACCCATTGGGTGATGTACGGATGTCGTAAATGCAATAACCAAAAGCCCCAAATGTTGCCATTACTCCCAAGGACATTGGTGATAATTCAAATGATTTGTTTTGACCTGCAAGCTTTGCTCGTCTGGCTTGTCTGGCCTCCTTCATGTTCGATGATGACAAAAGTCTGTATTTGCCATCATTAGTGATACGCTTTACAACATTTCCAGTTCCAAGAATAACCCTGAACATGACTCTAAACTTTACACACTCTTGATTAGAGAAGTGAGAATCCACGTTCTTATGTTTTTTTGGTTCCGCTATAGTGTTGAATGATGGGGTTGGTGCCTGCTGAGAGAGCAGATGGGGCGCAGTGGTGGCGAGTGGTGGAGGATGATGATGGGAGATTATCATTTAATCTCCTACTAATAAGGCGCTCTACTCAAAAATTGTCGGGGGAGCCTTTTGAAGCGCCCGAATTTCTTTTTTGCACCTTATTTTTTCTGAGTATCGTAGTCATTTAAATAGAT
>JACCEA011222039.1_pt1 | contig 10824 bp, 3 predicted proteins | sample 7449851 | NCBI WGS metagenome assembly JACCEA01 (sample SAMN15323453, study PRJNA562643) | freshwater metagenome | isolation source: river surface water | place: USA:Blue River Watershed | collected 2017-08-18 | reverse complement strand
CAGACGCAGCAATCGCAAGGTTGCCTGTGACCGAGTTGTTTCCACCAAGGTTCACTGTCGCGGCACTGATGCCAAGATTTGTTGTTGCAATAGTTCCAGTGCCCGTGACCGTTCCAGTGGTGCGAATAGCGGTTGCACCCACCTTGGTGTCGGCAATTGTGATTGTTCCAGTCACTGTGAAGTTACCTGAATTTGTTCCTTGGTAGTCACCAATTCTCAAAGTCTTGGTCGTCACATAATCAAGTTCAGTGTCAGTCAAGCCAAGTTGGCTCGAACTGTCTGCCGCCCCCAATGCGATTACCTTGTTCGCAGTTTGTGGACGCAACTGGACTGATCCGGTACCCGTGTTTGCTCCCGAGACTATAGCGGCACCAATCACCATTTGATCAGCGTGCAGATTTAGGCGCTCACCGTCAACACTCACGGTCTGAGCCGCGTTAATGTTAAGAGTTCCTGCCCAGTACATAATTGGGCCTGCAATGCTCGCAGCTGCTGCTGCCGTCACGGTTGCAGAGTTTCCGTTTTCGCCACCAACAAACAATCCTGTTTCGCGACCAGAAAAAGTTGTGGTTGCGGAAGGGAATGTTGTGGCAGCGGTAAACGATGCTGCACCAACCTGCGGCTCTACAAACACCTGGCCACTCGTGTTGAACGAGGCCGAATAGAAGCTTGGCGAAGCACTTGAAATTGTGATGCTGCCCGAAGTGCTTGAATCGCCAAGCGCAATGGATCGAATATTGCTTGAAGAGTCCGTGCCCAGCGTCGCCGCGTCACCAGCTGAATCTATGCTGATGTTTCCGCTGGTTGACTTGATTGTCGTATTGCCGATGAACAAACCGCTGCCTGAGGCATCGGTGGTGTCACCAGAGACCTTTATGCCGGCCATTGAACCGGTGGTTCTCAAAGTAATCGGCGACTGATTTCCCAACATCATTGCGTAGTCGCTTCCCGAAAGCGCCGTCAGTGTTATTGCATCTGTAGTCGCAAGATAGGAGTCTGTAGCAGTAATGGTTCCAGAAACAGAGTCACTGCGAGTGTTGTATGCCGCGGCAAAGATTCCCGCCGCAGTGTTGTTTACCGTCGAGCCAGCGGCAGTCTGCCCATACATTTCAACTTCACCAGCATTTATCGTTAGTCCTGGGTAATACTCAACTCCAGAATCTGTTGATGTGGCTCCAGTAGTTTTACCACCGATGTAAACCTTGCCGCCACGTCCGAGTATTTGCAGTCCGTTGGTAACGCTCAGGCTAGAGCCCAACTGAATGGCATCACCTGATGCTGTAACAACAGGGCCGGCTGGCTTTAGCGCATTACCTGTTGCCGCCGTAGAGTTTCCGCCCAGGGTAATGTCACCACCGCCAGTGCTTCCAGCAGTATTCGAATCGAGGATGTTGTAGTTTTCCAAATCAATCACACCGCTACCGTCAGAACCAGCCCACAAAGTGATTGGGCCACCAACAGTTGATATTTTTACTGCGCCAGTGGTGGTATTCGTTCCAGCTGCGGTTGAAATCGCACCCGAGCTCTTTATCAAAATTCCGTCAGAGCCCGAGGTCGAGGCCATGCCTTTGTTTACTGTCACGTCCCCCGCGTAAATTTTTATCGGTCCAGCAACCGACGGCAGTATGTCCCAGATTATTGGTGTGGTATTTGTTGACTTACCGAAAGTCAAACCGGTGATGCCATTGAACACAGTGGAAGCATCAATTTTGTTGTACCCGCTACCGGAGTCAAAAGAATTGTTGAAAGGAACGATCGAAACACTGCCGGTCGTGTTGAAAGTGTTTGTGTATCCGCTGTCGTCGTAGTAAACATCGCCGGTGATAAAGACATCCGCACTCGAAGCCGAAGATGTTGCGCCACCAGTAATTTGATTGCCCTGGTGCGCAAAAAGAATTCCCTTGTTTCCAGCGTTGTAGTAAATATCTCCCGTGGTGGCATAGACGTTTTGACTTGTCAGAATCAGATCCCAAAAATTACTGCTTCCTGAAATCTGTACATCTCCACCGCCATCTGCCTTGATTGTCGAGACAATTCCGGCACCGGCGTTATCGCCACTTATTCCTGACGGCCAACCCCCATCGGCTGAACCGCCCGATGCGGTTCCTGATAATGAAATAGCAGTACCGCTAGTTTTCGAGGATGTGAAGTTGCAAGCGCCAGCGCTTCGAACCCAGCACATGTAGATACCTGCGCCATTAGTAGCGTTAGTCTGCCCGGTTACAGTAATCGATCCAACACCACTGTCAACGTCCGTGCCCGCCGAGAAGTGCAGACCATGACCGCCGCCTGATGAAGTTCCCTTCATCGAAATGTCGCCGCCGGCAGAAAAGAATTTCTTTACGCCAAGAGCGCCGGTACCAACCTGAATCGAAGTGGTGGCACCACCCGTTGCTGCTCCAGTTGGTTGGTTTGTTCCCGCTAGCCCGCCGCCGAATACGATGTCGGCCCCGCCGGTGTCAAGGGCAGTTGAACAGCCGCCCTGGGTGTTTACACAAATTCGATTACCAATATCGATGTATCCACCTGATGCACCGCCACTGCTAGTCCAAACTACAATTTTTGCTGCTGATCCGCCCGCAGTTTGAATGGTCACATTATCTGCAAAGGAAACATAGCCGCGCGACTTAATCAGAATTCCCTGGCCAGCTGCGGATGCGATTACATTGCCACTTATTGTGGTCGAGCCACCAATCAAGGTGATTGGTCCAGGGGCTGCCAAATTTTTCCCGATGGTCATCGTCCCACCTGTGGAGTTCAGCTTCAAGGATCCAGTGTTGACCGTGATTGATGAGACGCTGTTCGTGGAAATATTTCCTGACGCCTCGATATCTATCGCTGCATTAGCTGTCCATGACCCGGTTGCAGAAAGCGTGGTCGCACCCGTTATGTACAAACCACCACCAGCACTCAAGGCTCCAGCATTTGAAAACGCGCCGGCTCCGCTGAAAGTAATGTTTCCAGAGCTGGTGGTTACCGCGGCAGTTTGCGTAATTGCTCCACCTTCAACCGTGTAATCACCCGCAATATCTACAGACCCCGAAACAGTCATAGCCACACCATTTGTGAGTGAACCTAGGCGCAAGCTAGCGTGATTTTTGAAGGTGTGGGTAGCGAAGGTTGTTGAAGCTTCAAACTGTGAAGCTTCTGACTCTATAACTACATCGCCAGTTGTATTGAATTTGGCGCCTGTTGATGAACCCCAGTACTCGTCGGCGATTATTGTGATGTCCCCTGTTGCAGGTGTTAAATCGGTGTTAAGTGAACCAAATTCTGCAACAACGCCGTAGGAATTGACTAGCCCTCCGGCGCCGGTATCGATTGTGATTGCACCTGAGTCCGAGAGGATGGTCGCACCAGCGATGTAGCCACCCCAAATGCTTGTGGGGGTGTTGCCAACAATGCTGATTGCGCCTGAAGTTGATTGAATTAGGGAGCTGGCCTCAATATAAAAACCCCAGCTAGAAGCGGCATTGGCCGTGATACTAATGGTGCCAGAATTTGTTAATACGTTAGCTCCGTATATCCAGACTCCACCCGCTGTGCTAGCAAGTGTTCCTCCAGTAATCGAAATGTTTCCGCCAGTGGACTGAACCGTTTTCAAATTGTTCAGCGTAATTCGCGCACTGCCAGTCAGCGTGATGTTGCCACCAGCTGTTAAGTTTCCGGTTGGGCTAATCGTGGTTCCCCCAGTTATTGAAAGGGTTGTTCCAGCAGTGAGCGCGCCGGCGCCGTCATAGGTCGTCTTGGGAGTCACGGCTAATGAAGTTCCCGCAGTGGTTGCAGAACCAAGAGTCACGGAACTAGTCGTCGATGTTATTGAGATAGCTCCGGATGTGGCCGAAATTGCAGCGGACGTGTCCAGTGCCGTGTTTGCGAGAAGCGTGGCCGAAGTTGCAGCCGAAATCGCCTTCGAAATGTTTACGGTGGTACCAGTAGAGGTGATCGAAACGCTGGCCCCGGTTGAAGTAATTGTTGCGCCGGTGGCATTTGTAATCGCAGCAGATCCCGAGATCGTGATTGCTCCTGAAGCTTGGATTGCTCCGGTTGGCGCAACAGACGTACCGCCCGAGATTGTTAAGGTTCCTGCCGACGCTGTGAGTGTGCCGGCGCCATCGTAGGTTGTCTTTGGGGTGATAGAGATCAACGTGCCCGCGCTGATGTTGCCAGCGACTGAAACTGCGCCAGTAGATACAGTGACTGAGACAGAACCAGTTGAAGAGGTGACTGGTTGAGAAATTGTAACTGCGGTTCCGGTGAGAGTGACGTTTCCAGGAACTGTTGTGTCATCACCGATGGTCACAGTTCCACCACTGGAGACAAGTGATAAGTAGCCAGTGTTTACCGTGATAGAAGCCACACTGCCGGTTGAGATGTTTCCGGACGTACTAACATCAAGCGCAGAATTTGTAGTCCACGCACCAGTCGCCGACAGAGTTGTTGCACCGGTTATGTACAAGCCGCCACCGGCATTCAAAGCACCTGAATTTGAGAATGCTCCCGCGCCTGCGAAAGTGATGTTTCCCGAGGAAGTTGTAACTGGGGCAGTCTGAGTAATTGCTGCACCATAGATGTCGTAGTCACCTACGATGCTTGCCGTCCCTTCAACAGTCACGGCCGAATTGTTTGTGGACTTTCCAATTCGCACACTTGAATGCCCATCAAATGTGTGGGCACGCATTGCTGGCGTGTTTAGGAAAGCAGTACCCGTGGACTCAATGACAACAGATCCAGAAGTACGGTATTTGACAGTATTTTCGTATGTAGCTTCACCATAGTTATTGCCAATAATTTGGATGTTGCTAGAGGATGTTGCAGGCGAGATTGCACCAAAGTTTGTTGTGGTGGTGTAACCCGGACTGATTCCGTAGCTTGTCTTTCCATCAACTACTATGGTGCCCGAGGAAGAAAGAACGTCAGCGGCAGCGAAGTGACCGCCCCACACACCCGATGGTGCGTTACCAATAATAGTTATGGCGCCGGATGTACTTTGAATCTTTGAAGTAGAGCGAATGTAGAAACCCCAGCTCTGCAAAGCGTTTCCAGTGATGTTGATTGCTCCAGAAGTGGACTTCACAGTTGATGTAATTATTTCTAAACCACCATTGGTGCTAGATACTGTTCCACCAGTCAGATTGATTGCACCCGTGCCGGTCACTTCAGCAGTGATCGAACTAAGAGTTAGGCGGGCAGAACCAGACAGGGTCATGTCACCCACAGAAGTTAGGTTTCCTGTTGGATCAACAGTCGTTCCACCTGAAATAGACAGTGTCGTGCCGGCAGTAAGTGCACCCGCGCCTGCGTACGTAGTTGACGGTGAGATTGCAATTGATGTGCTTGCATTAACAGCTTTTGCCAAAGAAATATTTGCGCCGGTGGACGTTATCGCGACCGAACCACCCGTTGAATTCACAGTTGCGTTTGTGGCTGTTGAAACTTGCCCAGAACCTGAAAGAGTGATGTTTCCGCTCGCTTGAATAGCTCCGGTTGGAGCGACCGAGGTTCCACCGCTAATAGAAAGAGTTCCAGAGCTAGCCGTTAGAGACCCGGCGCCATCGTAAGTAGTGCTTGGCAACATGCGGATCACCGCACCGCTGACTGCCGAGCTCATGCTGATGCTCGAAGCAGTAGAAGTCACCGAAATCGTTCCAGTGCTCGAGGTGATTGAAGCTCCAGAATTTGTGATTGCACCTGAGCCCGAAATCGTAATGCTGCCACTTGCCGAAATTGCACCGGTTGGAGCCACCGAGGTTCCGCCGGAAATCGAAAGTGTTCCTCCGTTTGCAGCAATCGCGCCTGCGCCCGAGTAGGTTCCGGTTTGCGAGATTGACACCGATGTAGCAGCGGACACATTCTTAGCCAAAGCCATTGTGCTGCCAGTGGATGCGAGCGTTACCGAGGATCCTGTGGATGAGATAGTTCCGTTAGTTCCGTTCGAAACGGCACCGGAACCGGAATAGCTGATCGCGCCGGCTGCCTGGGTTGCACCAGTCACGCTCACAGATGTGCCGCCGGTTTGAGTGATTGATCCGGCAGATGTCAAGGCACCCGATTGTGAATATGCTCCGGCACCTGTGTAGGTCACGTTTCCACCAGAGGTCGTAACCACCGCACCGCTCTGTGTGATTGCAGCACCATAAACTGTGATGTTTCCAGCGATCGAGGTGTTCGAATTTCCAAGTGTGACTGCCTGAGTTGGGGTAACCCCCGCGCGACCAACTGTCAAAGTAGTTGATGTGGAAGAAAAAGAGACACCGGTGATGTCAACAGCCGAACCAAAATTTGTTGCCGTAGTTGGGTGCTGAATTATTTTTGAACCAGCACCATTCATGGTCATGGTGGTGAAAGTTGGCTTGTTCACATTTAGCGTCAAGACTCCGCCTGAAGAAATTGTGCTCGATGCAAAATGAGAGAGAGCGCCGTTAGTGTCACCTGTGATGGTGACAGATCCACCCGAGCTAATGGTGTTTCCGGTTCGGGAATAACCAAAGTTGATGTCATAGGCATCTGTTTTGGCCGTTCTACCGTCAATAACAATTGGGCCAGATGTTGAAGTAACCGAGCCTTGCAGGAACATAACTCCATCTCGGTACGCGTAGGTGGAATTTGCACCTGTTCCAGTTATTGTGATGGCTCCCGAGCCCGAAGTTATTGAAGCATCGGCATAGGAATCCTGCAAAGTTCCGTCGAAGTAGTGCATGCCGATCATCACACCTGCGTGACGGTGAATCTGCGTTACGTTATCGGAGTTGGTTAATCCTGTGAGGGTAATAGTTCCGGATGTCGTCGTCAACGAAGAGTCATCAGTAAAGGTAATCCCGGCACCCCAGGCGGTGTTGTTGCCTGTACCCGTTTTTTCAGTTGCTGCGTCTTCGCCGCGGATAACAACGTTTCCCGCGCCGGTGCTTATGGAGCCCTGAATGTTGACTCCGCGGTAACTAGAGGTGGCTGTTCCCTTGGCGTAACCGGTGGATGTATTGGTTCCACCAGAGATGGTGAGCGCACCACCGTTTGTCGCAATTGATGACCCGCGCGCTGTTTGAATTCCCCCGCCAGCGCTTGCATTCGAGTCAGACCAAAAAGTGATGCCACCGCCATTGGTTTGAATGTTCACCGCACTCGCCACCACAACGTTTTGTGCTGACTTAAGTGTCATTGATCCATTTGTCTGGGCTACTCGCAAGGAGCCGCTAACTGAGAGGTCAGATGAACTCCCCGAACTGGTTAGAGACAGGCTGCTCTTAGCGATTACGGAACCCGTTGACGCAACGGTCAGAGAGGAACCAGTTATGGCAATACTATTTCCCGAAGTGTTGGTGCACGCTGAGAAGTTGATTTCGGACGCAAGGCTTACTGTCCCTTGCTGGGCCGTGTCCAACCTTCCGCATGAAACGGCATCCAAAACTAGCGGGCTCGACGATAGCCAATCTACGTTGGTAGCCCTGAGGTTTGCATAGGTTCCAGATTGCAGAGCTGCCTTTATGTCAGCCACGTTTAGAGTGCCTACCTGGTTTTTTGTGATCGCTTGGAAATACTCTCCGGTCCATCGAACATTTGAAGTCGCGTTCGTGCTGATAGTCAATGTTGAGACTATGCAGGAATTCGCAGCGTCACCCGTAACCGTTGCCTCAACTGTTGGAGACGCTATTTCAAATGCACCAGTGTCCCCGGCATTCAATCCCCCTGAAATACCAGACGCATACGCGACCACCTTGTAAGACCTACCGCAATACAAATCGGTGTCTGTGACCGTGATGGTTGTAGAAGTTGTCGCTCCGCTCGAGGCAAGTAACGCAAGCGAGGTGCTGTCATAAATGTCTACGGCGTATTCGGCGTTGGCCATCGTGTCTGCGCTACCCAAAGTGACAACGAGGCTGCCGCCATTGTTTGATACAGACGAAATAGTGGGCGTTGCCATCTGGTATTGAAGTGACTGACACTGCACGTATTGAATTCCGTCAACAAGGGATCCGGTCCTTGCCCTGAATCCTGCTACAAATTGTCCGCTTGGGCAGGTATAGGTGTCATTGACAGCCCCTTGATTGAATTTAGGTTCAACGTTGGAGGTAACTCCGGTTGCGATGTTTCGACATACAACCCCAAGGTCGTCCAAATATCCGTTATTGACCACACGTAGGCCGGCCACATACGAATCAGCCGCACAGCCTAAATCTTGGTAGCCTGCCTCAGACCCACTGTTGAATAGGTAGATGTCATCCTCGCCCGTTGCCGTAGTGGTGGTCGTGTTGGCAACCATTGGCTTACACCAGAAACGAACGTGTGAAATCATGTTGTCACCGTTGTGTCGAACACGGAGAGCAGATACGAATTTTCCGTTCGTGCAATTTACCTCATCACGCAGACCACCTCCTGTAGTGCTTCCAAGGTCAGCCTGATTCGAGGTCCTAGTGCCGTAGACGAGTGTTCCAGCGTTGGCAACTCCGCTGCCAAAAGTAAGTGAAATGACTGCCAGTACAACGGTTACGAAACCAATGCCGACTGCGAGGAGACGGCGGCGTGCACTGAGCATGCGCTTCACGTGGCCTCCTTGACGCAGAAAATTCTGTGGATGCACCTATAAAGGTGTACTGGTCAAGGATAAAAAATCGTTTGAATTACACTGTTGTAGTTATGGGGTTAGACCGAACATATATTGTCCCCCGTGTCGCACTAAAAAAAGAATTTTTATAATCGCTTTTTGCGGCGTTTACCCAATAAAATCAACGAAATAAGGATTACGAGAGCGCTCGGGATGGTAGTCCAAATCCAGCTCGAGCCACCGATCAAAATGTCCCCAGTGGTCTCTGGTCGAGATGGCTTTTCTGGGGCGTTGGAATCGATGTCTGTGGTGTCGATTGGGTCAGCGTCTTCAAAGTTTTCGATGCCATCACCATCTATATCTGAGTCCTCGCCATTGACTAGCCCGTCACCATCGACATCCGGATCTTCATTGTTTTCAATGCCGTCACCGTCTGTATCAACGATTTCAGAAGTTACTTGCATAATTTGTACAGATTTACTAAAACTTAAATTTTTGTTTGACATTGCGGCCCGAGACGGAGCCACACTGAATGCACCGGCCAAAAGTGAGAGCAATAGCGCCAAAACAATGACGATCGCGCCTGCACGTATTATTTTTTCTCGCCGAATCTGGCTGGCAGACTTTGGTTCTTCGTTTTGATTCGAACCCAGGTTCGCGGCAGGGCGTGAAGGTTTCTTTTTTGGCATGGAGTTTTGCTCTCTGGCGGCTAAAGCCTAGAGTTTCCACTTGGCCATAATTTGGTCCAGAAGCTCTTGAGTTGACTGTCCAATGTGCTCTTTTTCTAACTCTGGCAAATCCTGTACAATTTTTTCAGATTCAGTCATATCAGCCTTTTTACGGCTTCGCTTGGCTGGTGCCGCTACTTTTGGAATGTGTGGCACGCCTTCAGCCACATCTAGCAATTCGGTGAACAGATTGTAAGGCAGGATTACGGCCTGTGGTTTACGGTGACTTCCGAAAACAATTGGCCTGGCATCGGCACCGAGCGCCTTGTATTCGGCAACGCGAGTGGTCAGTTCGGCACGTGCGATTGAGGTTGCCTGAACGCCGTCCTCGGCCAAGATCAGGCGTAGCTGCGAGATGTTTAACATGCCCACAGTCTATTGTGTACAGATTTAGTTCTTTGGCGACACGCTGGGTTCAGGGCTAGCAGCCGGTGCCTTGGTGATGCTGATCTTGCCCTCAGGTGCCACCGGCATCAGTTCAACCCAAGTATTTCCAGGTGCCAATAGCACTGGCGAACCAGCCATATCGGTCAGAACAATTGGCGAGGTGGCCGACGCCTTAGCCCAGTTTGCCTCGATTAGCTTGCCGCCCGAGAAAACCCAGGCCGTCCCGGAGTCAACCATGATGGTTTTTGGAATATGTCCATATTTGCGATCCAGGTAGCTGCGATCAATTTTGACGCTCAAAACCACGACATTCGTCGCTGCCACCTGAGCACCGTCTAATTTGTCCATCAAGGGCTTGCCATCTTGGGTTCGAAGCCACTTGGCACCATCGCTAGAAGGCGTCCAGAGAGCACTCGCCTGAGGAAATTTCACCTCAAATTTGGTCACAGCCTCGCCAGCAAGGCCCGCGCTTGAAGTTTGTACATCTTTGCCATATTGGAACTGTTGAGCCGGCGCAGTCAATTCAGGGTGGTCTGAAGCCAGTTTTTGGACGTTCACAATCACGTTGTGAGGAGCAATTCGGTCTGAGCTGCGGCTAAAAGTTCCCTTCCCCTGCTCAGTGGTCTCAGACGCCACAAATACCGGGGCTTCATTGATCATGTTCACGAAGACCTGCTGGCCCCCGCTAAAACAGACGATTCCACCAAATGGGCTGGTGATATCCGGGTCCATCGGGCGAATAGAACGCACCGGACCAATTGCTTCAGGCTGTGCCGAGTGCCAAATAGCCACCAAACGTGTAAGGCCACCCTCAACCATCTCATCGAAGACAATATCGGTGCTGTTTAGACCACTCTGCGGGCGTGGGGCCTCTGAGCCGTTGTCAATCTTGCAGGCAACCGATGGCTTCTTGAGCTGCAACGCTTCTGGGGTGGTTTCCTCGTATAGCATGCCGGTCAGCGGAGCAGTCACGTAGACCGGCTCTGGCTCCGGAGCCAACGGGTTCACCACTGCCCCACCGGCACAGCCGGTAAGCGCAACCGCGCCGATTGAGGTGATTACGAGGGCTTTTGCAAAGGTCTTGGAGCGGGCTGCGAAGTTCATGCCACGAGTTTAGGCCCGTGGACCGCTACTTATTAGCAGGCACCACGACATTACTCATGGGCGAAT
>JACCEA010301211.1_pt1 | contig 10824 bp, 10 predicted proteins | sample 7449851 | NCBI WGS metagenome assembly JACCEA01 (sample SAMN15323453, study PRJNA562643) | freshwater metagenome | isolation source: river surface water | place: USA:Blue River Watershed | collected 2017-08-18 | reverse complement strand
CATTGTTCCACGGCGAATGCCTCCTTCGATGACCTCCAAAATTTACCCCTGCGAGAGTATGCCCTCATGGCCTCCTTCAATTCGGCCTACGATGGCAAAAAGGTCACCGCCGACCAATTGAAAGAAGTCTTGGCCCGAGGATATCGTTTCATCGATTTCAATGTCTTTGTGGGACAAAAACCCGACGCCAAAACCGGCATGCCCGGACAAAAAAAAGTGTATGTGGGTTTCTCCGATGGGAATCGTCCCAGTTTGTCGGATGCGTCCATGTTGTTGTCGGAGGCCATGGCCGTCCTCCACGAATTCGCCTTCAAGAAATCGTTCAGCCAAAAATCCAAAGACAAAGGATCGATGCCCTTCACCGAAAAAACCTTGCCTCCTCCCAATTCCTTTGGTCATTCTCTCGGGGATGTCTATGCCTCCTATCCCTTGTTTCTTCATTTGCGTGTATTTCGCGCGGAGAACTCCGAAGTCGATGTCGTCAAAGAAATGATGGTCGATTTGGAAACCGATCCGTCGTTGTATTTGCGAGAGACCACAGCGACAACAAGTACAAACAAACAATCCAAAGCCATCGAAGTCACGGGTTGCACGCCTTTGTCTGTTCTAAAAAAGAAAATTATCATTTCGATGGACATTTTGAATTTGATTCAAATTTATACGCCGTCCTCGGATTCGTCGGCGGAAAAGATTCCCCCCGCCGTGCGCCAAAACATCAATCAATTCGTCAACATTTTGACGGGCGGACACACTTGGCAAGCCTTCTACAAATACAACGACGTCGAACACAATCCCAAGAAAACCTACTTGCGTTTAGTGGATGACACCGTACGAACCAACGTCGATAATTTCCAGATTGCCTTTCCTTTGTATGTTGATGCCAAAAATCCCCCCATTCATACGTGGATGGTCGAAGCCAGTTTGCAATGTGCCCCCATTCGGGTGTATTTGGAGGACGAACGATGCCGCGAAGCCGAGGAATTTTTCGAACATTTCAAGAAACCCATGGTTCCCCTCAGTTATGCATTGACGTATAAGAAGTCGTGATGTCTTTTCTTTTTTTGCGATGAAAATGCCATTCCGAGAACGGATAAAGATAATCAAAATATTCATTTATGCGAAGTGCATTCCTTTCGTTGGCCATATTTTCTTTCCATTCTTTGTTCATTTTTTTTTCTTTTTTTTTTGTGATGAATGACAAGAAAACAAACATAAAACATAAAATCAATACCAATGGAAAAAAAAAGTAAAAAAAAAATCGAGAGAAAAAAAGTAAAAAAAAAATCGAGAGAAAATGATTGTCGCCATCAGTGGATTACAAGGAGCGGGCAAAGACACAGTCGCCTCCTATTTGATAGAGAGACATGGATTCATCAAAGTCAGTTTCGCCGCCGTGTTGAAAGACGTCGTCGCCGTCTTGTTCGGATGGCCGAGAGACAAACTGGAAGGGATTTCACCGGAAGATCGGGCATGGAGAGAACAAGTGGATCCATGGTGGGCCGAAGCTCTCGACATGCCCTATTTGAGTCCGCGATATGTGTTGCAGTTCTTTGGCACCAATTTGTTTCGAAATCATTTCCACCCCGATATTTGGGTGCAAGCCGCCATGCGGAAAATACGCGATTTGTTGGATCAAGGTCATGACAACATTGTCATTACGGATTTGCGTTTCATCAATGAAGCCTTGCAGTTACGCAGCTTGTCTCCTTCGTTTACCATGCCTCCGTCTCCTAATATACGCATCATACATTTGTTTCGAGAGATGGAAATCCCCGCGTGGTACCAAAACACGTCCGACAAAGACAAACTCGCCCATTTGCGTCTCCATAATTTCCACGAGTCTGATCAGGAGTGGCCTCTTGTTCCCGCCGATCATGTTTGGTTAAACCATGGGTCGATGGCGGATTTGCATGCTCTGTGCGAGTCGTTGATTTCTTCACAGAAGTAAATGACGCCGGAAAATGTCAATCGTGGTTGCTCCTTCTCCTCTCACCTCACGATTCTTCACGATATAATTGTCGTCGGTGGTCGTCATGATGGCAAAGTAGATGTGGGGCACCCATCCATCGTAGTCCCGGATGACCTGGGCGAAAATCTCAGCGACATGATCCACCGGATTTCGCCAAGCCCCGCATCCCAAGGCACCCAAGACAACCGCATCGTATCCGTGGACGTGACAACCCTGCAAAATCGCGGCGATTTTCATGTACAATGTGGCCGCGTCTGCTTCCGATAGTCTCGGTTGATTGGTCGAGGGATCTTTAATCGTCGCCGGATATTTGATGCCCGGACAAGCCACAAAGGCCATCGGTTTGGGTTCGTCGTAGAGGGTCCAGTTCTCGGCCTCGCTGGCTTTGAAGACATGTACCAAAGGACTGATGACGATTTCATCCTCTCGAATGGGATAAAAATTTTGTAACAGGGTTTTGTGATAATTGGAACGACGAAAGAGTGATTCTTCTTGGGCACCTGATCCCATTTGCACGCATCCCCCGGGAAAGACGTCATCCGCCAAATTCAAGACAATGGTTTTGTAGTGGGGCGGCACGTGATGGAGAGCGCATTCGATGGAATCCACCGGGACAATTTCAATGGTGGAAGAGGAGGAGGAGGCAGGGGACGTTTTTTCACGTGTCAAAAAATCCTCGTCATACTTGTACAGAACGGATGGTTCGGGCATGACACCTAACCTCTCGGATTTTTCTAAAGTGTCTTGCCAACAATCCATTCGTTGAACAAATATGTTTTTTTCGGCAATGGGTGTATAATCCAATTTGGTGATTTGAAAAGAAGAAAAAGGGAGCATGTTGTTCTTGGAATAATTTGAGGAGAGGAGAGGAGAGGAAAGGAGTCGTCGAAAGAGAATAAAAAAAATATCAAAAAAAAAGAATGTTCTCGAAACAGGGAAAAAAGTCGAGGAGCAAATCACTGTATTTTTTCCTCGAATTTATTTTTTTTATTTTGCTGTCAAAACGCAGCATAACAAAAGAGGTCCAATCCATCATAAAAAAATTATTTATTACGAAATTTTTTCGAGTGTTTTTAAAAAAAAAAGAAGCATGTCTATTGTTGTTCCCAACGAATTTTTCTTTCGAGACGGCAAGATTATTATTCGCTATAAGCGCCCCCGTACCGACTCGGAGTCTTCGACGGCGACCAATGATCTTCTTACACAAAAGAAACCTAAACGTGCGTATAGAAAGAGAAATAAATTGTCCCCGGAATTGTTGCAGTTGGATTCATTTGAAATATTTGATTATGAGAAATTTGGCGATCTGGATACAGGAATGTGCCTTGCTTGATATGTGATGTAATTCATATGTATATGTATATGCATATCATATCATATCATATTATATTAATGCTGTTAGTTAGTAAGTTCGTTTGTTTACACACGTATATATACATCACAAATAATAAAAAAAAATTCCAATGAAATAAAAAATTTTCTTCCCTTTTGACACACACAATTCATCCTTTTTGTTTCTTGTTTGTTAATTTATATGTCATCTTTTATTTAATTAGAACCCATTTTATTTTGTAAAGAAAGAAAAATAAAATAAAATAAAATATTTCTATTTTTTTTTTTGCTTCAAATTCAATACAAAAACATGACCTATAAAACAAAAAACAAAACACAAAAACAACGGCCGCCCATATGTGACAAATCCATGTCGTTTGAAGAATGCGAATTGTCCATCCTGCGTCAAGCCGTCGATACTACCGAAGAACAACAAAATCAGAAAGTGGCCCAATCTCCCGAAGTCAACGAAATCATCAAAATCGTCGAAGAGTTTCTCAAAAAAAAGAAATGCATCTGTTATGGCGGCACGGCCATCAATAATATTTTGCCCAAATTCGCCCAGTTCTACAACCGCAACGTCGATGTGCCCGACTACGATTTCTTTTCGCGGAATGCTCTCGAAGATGCCAAGGAACTAGCCGACATTTACTACAAGAAAGGCTACGGTGAAGTGGAAGCCAAAGCCGGCATGCACGCCGGCACCTTCAAAGTCTTTGTCAATTTCATTCCGGTGGCCGATATCACGGCTCTCCATCCCACGTTGTATACCGCCTTGGAAAAAGAAGCCGTCGTCATCGCCGGCATTCATTACGCACCCCCCAATTATTTGCGCATGGGCATGTATTTAGAGTTGTCGCGCCCCCAGGGCGACGTCTCTCGTTGGGAAAAAGTATTGAAACGCATCATCCTGTTGAATCGATTTTTCCCCCTCGTCTCCTCGAAACCCTGCGAACAAATCGATTTCCAACGCGGCATCGATTTCAAAGCCAACGACCAATCCGAGGAGAATTTGTATTATTTAACGAGAGATGCTCTCGTAGACCAGGGCGCCGTCTTCTTCGGTGGCTACGGGGCGTCCTTGTACTCGCGGTACATGTCCTCGCAAGATCGTCGCAAAGTACAAGCCATTCCCGATTTCGATGTTTTAACAGAAGACCCCGCTCTCTTTGCCACCATTGTGAAGGAGAGATTGGAACGTGCCGGCTACCAAGACGTCGAATTGATCAAACATACGGCCATCGGAGAGGTCATTCCCGCCCATGTACAAATCGTGGTGAATGGAGACACGATTGCACTCTTGTACCAACCGATCTCCTGCCACAGTTACAATGCCATTCAAATCGGGGGCAAAGAAATCCGTGTGGCCACCATCGATACCATGTTGTCTCTCTATTTGGCGTTTTTGTATGGCGACAAACCCTACTTCCACAAAGATCGCATTCTGTGCATGGCCATGTATTTGTTCAATGTTCAACAACGCAATCGTTTGGAACAGAGAGGTCTGTTGAAACGATTTAGTTTGACGTGTTATGGCAAACAAGAAACCAAAGAAGACATTCGCGCTCACAAAACGCGCATGTTTGAAGAATTGAAAGGCAAGAAAAACACCCCCGAATATGACTATTGGTTCTTGAAATACAACCCCGTTACCGATTCCAAATTGAAAATCAAACGTCCCGTGAAGAATGAAAAAGAGAAAAGCCGAAGCAAAACGCAAAGTCGAAAAGCCTTTACGCACACCGCGCGATTGTCACCACGTTCTCGAGACGAGGAGGAGGAAAGACGTCAAAGTGCATCTTTTTCCTCCTCTCCCACTCCCACTCCCACTCCCACTCCCACTCCCACTCCCACTCCCACTCCCACTCCCACTCCCACTCCTTCTCTATCTCCTTCTTATAAGATCCCCAAAAAAACCAAGAAACAACGGAAAACACGCAAATCCGACTGGCCATACAAGAAAAGAAACTTTTTCTTTTGGAAAAAATAAATTCGTTCTTATGTTTTTTTTTCGTTTCCCATTCTCTATAATGTTCTAGTTTACAGACCTCAAAACATCGAATGGATGATCGGTGGGTCATCCTTTTACCTTTTATAAAATCCAACATTATAGAGAATAATGCAATTCAATTTGATTTTTATTCTCTCTTCAAGTGGAGGGGGGGGGGGTCGCTCCGCTCCCCCCAAAGAGAGAATATCATTAAAAAACAATGAATTTCTCTATAATGTTGGATTGGTAAGACCTCAAAACATCGAATGGATAATTGTTTTTATGTGTATGTGTATCTTACATGTGATGAAAAGAAACAAAAGAAAAAGATGACCCAAACTTTATAATTATAAGAAAAAGAGAAATCAAGTTTGCTTCCAATTCTCCACCACATCAATCCAATTATAATCGTCGTTGTTTTGTTCGTGGGCGGCTTCCAATAAGGCCTCCAATTTCTTCGGTGAATATTTCTCTCGCGCCATGCGATCAATGACCGAAAAAGCCCATGCACGCAAACGTCGACGGCATTTCATCAAATAAAACAATTCAATGAATCGAAAATGAATGGCGACGTGTTTCTGCAATTTCTCCAGCAAATGGGCGTCATGAATCGTATCCAAATAAATAGTCGACGGCCAAATCCCGTGATTCTCAACAAAACCCAAACGGAAATCTTCCGTGAATACAATGTCCCCAAATACGCTATCAAACCGAATGGAGATGGCCTCGATGTTTCGGGGAATATTCACCATGTATCGAAAATGGCGGCTGCTTCGATAAAGTGACAGATTGGTGATGCAATCCGGCCATCGAGATATGGACGAAAAGTTATCCCCCGACATAAACAATCGCATTTTTAAATTGTCTTGCGTCGAATCTTGGTAGGCACGATAGAAACCTCGCAAACACAGGCGATGCATGGGGCATTTTTCTTCGTCGCCGAATAAGATTTCGATTGTGCTCAAATTGTACATTTTCTCGTAATCCACCCTGGACATAAGAAGCGTGGGGTACGTCGTGACCACCGATTCCACGGACTCATCGAATTCCTCGAGAATCTCCGGCCCAATATCTTTCTCTTCCACGAGGGAGGCAAACGGATCCTGTTTCAAATACACATTGGGGGGGTGCACCAATATCTTTCTGCGTCGTTCGAAATGATACCATGGGTTATGCATCGTTTTCAGAAACAATATGTTTGTAATCATTTTTTTTTGAGGGGTAGGTATTTTATAATATTTTTTGTATCATGAAAGAAAATAAAAAATATTATGATTTTGTATCATATTCTTCGAGCACCAACCATAGAAGAGTGACAACCCAAAATTTCTTTTTTCACTCTCTCTCTCTGACTCGCATAATAAATACTCAACTCGAAGAGGAGTGTCACAGACTGCCTCTCCGCTTCGCTCCGAGGACTTGGCAACCTGTGGTAATGATAACGAGAGAGAAGGAGATAAGTTAGTTTTCTGGTGTTATTTCATAATTTATTTATTTCCTCGTCGCGTCCGCTCCTTTTGTTGATAGACAGACAAACATGTCGCCACCTCCCAGAGAAAAATATTTGCATGAAAGGGAAAAGGCGAACTTTTCGGAAGGCACCTATGAGGGCAACCCCAATGTGCACTTTTGGCCGTTGTGCGTGGGGTCAGATTATTGGGCCTACAAAGACATTATGCGCAGCATTGAGTCCTCTGGTTGTACCTTGAAATCTTACAGTGTGGGGGCGTCCAATGGGATTTGTCTCTGTACCGTATTTTGCGTGCATTACAACACCGCCGACCAATTGCAACGTCTGTTGGAACTCGTACGCCATCCCAGTTGTTCGTTTGTCAAATTTGATCGGGCCATTTACGTGGATGGAAACACACACTCTTTGTTCTTCGTCTCGCATCGTTCGCGGTGTATTTTGGCGGACAGTTGGGATCATTTATCCTCCACCGTGCGCGGTCATATGTGTGGAACATTTATGTCGTCCTTCCTGTCCAGTCTTCCCATCGGATGGGAGCCATCTGGCCAGTCATCGAGTCGAAGACGAGAGGCGGCATGTGGTAAAGACACTCCCTGGAGGGGAGAGGCAGCCTTTGGCGAAACTTCGATAGAAACGGGGAGCGAAGAGGAGGGTATGGAATCTTTGTCACAGACTGTGTGCGAAGATGAGATGCGACCTTTGTAATATTTTTTTTTTAACTTACCCTATTTTTCATTTTTTTAAATATTTGTGCTTGCTTGTCATCATCCAACTCATATTTGTATGTGCATAATTTATCCAATCCAAAGTTCTCCATTAAACCCAATTTGGAACTCGTCAAAAGGACGACAATCTTTTTATCGGATTCGACGATCGTATCCAAAATGGTGAATATAGTTTGTAACACTTGATTGTTGTACGTGCACGATTGTAACACTCGTGAATATTCAATCAATCTTTCGACACAATCCAATATCAATATCAACGAATCCGAGTTGCATCCCGATTTGAACGCATCAAATAATGCCATGTCTTTGAAATGGGCTGTCATCAACGTCTCGGAATTCACAAATTTTACGCAAGAATACCCACACGATTTGGCGACTTGGCACGCCAGCGTGGTCTTCCCTACGTAATGCCACCCCGTGACCAAACAGGACAATAGATTCCCCGAAGCCAAGGTGGTAATCTTTTCACACATGTCTTCGTATGCTTGCGAATATCCTTTCGAATATAATTCAAAGGGTTTCGCTGTAATCCTTTCAATCTGTTCAGATAACCCCCCAAATTGCGGCTTTATTTCCTTGCAAGACTTCAAGAAATCACTCTGATTGAGCAATGGACGGATTTTCGAAACACTCGACAAATCGTCGGGGTCCACCTCTTTCGAGACACTATACGATACGGCATTTTTCACGACGGCCTCCAATTCTGCCCCCGTGAAATTCTTGGTGATGCCGGCAATGTGCGTCAAATCGACGTCATCCAGATAACCCAATTCGTGCATTCTTTTGGTGTGTATTTTCAAAATCTGTAACCTTCCCGCTTCATCCGGCAACGAAATTTCAATCTGCAATTCCAACCGACCGGGCCGCAACATGGCTTCGTCAATCAAATCAAGACGATTTGTCATGCATATCAATAACACATTATTCAAGGATTGGGGACCATCTATCATCGTCAAGAATTGATTGACAATCTTGTCATTCATATCGGATGATCCCGTCCCTCTCTTGCGGGCAAGCGCATCAAACTCGTCGCATATAATCAGATGCAGTCCATTTTCCGAGGTGTCATTCATGGCGTCCGCAAACAGTTTGCGCACATTTTCCTCCGACTCTCCCACGTATTTATTCAATAAACTTGGTCCATTCACAATCTTGGGCTCTTTGCAATTCAAAATCTTTCCAATCTGTCTGGCAATCAATGTCTTGCCTGTTCCGGGGGGGCCATGCAACATGATCCCTCGAACATGATTGATTCCCAAATCCTTGATTATCTTTTTGGGTAACAAACGAGACGCAAATGCCCGTCGGAAAATCACCTCGAATTGCTTGTCCAACCCACCAATTCCAATTTCCACAAAGTTGAAATTGCTTTTGAACACGCGATTTGTTTCATTCGGTAAATCAATATTCAAGGTGAAAGTCGGTTTGGTAGCAAAATGCACGTTTGTGTTTTCCCCCATGCAATACACCGCATCCTCTGTACCGATGACCGCGGTAAGTCCTCCTCGACCCGAAGGGGAGAGGCAACCTGTGTTAAGTCCTCCTCGACCCGAAGGGGAGAGGCAACCTGTGGTAAGTCCTTGACCCGAAGGGGAGAGGCAACCTGTGGTAAACTCGGGCACCAGCTTGTATTTGTTTCGAAATGAATACGCCCACCCCGCAATCATCGGCACATTGGCAAACTCCCTTTTGATGTCACCGAGCATGACTTCATCGACGGTTATTGTTTTATTGGATCCCAATGGCTCAATGATGAACGCCATGTCGTCCAGCTCCATGGGTGATGATGCCGCCTCGTCCATGCATCGCACTTGCACGACTTCATTGAAGACAACTTGCAGTGCCTCTCGATGATAGAGTCCTAATCCAAGTTCATTGGCTCCCATGGAGGGGGAAGACCGCGTTTTGAAAGGACCATATTCCACATTATTTTTTAGTATTTTTATATATTTACTCGAGGTCTCTCGAATAAATATGGAATTGTACTGAGCATCCGTGCTCGTTGGTAATTTATTGATATGAAACATTTTGTTTTTTTTTTGATATCCTCTCTCTCCCAACAAAAACGTGAATGTATGGATTTGTTTTTTGTTGTGAAACTGAAATATGGAATGGAATCAACATACAATTTCACTTTTATATTTGTTTGTTTTTGATTTTTTTTTTGGTTTTGAGAATTATTATGAATATAATTCAAAAAAAAAACAAATATAAAAAAAGTGCGTGAAATGAATTTAATTTTACAATTTATTGATTTTTTGTTTTAAAAAGAACAAAAACCAAAAAACAAATGAGCACAAAGAAAAGAACTAAAAAAACAAAGGATGTTAGTAACGAAGTGGATGATGACTTGCCTATCGCACTAGTTGAAAAAGAGGAGGAGGAGGAAGAGGAGGAGGAGGAGGAGGAGGAGGAACCAAAGGTTGGAATGAGAACAAAAAAAACAAAAACAACACCCACTATGTTTACGCCCTTGCCATACCCAACCACGTTGACACACTTGCCAAGATATGAAAATGTGACGGTGGAGGCATATGCCGTGCATATTGCCAGTCCGAAATTAATTCATATTGTTTGTTGTATTCCCTCCATTTATGGCGAAAATCATTGGGTAAGACTGTCGTGTTATTTGTTTGGTATTGATATATATGCAACATATGACAAAGCCGATTTGAAAAATATACTTCATGATGTAATTGGATGTAAAATGGGAAAAAAACTCATCGTGCAAATCATGGATAGTAAACTCACCTATTTAGTATGTGGGCGAGTATGGGACGAAACAGGCACCATTTGTTTGAATGATGAATTTATTCGTTTGTCAAATGATCGCATTCGACCAAAATTGACTTTTTTTGAACGTCAAGATGAAAATGAAAAACAAAAAAAAATAAAAATGGCCGATCGAAAATTTAATGGGCATTCCTTTGCCATTCCTCATCCGGATCCCGAACATTATTTCAGAGAATTGCATGTTTCAATCAAACCATTGGATGATCCCGTGATTTATCGGTGTCCCCCTTATCCATAAAACAAAAAATTTGTAAAAGAAAACAAAAACAAAATAACAATTGTATTTAATCACTCTTTTTTTTTTCTCATTTTACAAGTGCCGGTATGCCTTGTGCCAGGGGGGGGCATTAGTCCAGGTAAATAAAGGTGAAAACATCGGTACTATTTGCGGCATTTTTTCTGACTTTTTTTACGTAAATACTTTTTACCGCGTTTTGATTGTCGAAAACTCTTTTTGCGAAGACATAATTTCTTATAAGTACGTCTTTTGATACGACGGCTAATGCCGCTTCCACCTGATTGATTTTTTTTGAAGTATTGT
>JACCEA012574152.1_pt1 | contig 10825 bp, 9 predicted proteins | sample 7449851 | NCBI WGS metagenome assembly JACCEA01 (sample SAMN15323453, study PRJNA562643) | freshwater metagenome | isolation source: river surface water | place: USA:Blue River Watershed | collected 2017-08-18 | reverse complement strand
TCTCGTGCAGCATGGTGGCCACTTTGGTCACCTGCTCCGGCGACACGCCGCAGACTTCTTCGACTTTGTCGAGCGTCCACTTGGCCATGACTTCTTCTTTGACCTTGTCCATGCCGAACACGCGGTCATTGATGTACTTCTTGTCTTCCCAACCGTTTTTGAAGATGACGTGCAAGAGGCCAAACAAGAAAGCAATATCAGAGCCTGAGCGAATGCGCACGTACTCGTCAGCCTTAGCTGCTGTGCGTGTGAAACGTGGATCGACCACGATCATCTTGCAGCCGTTTTCTTTGGCGTGCAGCATGTGCAACATCGATACAGGATGCGCTTCTGCGGCGTTTGAACCAATGTACAAAGCAACCTTGCTGTTTTGCATGTCGTTGTACGAGTTGGTCATTGCGCCGTAACCCCACGTATTGGCCACACCCGCCACCGTGGTGGAGTGACAAATACGGGCTTGGTGGTCGCAGTTGTTGCTACCAAAGTAGCTCACAAACTTACGCAGCAAATAGGCTTGTTCGTTGTTGTGCTTGGAAGAGCCAATCCAGTACACACTGTCTGGGCCAGCGGTCTTGCGCAAGTCGAGGAGCTTGGCGCTGATTTCTTCCAAGGCTGTATCCCAGCTGATGCGTTCGTACTTGCCATTGACCAACTTCATGGGGTAACGCAGACGGAACTCTCCGTGGCCGTGCTCACGCAGTGCCGCGCCTTTGGCGCAATGTGCGCCAAGGTTGATAGGGGAATCAAACACCGCTTCTTGGCGCACCCAAACGCCGTTTTCAACCACGGCGTCGACCGCGCAGCCCACGGAGCAATGGGTACAGACCGTGCGTTTGACTTCGATCTTGCCACCGCCCTCTTTGGACATGGAGCCCGAAGCTTGGGCCTTTTTAACCAGGGTCAACTGAGTCGCGGCCAAACCCACACCAATGCCCAAACCAGAGCGACGTAAAAACCCACGACGATCAAGGGTAGGCAAAGCCTGTGACAGACCGCGTTGCAAGCGGCCAACAAATGCAGAGCTGCCAGCAACTTGGGCAGCCGAATCAGATTTACGGGTCAACAACATGCGTATCTCCTTCAGACGCGGGCGGTCTGGTAGTAACGCTTGACGTGTTCGCTCAAGCTGTAGCCGCCACCGTTTTCAGGCGCGGGAGGAAGTTTGTTCAATTCAGCAGAGGGGGTGCTGAGGCCAGGCATGGCCGTCACTGCAGCGGCGGTTGCACCAACGGCAGCGGCACCCATAAAAAATCCACGGCGCGACGCAGTCGCTTGTTCGGTGGTTTGTTCTTTTTGCATTTTTAGCTCCTCGTGATGTCGTGGGTATGCACGACTTTGCATACTGTATCAATGATGTGAGCTTGTCTAGTACGTATAAACGTCAGTAAACCTACGACTCACTCGGGAATCCCAGCCAAACACCATCTCAGTGTCGCCTAGGCGTCTCACATGCCTATCAAAACAAAAAAACTTACACGCTAACCCTTAAGCCAGCATGTCAAAGCCCTGCGCTTCCACACTGACGAACGCGCGTGTCAGCTCGGCCAAGGCAGCGTAAAAGCGTGCACGCGGCGTGGCTTGCAGCGCATCGCAAAACGCGGGCACCCAAGTTTGCACATGGGCCGCAAAAAACTTCGCTTGTTGCGTCAGGTTAGAGACCGAGACATCGTCACCTGCCACCAAAAACCGCATGACTTCAAACACATAAGACACATGATCTTCAGTTTCAGACATGGTGGTGTCGTCTCGGCCTAAGCCCAGCGCAGCTAAGTCGGTGCGCAATTGGGCCAAGGGCTTTTCATTCAAAAAGCCGGTCAGGAAATGGGAGGCGTACACATACACCTCGGGCTTGCCCACACCACCAAACAAGGTGTGGTGCTCGTTTTGAATGCTCTTGTCATCCATTTCTCGCGCAACGCCCACCAGCTGCCGCCAAGGCTCTTCGAGAAAACCACCAGCGGTCGGTGCATCGGTAGGGGCCACACGCAACTGCGCCAGCAACTCGGCTCGGGCAGGGGCATAGAACAACTCAGAAATCAAACCGTACAACTCGGCGCGTGCGGTTTCTTCGTCAAGGGCGGAGGACAAGTGAAAGTCAGTCATAAAAATAGTCAGACGATTTTTTGCTCATCGCCAGCTGAGTAAATATCAATCACACGGCAATCGCCGCACATCTTGAGGCGCTGTAGGGCCTCACCTTGGAACATGGCATGCCCCGAAAGTTTGCCAGTCATGGCTTCGATGCCTTTGAGTGTGCCAAACGGTTTTCCGCAGCGCACGCAGCCATAGGGTTGGGTTTCATTCAGCACGCGCACTTCTTTGCGTTGCGGCGTGAGCAGCAAGCGCGGCACAAGCTTGAGCGCTTTTTCGGGGCAAGTGCTGACACACAAACCGCACTGCACGCAGTTCTTTTCAAAGAAGCGCAACTGAGGCGCTTGCTGGTTATCTTGCAGCGCATTGGCAGGGCAAGCGCTGACGCAGCTCATGCACAAGGTGCAGCTGTCTTTGTTGACTTCGACCGAACCAAACAATGCGCCATCTTTGGGCAGCGCCAAGGCTTCGGGGGCGGAAGGCGCTTTCAGCACAGGCGCGTGTTCGAGCAAGTGATCAATCACCATGCTCAGCGTGCTGCGCTTTTCAGACATCACGGCAAACGTGGCGACGGGCATTGCGCTGCTCAAGCGCTGCTTGCCTGTGGTGAGGCGTTGCAGCTCGGTATCCAGTTCCATGGCTTGCGTGGCGTGGACCAACTGCACGGGCATAGGGCCTGCCTTGGCATAGCCCAGCCCCTCAAGCACCGCCTGTGCTTGTGCCATTTGGGCTTGCAAGCCCTCTGCGTATTGCGGGGCCTCTTCGGCGGTACGCAGCACCAACACTTGCGCTGCGCCATAGGCCAACGCCGTGAGCCACACCTCCAGCCCGAGACTGGCGGTGTGCCACAGCGACACGGGAATCACATGCGCTGGCAAACCGTTCGCCACTTTGAGTTGTGCCGCGCGGCCCAACTCATTCACCAAAGTTTGACCCGCTTCTTGGCTGTGCAACAAGATGACGGCGTCTTTGCCGCCCGCTTTTTGATAGGTGCTGAGCAAGGTCTTGAGTTTGACACCTTGCTCACTCGCACGCGGGTAGGCGTAAGTCAGTGCGCCTGTGGGGCAGACCGTGGTGCACGCACCGCAGCCTACACACAGGTTGGGATTGACCTTGATTTGTTGGCGCGATTTGTCTGAACTCACAGCCTCGGCAGAACAAATGTCCACGCACGCATTGCAGCCCACTTTTTCGTTGCGGCTGTGAGCGCAGAGCTTTTGTTTGTACTCAAAGAACTTGGGCTTTTCAAACTCGCCCACCAGCTCGCGCAGGCGCAGCAAATTGGCTGCTGTTGCCCCACGGAAATAGCCCTGCGGTAACGCGTGGCGCGTGAACGCGCTTTGCTCACGCAGGTCTAGCACGAGGTCGAACTCTGCCGTTTCCTCTTGGGCTTCACGCTGGAAGTTGATCGCACCCACCGCGCCACAAGCCGTCACGCAGTCGCGATGCGAACTGCACTTGCTCAGATCAATTTGGTAGTCGAGCCCAATGGCTTGTTCGGGGCAGGCGGCCACACAGGCATTGCAACGTGTGCACAGGTCAAGGTCAATGGGGTTGTTGTTTTGCCACGTGAGCTTGAACGCACCCAGCCAACCGTCTACGCGCACCACATGACCACCCAACACTGGATAGCGTCGGTCTTGAGCACCACCCGCCTCGCCAGCACCTTGGGTGAAGAGGGTCACATTCAAGGTGTCCGCCAACAACGCGGCCGCCTGCTCGGCTTGGTCTAGCTGCCCCAAGATGAGTAAGCGCCCTGCACTCTTAAACGTCACTGTGGGCACAGGTTCAGGTTCGGGCAAATGCGCGGCAGCTAACAGTGCGGCGATTTTTGGAGATGCGTTTTTGGCATCACGGCTCCACCCGCCTGTCTCGCGGATGTTGACGAATTTGATGACGGATGTTTTGGCTTGTGCCTGCACAGCCAAGTCGCCAAACAGACGCTGCTCTTGGGTGCAAGCCACCACAACATCGTCTGAGCCTTGCACGGCTTGCACAAATGCACCCGCCTCGCGGCGGCATAACGCAGTGTGCAGCGTGAGTGGCTCAGACAGGCTTTGGCTCAGCGCCTTCGGATCCAGCGGTTGGGTCTGGTTGCAGTCGCAAATCAGCGTGGTCATGCGTGGTGGGCTCAATGTTGGCGTTGTTATCAATAGGCACGGACTGTGCCACGACTTTGGCTTGTTCGGCCACGGGTGTGTCACTCAGGTTGGCATGTGCCTTGGTTTCTGACGCATCGTCAAATAGGTTCAAGGTCTTGGCGCTGGTCATTTGTCGCAGCATTGCCATCGGCAAGGGGTCTGGCAGGGAGTAATCGTCGATGTAAATGTCCATGCGGTCCATCACATTGAAATGCGGGTCGCTGAAGAGTTTTTTCATGGCCGCGTTTTTCACATCTGGCGCGATACCACGCGCCATAAAACCCGTGAAGTCTGACTCTGGCGTGAGTTGCTGTACATCGACCAAAGAAGGCATCGGCTTGTCGACCGCCTCATTCGATGCAGCTGCTGGTTGTGCAGACTTCGCAATGGGTGCACTGGGTGCTTGTACGGCGTTAAGAGGCGAAGTGGCCGCGTTAGCACGCTCATCAACAGTAGGCGCCTGCGTTGGCTCTTGCGTCGCGCGGCCCTCACGCACCTCGGTTTTGCGGCGAGACCAACGGCTTAAAAATCCAGCGGGCGCATCATCATTGGCCATGACTACCCCCGTTGTGTGTGCCACCACCACGAATTTTTTCGGTACTTACCGAGGCGGGATTGCCAAAGCGATCGTGCAAAGGCCTGAAACTATCTGGGCGCTTGCGGCGCTTGGCCTCGACCACCCAATGTTCATCGGTGAATTCGCTCATCCATGCCACCACCTCTGACGGAACTGGGACTTGATCCACATTTTCTTGGGCGTCCAACCAACGGCCTGCATCGTGATAGCTCAGGCTCACCATCGTGGGCACAGCCATCACCTCGTCGCTGATGCAAGGTTCTTCCTCCATGCGCCACAGCACAAACCAGCACGGGGCAGGCGCAGTGGCATTGAGGTAATAACCTTCTGCATCATCTTTAAACAGCTCCACCGTGAAGCCTGGGTGCAACCATATTTGCTCATCTTCGGTTTGACGCAAGCAGCGTGGCACTGTGCCAAAGTGCTCAGCATGCGGCACCAAGTCGTGGCCCGTGACATCGTGCAACACCCAACGCCACGTCTGCCAACGGCTCATGGCACCCGGCACACGCTCGCGACGCATGACGACAGCAACTTGAAGGCTAGGACGATGATTCATGGGGCCGATGTTAGCGGGGTGGCAATGCCCCCGTGATCACCCCACACAATTTAGGTGTTGGGTTTGCAGGTACGGTTGATTTCTTTGTACAGCGCCGTCTCAGAGATGGGCTTGGACACATAACCATCTGCACCTGCAGCCATGAAGCGCTCGCGATCCCCAATCATGGCGTGTGCCGTCACCATCAAAACGGTGGTGCGTGGCAACTGACGTTCGGCTTCGCGCTCGCGCCAAATTTTTAAGGCCGTCATCCCGTCCATCACTGGCATCATGACATCCAGTAGCACCACATCAAACGTCTCTTTCTCTAAGCAGTCCAGCGCCTGCTGACCGTCATTGGCCAACACAAAGCGATGACCCATGCGCTGCAACATGATTTGAGCCAACTTGCGATTGATTTCATGATCTTCCACCAACAACACGGACAGCGGTCGTGCTGCTTTCTCTTCGCCATCCATGGTCAGAGACGCTGATGCAACGGTTGCTTGAGCCGATGATGCAGGCGCACACATTACTGGAAAACGAACCGTGAAGCATGCCCCCTGCCCTGGCACGCTGGAGGCTGATATATCACCCCCCATCAACTGCATCAAACTGCGCGTGATGGCCAAACCCAAACCAGTCCCCCCATAAGAACGGGTGATCGATCCATCCGCTTGCGTAAAGGGGCTAAACAACGCATCTTTTCTCGCGTTATCAAAACCAATGCCGGTATCTATCACCGACACCTCGACCTCAACTGAACCCTCTTGTGCACATGGATAGGCTTTTGATTGAACCGTGACTTGGCCTTGATCTGTGAACTTGATCGCGTTGCCAATCAAATTGGTAAGCACCTGACGCATCCGCACAGGGTCCATCCAGACTAAATCGGGAAGGCTGGGGTCGTTTTCAACCCGCAAATCAACCCCTTTGGCTTGCGCCAATTGTTCGAGCGAACGTGCGGTATGGCGAATCAATTGCGCGGGACATACCGACAACAGCTCTAACTCCAAAGCCCCTGCCTCTATTTTGGAAAAGTCCAATATTTGGTTGATGATGTTGAGCAAATGACCTGCCGAGTCACGTGCAAGCGACAGATATTCTTTTTGCACCTGCGCGTCATTCGTAGTCAGGGTCAATTCAATCATCCCCAAAATGCCATTCATAGGCGTTCGAATTTCGTGGCTCATGTTGGCCAAAAACTCACCACGAATGCGGTTGGCTTGCTCGGCTTTGTTTTTAGCATCCACCAACAAATCTTGCGCATGCTGTATGGCCGTGAAATCCTGCATCACACCGATGAAGAAATGCGCATCGTCTACCCGCGTTTCGCTGATGGTGACCCGAACTGGAAAGAGTGCCCCATCTTTGCGCATGCCCTGCACCACACGGGGCTGGTTCAGCAAACGCTTGCGCCCTGTTTGTGCATACGTATCGAGATACCCATCATGTGCCGTGCGCTCTTGCGGGGGCATCAAAATACTGATGTTTTGCCCCAACAATTCTTGTTGTTGGTAACCAAATATTTCAGCCGTGGCTGGGTTGCATTGAACAATTTTTCCTTTGAAATCTGACACCACAATGGCCTCTGGTACAGACTTGAAGATGCTATTGAGCTTGCTTTCACTGAGACGCAACTCTTGCTCAACCAGCTGTCGATCGGCAATCTCTTGGTTCAGTCTTTGAATGGCATCTTTTCGTTGCTCCGACAAATCACGCGCCACCATCAAAGATGATCTGATCCGTCGTACCGACATCCAAACCAGCAACAAACCACCCAGCAGCACGACCAACAACACCATGAAGGTACGGGTCAACACATCGGTGGTGGCCGATTGCCATTGCGACACCGGCAAAAGCACCTCCAGTGCCCCGCGGACATCGCCCACTTTCCAATCAGTCTTGGGTGAGCCTTGGTAATGGTTGTGACAATTCACACAGCCATCCAGCATGCGGTCTGCCTGTGCATAACGCAACACACGCTGCCCGTTGAGGATTTCCTCCCGCACAAACGGCTTCGAAGGATTGACCTTGAGATGTTCTAGTGCTTGCCGTTGAAAATCATCCAACGATCGCTCACTCGCACGCCAAGGAAATGGCAAATCGCTGTAAAGCCGCACCTGTGTGCCGCCATCGACTTGAGACATGTAATGCCCCAACTCAATCGTCAGCGTTGCTGGCAAGGGCAGCGCGTTGTCTCGTGTTTTGTAATCATGGGTAACTTCAATACCCGCTCGCGTGGCACGTGGTACGAGCTCTTGCGCATAAAAATTTCGAAACTGCGTGACCGATTCCGCATGCTCCTGAGCACTCTCTGTCGCATACTGCAAAACAACACGCTCACTGGATTGGTAGGTGTAAATCACCACGCCAATCGAAACAGCGACCAACAAAGCACCCACCATTTGCAATGGCCAGTGCAGTAACAAATGCCTTATCGGACGAAATAAGCGGACGAGCATTCAGGCGAGATTAAAAGAAATTAATTATTTATGTTTAATCTTAACCTCAACATGAGCCACAGCAGGCGTCGCACTGACGCCGAGGGAAATTAGGTTTCTTTGGAAATTTTGATGCTTGGGAACTTGCTGGAGAAGTCTTTGGCCTTCGCTGCAATCTTCACAGCCACTTGGCGGGCCACCGCCTTGTAAATGCCTGCCACTTCACCGTCAGGGTCAGCCACGACCGTGGGTTTGCCACTGTCGGCTTGCAAGCGAATTTGCATATTAAGGGGTAACGCGCCTAGATAGTCCATGCCGTCTTTGGCGGCCAACTTCTTACCGCCGTCTGCGCCAAAAATGTGCTCAATGTGCCCGCAGTTGGTACAGACGTGCACAGCCATGTTCTCCACCAAGCCAAGGATGGGCACGCCCACCTTTTCAAACATCTTGATACCTTTTTTGGCGTCGAGCAGCGCAATGTCTTGTGGCGTAGTCACAATCACCGAGCCAGTCATGGGTACGCGTTGGCTGAGGGTGAGTTGAATGTCGCCAGTACCTGGGGGCATGTCGACGATCAAATAGTCCAATGACTTCCAGTTGGTTTGGCGCAGCAGCTGCTCCAGCGCCTGGGTGGCCATGGGGCCACGCCAGATCATGGCTTCGTCTTGGTCCACCAAGAAACCGATGGACATGACTTGCACGCCATAGTTTTCCAGCGGGTCCATGGTTTGGCCATCGCTGCTTTCAGGGCGGCCTTCAATGCCCATCATCATGGGCTGGCTGGGGCCATAAATATCGGCATCCAACAAACCCACGCTGGCCCCCTCGGCGGCCAAAGCCAAGGCCAAGTTAGCAGCCGTGGTGCTTTTGCCCACGCCGCCCTTGCCTGAAGCGACGGCGATGATGTTTTTCACTTGCGGCAACAAAGCCACGCCACGTTGTGCCGCGTGCGCCACGATGTTGACAGTGATGTTGGCTGACACGTTGTCTACGCCCGCCACGCTCTTGGCAGCGGCGATCAGCTCTTTGCGAAACCCCGCTATCTGGCTCTTGGCGGGATAGCCCAGCACCACATCAAACGACACATCGCCGCTATTGATTTGCAAGTTCTTCAGTGCTTTGGTGCTCACAAAGTCTTTACCCGTGTTGGGGTCAATCACGGTTTGCAGGGCGGCGAGGAGGGTTTGTTCGTTCAAGGACATAAATATTCGGCGACTTAATAAATTGGCGCAAGTCTAGCGCGAGGTGCTTGACCGCACGGTTTGCAGGCCATCTCAATCTCAATTTAAGTAAAACTAAAAATTCACACAATTAAGTAACCAAAAATAATTACCCAATTCAAGGAGGTCATATGGCAAATAATTTTCTGTACAAATTCAGCGCCTTAGCTGTAACTATTGCCGCACTCACAGGATGCGGTGGCAACGATAGTGCAGTCAGCACAAAAACAGCCTATTTCATCGATTCCGCAGTCGAAGGCTTGGAATACAGCAGCGGTAGCACAACAGGCGTCACGGGCACAGATGGTTCGTTCAAGTACGAAGATGGCAAGCCCGTCACTTTCAAGATTGGTGGTCTGAACTTGGGTAGTTTGACTGTTACCAATAGCCGTGTATTCCCTGTGGACCTCGTAAGTGGCGCAACGGATGAAACCAACTCTGCCGTGACATTGATGGCAAAGATTCTCCAAACATTGGACAGCGATGGGGATTCCTCAAACGGCATCACGATTACCAGCAGTGCACGCCAAGCCATCACACAAACCATACAGCTCGCATCGACAGATCCTGCTGCTGCGACTACAGCGATTAACCAATTCATTGCCAGCGCTACATCTGGTAACTCCGCCTTAGGCAAGCACACGTCTCTCATCAGTGATGGCACCGCCCAAGCCCACTTAAAAGGCAATCTTTTACAACAGTATGCGGGTACTTGGACAGGCAGTTATACAGGCAACGATACGGGAACATGTACCTTCACGATCACGCCGAGTGTGGCAACTGCCGCGAGCCCAAGCGCCACAATTGCTGGCTCTTGCAGCAGCACACAATTCAGCGCTCAACAAGGTGGCTTAGGAACTTTGAGCGCAATGAACTTTCCTAGCAGCGGCAGTTTCAGAGGCGCACTGTCAAATGGTGCAACCTTTATTGGCAACTTTGCTCGCAATGGCACCATGACTGGCACATGGAGTAATGGCACAAGCTACTCAGGCGCATGGACGCTTACTAAGCAATAACTTTAGATTTTTCTAACAAACAAGCCCGCATTCGCGGACTTGTTTGTTTTCCAAAACTTAGTTTTTCCTCGCCACCCAATAAGCCGCGCCCTCAGCCCCATACCGCTCGTCATGCGGTACGTTGGGCTCTAGCTCAAAAACAGAGCCTGGCAACAGGTGTTGCGTCTGGCCATGCATGGTCAGCCACATCTCGCCGCGTGTGAGGATGGCGTGCACACCAAACGCATGGGTGTGAGTGTCCAACACGGTATGGGGCGCCCATTCGCGCTCAATCACCTCGTCAAAGCCAGCGGCTAAGGCTTTTTGGTGGAATTCGTCAAAGCTCGGTAAGTTCATTGCTGCATTCTGTAGGAACTAAAATCGCCCCCTTCGCCCTAAGGTCTTGCTTCCAAATGTCCCAGCGCCAGCTATTTGTTACTACCGCCCTGCCCTACGCCAACGGCAACTTCCACATCGGCCACATCATGGAGTACATCCAGGCTGACATCTGGGTGCGTTTCCAGCGCATGCAGGGCCACAAGGTCGATTTCGTGGGCGCAGACGACACACATGGCGCTCCCATCATGATCGCTGCCGAAAAGGCGGGCATCACCCCACAACAGTTTGTGGCCAACATTGCCGCAGGCCGCAAGCCCTATTTGGACGGCTTTCACATCCAGTTTGACAACTGGCACAGCACCGACGCGCCCGAGAACCACGAACTGGCCCGCCAGATTTACCGTGACTTGCGCGACATCCCCGAATTAAAAGGCGGCTCGCTGATCGAGCGCCGCACGATTGACCAGTTCTTCGACCCCG
>JACCEA010788421.1_pt1 | contig 10825 bp, 12 predicted proteins | sample 7449851 | NCBI WGS metagenome assembly JACCEA01 (sample SAMN15323453, study PRJNA562643) | freshwater metagenome | isolation source: river surface water | place: USA:Blue River Watershed | collected 2017-08-18 | reverse complement strand
GGAATTCGAGGCGATTGCTCAATTGATTTCCTCTGTTCACCGAAAAAAATGAACTGCTCGAAGACCTGCTGGCTTAGCATGAAAGCAGACATTCCAAACCCAAAGACCAGTGACGGCTTTGGGTCGTTAGAAGGCCTTCGATAGTTGATTGAACATGCCTGAACGGCAGCCACAGTCTTGCAAGTGAGATCGTTGAAATGCCCTTGACTGCCATTTAAGCGGTTAGGTTTTTTTTTAATCCCTAGATAAGGCCTCACATAGCGACATACTTTGGGTGAATTCAGAAACAGACGCAGTCACCTTAGGATTCGAGAATAGTCGTTCTTCTTCAAATTTCTCAATGTCTTTTATTCGATACATCACTTTGCCACCGATCTTTAGATAAATGGGCCCGCTGCCCTCGGTTCTATATCGCTCTATCGTGTGAACAGATTTATTCCACCTGTTAGCCAGATCTGATTGAGTTAAATGTTTAATTGGTTCGTCCATAGGTACCTCCTGAGAGCTCTATTTACGCTTCATTACACAAAGAAGTCCAGTTGTTACTTGCTCCGTGGCTCCCTTTGTAGTCAGATAAAAAATGTATTGCAGAGAAAAGTGCGAACAATTAAATTATTCAACCAAATCAATTGGTTAGTGCCGTTTGGGGCTGCGAATAATTGCGAACAATTCGCTCAGGCCAGACTGTAAAGATGCGCGGCTGGACCAGGTTTGCCTTCTGCGCGATTTACTTGTTTGACTTGAATTTGAGGAGGTGAGGTGTTTAGGAGGTTGTCCAGGCATGCGTCAATTTCTAGCTTGCTCAAATGCCCCTTGAAGCACTCCCGCATGATCTCGCTCCTTGTAGCTTGCCTCTTGTCCGATAAATACTGAATCAACAAATTGGAGTTCTTACTCACACGATCAGTAAGTGCTGCTTCACTTGCTGTTGAGAATACGTATCGAACTGATTCAGAGCAATAGGTGATCCAAGCTAGTGCGGCGTCAAGGTGGGCGATTTCAATCTTTGTGCTCATGTCGCACAATGCAAAAACCATAGCAAGACGCAGCAACATTGGGGCCCTACGTTCAAGAATGGCGCTAATTCTTTCGCTACCAAAGTCTTGAGCTAGAACATTGCGATACATCTGTCCGTAATGCCATTTACCTGCAGGACTGAGTTCAATTTGAAGCCAGTTGTTTTCTAGATGCTCGTCAGCCTTTGCAAAGTTCAATACTTCCTGAGTTCGAGTTGCCAGGTATTCGATCGCCTTGTCTGATGTGGGTTGCGGAAAAGCCGTAATCTTTGTTCGCTCAGCCCAAATGATCAGAAATCTATTTGCAAAGCCGTTGCTGAGGTCTTTCGATGACATTAGCGCAGTTAACTCATTGGGAGTGATCGCGCCACTTAGGCACACATGAGGGTTGCTTGCAAATACACGGTTGTTCTTTGTAGCTGGCTTGATGCATACCCCGTCCCAGCAGTCGCGCAAAGCCGTAGACAGAGTGTTTCCCTTTCGTTTGGACTGTTGAAGGACATTGGCAAACTCGGATTCAACTACCCAGAGTCTTTTGTCATCCATCCCTGGGACTTCCTGACTACCTTTCAAATAGTCATCATGAATCAATGCAGCGAGACCTTCCCTTGAGGACAAGCCGCCACGATGAATCTGAGGGCACAGCAGTGGCTTTTGTCCACGGATGAACTCGTCAATTTTGATGACGAGCGCAATTGAGTCACCTTTCCTGCCACGCCCCGATCGACCCACATGCAGGCTAAATATTCTTGAGTGATGCTCGGTGTTGCCGATCTGCAAGAACGTGCCCCTCCCAATGGCGCAAGAAAGGTAGGCGATATAGTTCAAAGCAATTGCGAAAGGATTTGATTCATTTCCCTTGCTGCCAGCCATTGCAACTTCGCCGACTAAGCCATACAGACATGCCGGATCGGGGGTGGGTGCATTTCGGTGTGAATCTGTCTCGTCGCTATCTATCTGGGTTTCTGAGCTTGAGTGTTTTGTCTTTCCCTGATACATCACTTATCCATCGAGACAGTCTCAACGATGTTCACAAACTCAGAAAACACATCAGGCTGGTTTTGCTGGATATACCGAGCCACTGAGTTGTTTTCAATTAATTTCACAAGATAGCCTTTTGCTAGGACCAAGTTCAAGACATCTTGGCCATAGGACTCTTCGACCAGTTTGTACTGCTCTTGCAGGTTGGTCATCTCGCGTTCCATTTTGTGCATCTGCTCGGCATTGATCCCACGTACCTTTTTCGGCTTAACCTCACCAATCAATAGGTGCGAAGGGGAGGCTGCAAGTAAAGCCTCGGCATAGGGGATGGTGATGTTGTTGGCGGAGATCATCAATTCAACACATTCGACCTGCCTGGTTGGCTTCATCTTTCGCAGTACATCGCTAAGCTTTGCTGAGAACATCTGATCGCGAAGTAGCTCGGCAGCCTCTGCACAGATGCCATCCAGAAGCTTCACTTTCTTCATGATGTGAGCTATGTCCAAGTGCAGGCTCTTGGCTAACTTCTCTGGGGAGACCCCCCGGTTGATCGCCCGTTTGATCATCATGTGCTCTTGAACAGTTGATAGTCGGTTGATTCGGTTGTTGTAGGTGTAGGTTTCATCGTCGGTGGAGATGAGGCAAAGACTCTCGGTCATCCCGAGTTCTTTCATGGCTAATAGGCGAGTGTGACCATCAAGAAGCACATGAGTGCCATCTGCTGCCGATGGGCTTATCGTCAGGGGTTCGATCAATCCAACCGAGCGAAGTGACTCGATGATCTGTTTGTATTTCCTGGAGGAGGTCACATTTTCAGGAAGTTTTCGACTCAGCAACAGTTTGTCGAAGTTCACTGTCATTGGGTCTGGTATGAATCCCAGTGCTATTTGGCTCATGCCGCCACCCCGTTAGGCCAAACTCGATCTGCCAGAAATGTAGGCAAGGTGTCTAGTCCTTCAGCGCGAAGTAGGTTCGTGAAATTTTCATTGGTAAGCAATGAGCGCAGAGCACCGATGACGAACATCAGACGTTGTTGTGCAAAGTCAGATTTCTTAATGATGAGTTTTTGACGCTCAACCTCTCGCTGGTAACTGCGAACAAGGCTCAGAGAGGTAACGTCGCCTGTGGAGCGTGGCTTCACCCGGTGACGAACAGACTTCCCTAGGGTGTGACGCTTTTCAACAACCCGTCTAGCCATGATGAGTTGTTTGCCTCGCAGATGACCTGATTCGTAGGCATCTTGCAGTGCGCTCTGGATAGCCTTGTCATCGTTATTTGCCTTGTTGATATCGAGGGCAACGTTAAGTGGAATCTTGCCGGATTCGACAGCAATCAAGAGTCGATCTTCGCCGTTTTCGAGGAGTTGCAAGATGCCATGGATGTATTCAACACTCAAGCCTGTTTTCTCGGCAATAGCCTTCTTGTCGTAGCCCTGATCTTTAAGACGTTGAACTCCAGCCAAAAGTTCAATGGTTCGACCCTGCCTACGTGCAATGTTCTCTGCAAGGCTCATGATGAATGCATCGTCATCATTCACTTCAATCACCATTGCTGGGATTTCAGTTTCGCCATGGGTTAAGAAGGCTTTCATTCGTCCTTCGCCGCATACGAGCAGGTAGTGTTCTTCTCCATTGGGGCCGGGGCGATTGGTGACTGTGATTGGTTTTTTCAGGCCAATCTTTCCGATGTTGTTCGCAATGTCATCGAAGACTCGTTGATTTCGTTCCCTTGGGTTTAAAACCTCGATAGAACTGATTGGAATCATTTTCAGTTGCGGTTTCTTTCTTGACTCACTCACGCTGCTCTCCTTACTCTTGTTCTTTCCGCCATCCCGTATAGATATTCAAGGTTTTCAAATCGATAGGTTTCAAACTCGATCCCGTTGCGATCGGCTAGGTTGAAGCCCTTGTTTCCAAAGTCCAGGCTTGGTAGCAGGTAGTAGTCCAGTGCAGACTGATTCGTTTCGTCAAGACGAACGGCCACGGTTATGTCGGGTTGAAGGCTGCTATCAAAGCGGACTTTCCAACGCCTTGTCCCGGTCTCGTAGACCTGGCATCTAGATAGAACAATTGAGACCGTGAATTCACGATTTATATTGAGAAGGTCAGTGCTGTTGTCACGTTCTGTCTGTCCGCCAATCTCCCTAATCTTTTGCTCTGTGTCCCGGATGATCTGTGGATGCATCTGTCGCAAGTAACGATTGACTTCTAGGTAGCGGTAGTCCCTGTCGGGGTTGAAGCCTACGGCTTGATATGCACGGGTCAGACTGCCAAAGCGCAGGATGTAGGCAGAGGTTGAAGGCATGCCCTCTGTTTCGTTGATGATCAGGCCAGAGAGAAGGCCTCTGCTTTGATAAAGGCTTCGCAATTTCTCGATTAGTTCTTCATTCGTGAATCGGTGGTTTCTTGCGCGGATCATTCCCTGAACCGTGTAGAACGATTCACTTGGGACGATGGCCTCGAAAGCAGATTCTTTCTTGATCCACATCTGTTGATCGTTTATGACCCTGTGTTTTTTGAGCTTGAATGAGATTCGGTTGTAAACGTTGTTGCCGATGTATTTTTCGTTTGTGAGTACTTGATGAACCGTGGCGCGGGTCCAAGGCCTATCTAAGTCGGTGGTCACTCCAAGGCCGTTCAGCCGTTTGGCAATCTCAGCTTCCAGTGCCCCATCGTTGATGAACCAGTCGTAGATTTGGTTGACGATTCGGATCTCTTCATCTGGTCCAGGCATCAAGATCACTCGGTCGGTTTGCAGGCTCTTATGCTCCCCTCGGGAGAGCTCACCCTTCATTGAGCCAGTTTGGTCGATCAACACTCGGCGCAGGCCATAACCTGCAGGGCCACCCTGGCGGTAGCCCATTTCGATAAGTCGACATTGCCCGGCAAACACCTTGGTTGAGAGCTCCCGGCTGTATTCGCCCGCCATGGCCCGTTTGACGCCCTTGACGATGGTGGAGACGGGGGAGCCATCGTTTTCGAACTGTTCGGCGCAATAGGCAACTTGGATGCCAGCCCGACGGCAGATATATTCGTAGTAGGCACTTTCGTCGGCATCTTGAAACCGCCCCCAACGGCTGATGTCATAGACCAGGATGATCTGAAAATCTGCCTGACTGGACTCGACAACCCGGATCAGTTCCTGCAGGCCGACACGACCTTCGATGCGGAGGCCGCTTTTCCCCTCATCAGCGTAGGTTCGAATGATCTCGATGCCTCGACGCTCAGCATACTCAGTGATCTTGTCTGCCTGGTTCTCCGTGGAGTACTGCTGATGCTCGGTTGACATGCGGACATACTTGACCGCTTTGAATATTGATTTCTGGGCTGCGACCCCATCGTGTTGTTGTGCCATGTTTCATCGTCGCTTTTTTTGTTGTTGTGACTTTTGCCCAAGAAATCCCCCTACCACCCGAACGATTGGGTTGGCAGGGGAGGCCAGAAGTGCACAGGGCTCTAAGGTAGCCTGTGCAAGTCTGTATGGCTATCTAGTCATCTCTTGACGCGGCGTGAAATCGGCTTGGAACCCGCATGGATGCTAGAAAGTTCAACAATCCACGAGTCCATCTTGACGCCATCGGGTTCGACAAGAATTTTTAGCCTGAAAACCCCGTCCTGTAGGGCTTTGCGCAGGGTTGGGGGTGGAATTAACGGGTCCATCTTGACGGATGTTTTTTCTGGGGCTGCGTCACTGAAACCTTGCTCAGGCGACATGGAGTTTCCATAATCAGGCCTGCCTTGACGGTGCTCTTTCCAATAACCTGGATTCCGCTCAGCCCAAGCCTTTTGAGCTAGTGACTGGTTGATCTTGTAATCCGGGTCGGATTGGAGCTTGCTTTTATGCCATTGCCGACGGCGCTCTTTCTGGCAATTGGCCTTGGAGCAGTAAGCCTGGTTTGGGACCTGTGGAGCAGGGATGAAATGTGCGCCGCAGTGGACGCATCTAAGCTTGGTCATGGATTTTCTCCAGTCAGTTGAGGGACTGGGAACATCGCTCTGTAAAAAAAAGATAGTCGATTGAAAGAGTCCGGATGGTGACTCAGACGTTAATGAAGATAGTCTTGCATCTCTAGATAATGATTAAAACAACTATCCTGCATTTGACATGCAGTGAATTGGATCTGTGCGATCTAACGGCTGAAGTTATACCGAATAAAATTGATCACGATGATTTTTAGGAATTTCTAAGATGCTGATTGAAGTTGCAGCAAGTCGCTTTGATAGGGCGATGATCAATGGTCGTACAGGCCCCATTTTGATTGCAGCTTCTACAGCTGACGGTAATGAGGTCGATTTGGTTGCGAAGTTCACAAACGAGCCGCAATTAACCGTAAATGGTCTTGTGCGAGAGGCCATAGCAGCTATGCTTGCAGTAGATCTTCAGCTCCCAATACCTGAGCCTCTTTTAGTAAGGTTGGACTCGATGTTCATAGATGCTGTTGAACAAGTTGAGCCTTCAGTAGGTGTTAGGCTGAAAAATGCAAATTCAATTGGATTTGGATCCACTAAGCTACCCGGAGGTTTTGGCATATGGTCATTTGAACGCGATGTTCCTGACGCGAGCTTAAGTCAGGCTGCCGATATTTTTGCCTTCGATTGTCTTACTCAGAACGCTGATCGGAGCAAGGGGTCGCCCAATGCAATGTGGAATGGCACAGGCTTTGCCATCATTGATCATGAGCTTGCATTTCAGATTCAAGGTGTATTGTTTTGGAAGCCGCCATGGGTGGTTGGGTCTTTAACTGACTTAGCAAACGGACATCTGTTTTATCGCTCGCTTAAGGGAAAACCCTCGGATTTGTCCGGACTTAGAACACGCTGGGCTAGCATTTCAGATGCTCGGCTGGTAGAGTACGATAATGCTCTACCTCAAGAGTGGCGTACTGCTACAACTACGATTCAAGAGAGTCTGGATTTTGTCCGAGATGTGCGGGATAACATCGATGCTGCAATGAACGAAGTTCAGAGGACTTTGCAATGAGCAAAAAATCTACATACACGTACACGACTCTACGCTATGTTCACGATGTCACCACGGGTGAGTTTGTGAATGTGGGCGTTGCTATGTTTGCCCCGGATATGAGCTATGCCGGTGCCAAATGTCGTAAAACAATTACGCGTGTTAAGTCGATATTTCCCGGCCTGAATGCAGACGCATTTAAGGCATCAATGCGATATGTCGAATCCAAATTCAAAGAGGTGCAAGACGAGATAAGCCAACACAAAGGCCAATTGCTCTTGACCGGTAACTGCAAAACAGCTTTAGAGATTGCATTAAATACTATTGGAAAAGACGACAGCGCTCTTCAGTGGTCTCCGATGGGCAGTGGTTCAACTATCAATCCTGAGGCTACTCTGGAGAACCTCTACAAGCGAATGGTCGCATCTAACGACGAGGTTTCGGCGTCTAGCCATCGTCAAGATGTTGATGTATGGAGAAAGTTCAGTTCTGCGCTACAGAACCGAAAATTACTTGAACACTTCAAGCCCAAAGTAATTTCAGTAAAAGATGATGAAATTAAGTTTGAGCACGCATGGAAGAATGGCGTTTGGCATTGCCTAGCACCTGTTTCCTTCGATCTTTCGTCATCTGCTTCGATAAAAGACAAAGCCCATAAATGGCTAGGTCAGCTCTCCAGCGTTGGTGATGCCAAAGATAAGTTCAAGGTCTATTTCTTGGTTGGAGAGCCCTCCCAGAGTGATTTGTCAGATGCTGCTATGTCTGCTGTCAACATTCTCAAGAAGTCACAGCTAACAAGTGTTGTTTACACTGAGCAAGAAACTGAAAAGTTAGCAGAATTAATTGAGCAAGAAGTCAAAAATCACGAAACATCACTGACAACTTGAATCTTGTAGAAGTTTGGTTAGCTTTAATATGATTGAAATAACTGGACTCAAAACTTCATGTTGGATCTTGTTTGCAAATGGCCGCAATTTCTGTCAACCCTCCAATTCTCGTAAATAGCTCTGGCGGTTTTAGCATTAGGATCATGGAAATTGACCCTGATGACACTGATCTCCTCCATGGTGAATTGAACACTCCTAAATTGGGACGAATGAATAAGGAGTGGGATCGAAATGGAATTTGTAGAGATACGGTTCCAAGTGCAAACATAGCGATTGAGAATTTTCCGGAACTCGTTGACCTTCTAAAGCGACACAATTCTTATTAATTTTGTACCGCAAAGATCTAGAACGTAAGTTACGGACTGCATACGCAGCTACCGGCATCCAGATAGCAAGCACCGTTGGTGTGGACTTGAACCAGCGTCCGCACTGCACCACCACATTACTCTCTGGTACTTCCAGATACCAAGGATTACCCGCTGGAACTTCAGCTTCGGGTACATCCTTGGTTTTATTTGAATCCTTAATATCTAAAAATGGCGCTGCATGCCTTGTGGACGTCAATTAGAGTGGCTCCAAGCTGGCACGAGGATTCGCGGTTTTTCCCCTTCCAGCCTGCGGTGCGCTGAAGGCACCAACCTTATGAGTGGCGAAGAGGCGTGCACCTCGTTTTTTAGCTAAAGGCCAGGACTCCGTGCAAGAACTCAGAAGGGCAGGTCAGCAGCTAGTTCTTCTGTCGATTCCGTCACATTTAGGTATATGCATCACTGCAAATCTAGTCGCGGGATCAGTTATTCCCAGCATTCAGCTTAGCTCTATATGCAGTTGGTTCGAGTGAAAGCTGTGAAGCAATATTGCCAGTGAGCAAGTAAGTTTTAGCGCTGCCCGATTCATCATCGAAGTCATACAACCGGAACAGCACATAGCTATCGGGATTCTGGGCGCTGAAAGCTATCTCATTCGGGGAAATGAAGAAGCTTGTTGTGGCCCCACCCCGGGTCGTTTTCACCTCAATGAATCGGTGTGTCCCATCAGGCTCATACGAGCGAATGTCATAGCCAGCGCTTCGCTCAGTCCCTTGACGTCGATCAGGGGGGAGGGGGCTGCAGTTGATTGGTTCTTGTGATCCATGGGTGAAGTCGGACTGGCTAATTATTGAAGTCTTAGTCACCATTATGAACAAATGCAGGCTTAGTTTCCGTCTATGAGGAGGTATGTATGGCTATCTCGCTGTCACGCCAGGAGTTGTATGACTTGGTCTGGTCCAAGCCCATGACCCATGTTTCCAAGGAGTTGGGCATGTCGGACGTCATGCTGGGGAAAATCTGCCGAGAGAAAAATGTGCCTCGACCGCCCAGGGGGTACTGGGCTAATTTGCTGACTGGCAAGAACAAGTCCCGGTACGTCAAACCGCCTTTGCCAGGCATTGGGACAAAGGGGTTGAACTTCTGGACCACGCTGGAGTTCGAACATGAGGCTCGAGAGGCAGCTCGAACTGACAAATTCGACCCCAAAGATTTCAGTGTCCCGATACCACCTGGACCAGAGTTTCCTGAGCCGTTAGCGGCGTTCCGTGCCCGCTTGGATGCCGCGATGCCTGCAACGGTTGAGCCTGGCAAGATGAAATCACTTCATCCCCTGGTTCAGCGGCTTGCGGATCGGGATGCTGAGAAGGCTCGTGATGCCAAACGATCGTCATGGGACAAGTCTGAATACCAGGACAAGGAGGGGGCATACCTGCTGCAGTCCATCAATGGGCTGGTGCAGAACTGTGCCAATTTGGGCATCAAGCCTGAAATCAGTGGCCGAGTTCATTTGCGGTTGAGCCTGGGTTTTCGTTTCGGAGGCTTGTTCCGAATGCATGTTGAACGACCGACAGATTGGATGGGGCGAAAAGTTCCTGGCAAGAAGGCCGTTTACAAGTTCGCTTGGGGGCAGGATTGGGAAGTCCGAGATCCTAAAAACCAGAAATCCTATGAAATGTTTGGTGCGAAGGAAATTCGAGAGCTGATCTTGGACCAGATTGTGGACGGCGAGAAGAGCTATCGAGAGCATGCCCAGCGGTTTTACAGCTGGCATGTGTCTTCTCGCAACGAATTGCTGGCCAAGCATCAAGAAAAAATCGAGAAGGCCGCGCAAGAAAAGCGTGAAGCCATTGAGCAGATGCTGGCTATGCGCATTGAGATGATGGATGCGGCGCTTGAAAACATGCGCAAATCGGACCAGGTGCGTGAACTGATCGCCATCATGAAGACGAAAAGCGAGGCGGCCAAACACCCCATTGAAGGATTGGAGCGTTGGATCGGGTGGGCGTCACACCACGCCAATACCCTGGATCCCCGGAACATGTCTGCCCATCACTTTGAGCAATGGATCGCGAAGTTCAGACTCCGGGACTGAACGTGCTCAGGACCGTGCCGGCTGAATGATGGTCTTGTTTTCGTACTCGACCACATCAGAAATTTTGTAGCGCACGATATCGCTGTTGAGCTTGACGTAGGTGGGGCCCTTTTTGTTGTTGCGCCAGTTCTGTAGTGTGCGCACGCTGATGCTCCATCGGGCGCTCAACTCCTTTTCGTCCATCATGATCGGAATAGAAAAGTCGGCCATGAGCTTTTGCATTTGGTCAAAGAATTTGGCGCTATCGACAGGATTAATTGAGACAGAGGTTGCTTGCATGTGGTCTTTCAAACGGATGATTTCGGTACCCAAGTGGCACTAAGAATCTTCCTTCAAAATCTCTGCCCTCCTGAGGGGAGTAGCGGAAGCGCTGGCCAATTTGTCCTTCAGTCCCCTCGGTGCAAGAAGGGGCCGGGACCTTGTGGCCCCGGCGATGGTCAATCGTTAATCGTCGAGGTAATCAACTCCTTTATTGGGGCCGCGTCCCAAGGCACGCTCTGCCTGCGCGAACTTGTTTGCCCACATCATGAGCTCTGACGTTGAGAATCGAATTTTCCTGAGTGTTCTGAGATGGGGAATTCC
>JACCEA012169240.1_pt1 | contig 10829 bp, 12 predicted proteins | sample 7449851 | NCBI WGS metagenome assembly JACCEA01 (sample SAMN15323453, study PRJNA562643) | freshwater metagenome | isolation source: river surface water | place: USA:Blue River Watershed | collected 2017-08-18 | reverse complement strand
GCCACGAATGGCGTGCCGGCGAAGCGGCAGCCGAGGACGGTCCCAAGGTCTGGAAGGATGCGTTCGGCAATGTGCTGCAGGATGGCGATACGGTCACGCTGATCAAGGACCTGAAGATCCGAAACGCATCGTCGTCGATCAAGGTCGGCACCAAGGTCAAGAACATCCGCCTGATCGAAGGCGACCATGACATCGACTGCAAGATCGAAGGCTTCGGCGCGATGCAGCTGAAGTCGGAGTTCGTGAAGAAGGTCTGAGCGCATATGTTTGTGTGGAACGGACGCAGGACTGCCCTGCTCGGGCGGCACAGGCAGGCCATCGGCGTATTTTTCGTATGCCATCCGCGAAAAATTATCTTTTTGAGCACGTCAAGGGTTCCTGCACGGCCCCAACTGGTTATACTCCACCAATGCGCCCCTCAATTGCCCTAGCCTCGAAGCGATCCGCCGTCATCGACATGACGCGACGCTTCCGTGCAGCCAATCCGCGCATATTTGGCTCGGTGCTACATGGCACGGACACGGACAGCAGCGATCTTGACCTGTTGGTCGATCCGCTTCCGGGTGCGACTCTCTTCGACTTGGGCGGGCTGCAGGACGAACTACAAACCCTGCTAGGCGTGCACGTGGATGTGCTGACACCACGCGACCTGCCTGCAAAAATTCGCGACCAAGTGATAGGCGAAGCACGTCCCTTATGACCGACAGCAGGCTCAGCGACTACCCAAACCACATGGCCCAGGCTGCCAATGAAGCCTGCGGATTTGTCGACGGGTTGTCGAAAGAAGAGTTCTGCAAAGACAAGCGGACGCAGTTAGCCGTCATCATGGATCTCATCATCTTCGGCGAAGCAGCTACGAAGGTCATGGATCAGCATGAAGCCTTCGCAGTCGCCCACGCAAACATCCCTTGGCGGAACATGCGAGGCATGCGAAATCGAATCGCCCACGGCTATTTCGACATGGACCTCGACGTTGTATGGGACACAGTGAAACTGGCTCTGCCGGCATTAGTGGCGGCACTCACTGACGTCCGTCGCTAGTTCATGACAATAATCTGCATCAGGAGATCAGGTTCGCTGGATTTCAGTCCCTGACCTGACGTGCGATGCGGCTGCCGCCTGCGCAATTTGCTCCTCCAGCCGCCTGCGCCCCGACAGCAGAACCGTTGCGCACGCCAGCAGCACCGCACCCTCGGCCAGCATCGTCACCCTTGGCCCCAGTACTACGGCCAGCAAGCCCGCGAGCAGCCCGCCCATAGCATCGAAGCCGAAACGCGTCGACGTGAAGAACGCCACCACCCGGCCACGAAATTCGCCGGCGGTCGATCCCTGCAATAGCATCAGTGTGCCGACATTGCAGACCGAGATGCCGAAGCCCAGCACCAGCATGCACACCATGGCCAGCCCGAATGACTGGCTTGCCCCCATGCCCAGCAGAGCCAGTGCACCCATCAGCACGCCCGAGCAAACGCCGCCCAGAATTTGTGGGTTGGATTTGCGTGTGGCGAGGAAGATGGTCGATGAGAACGCGCCGCAGCCCGCCGCGCCCCACAGCCAGCCCAGCGTGGTCGCATCGCCGGCGAAGATGTCGCGCGCAAAGACCGGCAGCAGCACGGTGTAGGCCGACGCGGTCAGGTTCAACGCCACCAGCACGAGGATCAGCTTGCGCACCGACATCGTCTGCCATGCATACGCGAGGCCGTTGCGGAATACTTCACCCACCGAGCCGCTGGCACGGGGCGGCGCAGTCACGCGCATGCGTGCAAGCCCGATGATCACCGCAAGGAAGGACAAGCCATTGAACAGGAAGCAGGCTGATTCCGACATCAGCCCCAGCATCACCCCGGCCAGCGGCGGCCCGAGGAAGCGGCCGGCATTGAAGAGCATCGCATTCAGCGCCAGCGCATTCGGCAAGTCTTCGCGGTCGTCCACAAAGCTGGCGATCAGCGACTGCCGCAACGGACCGTCGAAGCTGTTGATCACGCCGAGGCAGATCGCCATGAAGACGATGAAGGCACTGCCGATCGCATCCGACCAGGTGCCCGCAGCCAGGATGAAGGCCTGCAACGCCAGCAGGGATTGCACGATGATCAGCCAGCGCCGCTTGTCCTGCTTGTCAATCCACGCGCCAGCCAGCGGCCCGACCAGCAATTGCGGAAACAGGCTGCAGAAGGCTGTCACGCCCAGCAGCGCCGCCGAACCCGTGATGCGATAGATCAGCCAGGACAAGGCCACCTGCTGTATCCACGAGCCCAGCATCGAAATGCCCTGCCCGGCGAAATACAGGCGGAAGTTGCGGTGCCTGAGCGCGCGCAGTCCGGGAGGCAGGGTGCGTTTCAAGGGCGTGTCAGGTCGAGGTTGGGATCAGGCCCGGCGCAGCGGCTTTCCTATGCGCTTTCCTATGCGCTTTCCTATGCGCTTTCCTATGCACTTTCCTGTGCACTTTCTTAGGCGCTTGCATCGCGCCCCGCATCAGTAAGCCGCACCGGCGGCACCCGCTGTCGGCGCCTTGAATTTTTCGGCCAGCGCCGCGGCGGCATTGCGCAGCAACAGCGCATCGACGCCTACCAGCAGGAAGCTCGCGCCCAGCGTCTGATAGGCCGCAGCGGCCACCGGGTCGGCCGAGAACACACCCGCGGCCTTGCCCGCCGCAGCGATCGTGCGTATCGCCTGCTCGACCGCAGCCTTGACGTCGGCATGGCCGGGTTGCCCGAGGTAGCCCATCGATGCTGCGAGGTCGGACGGGCCGATGAAGACCGCATCGACACCTTCGACTTGCAGGATCTCGTCGATGGCCTCCAGCCCCTTGACCGATTCGATCTGCGCGATCAGGCACATCTCGCCATCGGCCCGGCCGAAATAGCCGTCTATGCCATTCCATCGCGCCGCACGCGCCAGTGCCGTGCCCACGCCACGAATGCCATGCGGCGGATAACGCATCGCCTGCACCAGCGCAGTCGCCTCGGCAGCGGATTCGACCATGGGCACCATCAGCGTCTGTGCGCCACCGTCGAGCAATTGCTTGATGCGCGCCGGATCATGGTCCAGCGTGCGCACGACTGCGCGTACCGGGAAGCCGGACAGTGCCTGCATCTGGGCGATGATGGTTCGCAGGTCATTCGGGCCGTGTTCGCCGTCGATCAGCAGCCAGTCGAAGCCGGCACTGGCAACGACTTCAGCGGCCAGCGCATCGGCCAGGCCGAGGAACAAGCCGACCTGCAGCTCGCGCGCCTGCAGCGCCTTCTTGAATTGGTTGACGGGCATGTCCATCGAATCTCTGTCCTTCTCACGCAAAACGGAATGATATGCTGCCCAGCTGACCGTAGTCCGCATGGAAGCTGTCGCCTTTTACCGCCGGCGTCGGCCGCGTGAACGACCCTGCCAGCACCACATCGCCGGCATGGAGCTGCTCGCCATACGGCGCGATCTTGTTCGCCAGCCAGGCCACGCCGGTCGCCGGGTGGTTCAGCACGGCGGCGGCGAGCCCGGTTTCCTCGATCACGCCATTCTTGTGCAGCAGCGCGCCGACCCAGCGCAGGTCCACATCCATCGGCCGCACCGGACGGCCGCCGAGCACGATGCCGGCGTTCGCCGCAAAGTCGGAAATAGTGTCGAACACCTTGCGCATGAGCTTGGTCTCGCGGTCGAACTGCTCGATGCGCGAGTCGATTATCTCGATCGCCGGCGTCACATACTCGGTCGCGGACAGCACGTCGAACAGGGTCACGTTCGGGCCTTTCAGCGGCTTGCCGAGGATGAAGGCCAGTTCCACTTCCACACGCGGCGCGATGAAACGCTCGAACGGCAAATCGCTGCCCGTCTCGAAGAACATGTCGTCCATCAGCGGCGCATAGTCCGGCTCGGTGATCTGGCTGGCCATCTGCATCGCGCGCGAAGTCAGGCCGATCTTGCGCCCCGTGATCTTGCGGCCATCGGCCAGCTCCAGCTTCACCCATTCACGCTGGATCGCATAGCCATCCTCGATCGTCATTTCCGGATGCTGCATCGAGAAATGGCGCAGCTGGGTGCGGGTCTTGCGCGCGTCATACAGCTGACGCGCAAGGGAGGCGATGGTTTCCGGGTTCATCATGGTCAGACCTTGGGTGCGATGGTGAAAAGCGGATGCAGGTTGCTGTGCTTGCTGTCGTAGACTTCCGGGCCCTCATCGACCTGCGTCGTGATGCCGATGTGGCGTTTCGCGAACAGCGCGCTGAAGTGTGCCTTGGCAGTTGCCGACAACGCATCGCCTACGCGCTGGTGCACGGCAGCACTGCGGCCGCGTCCCATGCGCAGGTTCAGGTAGATGAACGCATAGTCGCCGGCATCGCCGGAAGCGGCGCCTGTGTGCGTGCCCGCTGCCCGCCCGGCCGCGCCGCCGTCGGCCAATGCATAGTGTGCGGCCGGATAGGCGAGCACGCGGGTGCCGCCGTTCGGGAACACTTGCTTGCCGTCGTCATCCCTCACGGCCAGCATGGTGTCGGCCAGTTCGCGGCACAGCGCGGTTATGTCGGTTTCGCGGTCGAGGTTGGGCGTGTACAGGATCACGAGGTGCGGCATGGCAGCTCCTTATCGGTTCGTTGGCAACGACGCCCGGTGGTCGACGGGCGGCGGGCGGCGATCGATGCGCATCAGAGACGAATCAGAGGCGCGCCGATACCGGGGTGTAGCCCTGCGCGCGGCTCGCGACCGGCGCCGGCACGGCCTCGCCCGTCTGCGGCGTCACCGGGAAAACGGCATTCACCTGCCCGGTGCCGGAAGCGCCGAAGTAAGGCGTGACGATCTCGGCCGGCGCATCATAGCCCGACCAGCCCAGGGCACCCATCAGCATCGCCGTGTCGTGCATGAAGCCCTCGCCATGGCCCTTGGACGCGTACTCGGGCAGCATGCAGCAGAAATCCTTCCACTCGGCGCGCTGCCACATCTCCAGCACATGGCGGTCGAGCTGTTCGAGGAAGGGGCTCCACACCTTGAATGCAAACTCCGGCGCCAGCCCGTTCTGCGCGAAGCGATGGCTCAAGCTGCCGCTGGCGAGGAAGGCGACCTTGCCGTCGTAGTGATCTTCGACCGCCTTGCGCATCGCCCAGCCGAGGCGCGCGCTGTCATCGAGGTAGTGCGCCATGCACAGCGCCGATACCGATACCACCTTGAAGTGCTTGTCCTCGTTCATGTAACGTAGCGGCACCAGCGTGCCGTACTCGGGCGCCAGCGTGGTGTCGGCATGGGCGAGGGTCTCGACGCCCTGCTCGCAGCAGGCGGATGCCAGCAACTGTCCCAGCGCGGGATTGCCGGGCGCATCGAAGGCCATGTTCTTGATGAAGTGCGGCAGCTCGTTGCTGGTGTAGTCGCCCTTGAAATGCGCGGCACAATTGATGTGATAGCTCGCGTTGACCAGCCAGTGCGTGTCGAACACCACCAGCGTATCGACGCCCAGCGCGCGGCAGCGGCGGCTGATTTCCTTGTGGCCTTCGATCGCATCCTTGCGCATGCCATGGCGCGGGCCCGGCATTTCGCTGAGCACCATCGAGGGTACGTGCGTGATCTTGGCGGCTAGTGCGAGTTGTCCCATGCGGATCGTCTCCCTTGCTTCGGTGTGCTTCGGTGTGCTTCGTTTGGCTTCGACTTGCTGCCTTGCCGTGGTGCGTGGTCCGTGCGAGGCTACAGCCGCGGCGTGATGTGGCGCGCCGCGCCCTTCGTCGCCTGCTTACATGCCCCAGTGCGGAATGTGGTGCGAACCCATCGACACCGCAATGTTCTTCGGTTCGCAGAACACTTCATAGCTCCACGTACCGCCTTCACGCCCGGTGCCGCTGGCCTTGGTGCCACCGAAAGGCTGGCGCAGGTCACGCACGTTCTGGCTGTTCACGAAGCACATGCCGGCTTCGATCGCTGCCGCCACCCGATGCGCCTTGCCGATGTTCTCGGTCCACACATAACTCGACAGGCCGTATTCAATGTCATTGGCCAGCTCGATCGCATGCGCTTCGTCGCGGAACGGAATCAGGCAGGCGACCGGCCCGAAGATCTCTTCCTGCGCGATGCGCATGCGGTTGTCCACATCGGCAAACACGGTCGGCCAGACGAAGTTGCCCTTGTCCATGCCGGCCGGCAGCGCAGGCGCGTACGACGGGCGATCCAGACCGCCGCACAGCATCGTTGCGCCTTCTTTCGGGCCCAGCGCGATATAGCTGCGCACCTTGGCCAGATGGCCTTGCGAAATCATCGGGCCGATGATGGTCTTTTCATCCAGAGGATCACCCACCGCGATGCGACGCGCGCGTTCCGCGAAACGTTGCGCGAAATCGGCATAGATGCCCTGCTGCACCAGGATGCGGCTGCCGGCGGTGCAGCGCTCGCCATTGTTGGAGAAGATCATGAAGATCGCCGCATCGAGCGCGCGCTCGAGGTCGGCGTCGTCGAAGATCACGAACGGCGATTTGCCGCCCAGCTCCATGCTGAATTTCTTCAGACCCGCCGCCTTCACGATACGGTTGCCGGTGGCCGTTGATCCGGTAAAGCTGATCGCGCGCACGTCCGGATGCGTGACCAGCGGCTCGCCCGCGTCGGCGCCAAAGCCATGCACGACGTTCAGCACACCGGCCGGCACGCCGGCTTCGAGCGCCAGTTCGCCGAGGCGCGCTGCGGTCAGCGGCGACAGTTCACTCATCTTCAGCACCGCCGTATTGCCGAACGCGAGGCAAGGCGCGACTTTCCAGGTCGCCGTCATGAACGGCACGTTCCACGGGCTGACCAGCGCGCAGACGCCGACCGGATGGAACAGCGTGTAGTTCAGGTGGGTCGGTGTCGGGTAGGTGTGGCCGTCGACGCGGGTGCACATCTCGGCGAAATAATGGAAGTTGTCCGCCGCGCGCGGCACCAGTTGCTTGCCGGTCTGCGAAATGGTCTGCCCGGTGTCGCGGGTCTCGGTCTGCGCGATCTCGGGCACATGCTTCGTGATCAATTCGCCCAGCTTGCGCATGGCCTTCGCCCGTTCGGTCGCAGGCGTTGCGGCCCATGCGGGGAATGCCGCCTTGGCCGCGGCCACAGCCGCGTGCACTTCGGCTTCGCCGCCGGCGGCGACTTCGGCCAGCACTTCCTGCGTGGCCGGGTTCACGGTCTCGAAATAGGTGTTGCCGGCGACGGCGCGGCCATTGATCAGGTGATCGACTTTCAAATCCGGCTCCTTGGATGAGCAATGCAAATAAACGAGACCGGCAGCGCGCGCCGAGGCTGCTGCAGTCGATTCGATGTCAGCGTCGACGATGTCAGCGTCAATTCGATCTCAGCGTCCGAAGGCCTGATCGCCGACGATGGTGTTGACCAGTCGACCGATCTGCTCGATCTCGGTCACGACTTCGTCGCCTTCGTTGACGTTGACGACCCCGTCCGGCGTGCCGGTCAGGATCACGTCGCCGGCCTGCAGGGTCATGAAGCTGCTCAGGTATTCGATCAAGGCTGGAATGTCATTGATCATGTTGGCAGTACTGCCCTGTTGGGTCTGCTCGCCATTGACGAAGGTACGCAGCGCCAGCCCGTGCGGATCGGGCACGTCTTCGACATCGACCAGCCAGGGGCCGAGCACAGTGCCGCCGTCGCGGTTCTTCACGCGCATGTTGGGGCGGTACCAGTTTTCCAGATAGTCGCGTATCGCGTAGTCGTTGCAGACGGTATAGCCGGCGACATGCTGCATCGCGTCCGCTGCCTTCACCTTGCTGGCGGTGCGGCCGATGACGACCGCCAGTTCGCATTCGTAATGCATGAACTTCACGCCAGCCGGCCGGCGCGTCGTGCCGCGATGGCCGATGAGGCTGCCAGGCCCCTTCAGGAAGGCCAGCGGCTCGTCTTTGGTGGTGATGGTCAGCTCTTTCGACAATTCCTTCACGTGGTCGTCATAGTTCAGGCCGAGCGCGATGATGGTCCCGACCTCGAACGGCGGCAGCCAGACCACCGCATCCTCGGCCAGCACGCGGCCATCGGCCAGCTGCAAGCCCTGTACGTGCGGCGTGGCGGTATGAATCGCGCCCGCGTAGGCGACACGTGCGGTTTTCATCGCGCCACCTCCTCGGCCACATAGCGATTGACCAGCGGCGCAAGGCCGTCGATCTCGATGCGGGTGTGCTGCCCCGGCTTCACGCGCGGCGCGCCATGCGATGCGCCCAGCAGCAGGACGTCGCCCGGCGACAGCGTCATGAAGTCGGTGACGTCGGCCAGCAGCTGCGCGACACCGCGGATGCGCTCCCCGGTCGTCGTCTGGTGCACCAGCTGGTCATCAACGAATACCCGCACGTTCAACGCGTCCGGGTCGCCGATCGCGTCGCGTGGCGTCATGGCCGGGCCCAGCGGGCAGAAGCCGTCGCGCGCGCGAAAGCGCAGCGAGGGTCGGTAAAAGCTCGCGTGCGGCAGGCACAGGTCGCCCACCGCCAGGTAGCCGGCCACATGGTCGAGTGCATGGTCGACGCCGACACGGCATGCGGTGCGCGCGATCACGATGCCGAGGCTGGCGCCCAATTCCAGTTCTCGCGCGCCGTCATCGCCGGCCGGCACGTCAATCGCCGCGCCATCGGCAGCCAGCGTGTTGCGCGGCTTCTGGTACAGCACGGGTGCGACCGGCGGCGCGTTGTAAGGTGCGTCATGGACGGTATCGCCCAGCGCGGCCAGCGCCGGGCGATGATTCATCAGCGCGCCATACACGATGCCGGACAAGCCGAAAGGCCGGACGTTGAGCGCTACGGGTGGCGTCGGGAATCCCATGAATTCACTAGCATGTTAGTAAGAAAGTGTGCCCATTCTATTTACTCACATATGAGCAAGTCAATATAATGGACAAAAATATTTTTCCAGCCCCTACATGCCCAAGAATCAGGTCATCAAACGCCGCAACCTGCCCCTGCTGATGCTGCAGGCACGCGAAGCCGTGTTCTCGCGCTTCCGACCGCTGTTGAATGAAGCCGGCATCACCGAACAGCAATGGCGGGTCATCCGAGCACTGCTCGAGCACGGCCCGCTGGAGCCGCGCCAGATCGGCGAGATCTGCTGCCTGACCAGCCCCAGCCTGGCCGGCATCCTCGCGCGCATGGACGACCTCGGGCTGGTGCAGCGCGAGCGTCTGCCGCATGACCAGCGCCGCGTGCTGGTGTCGGTATCCGCGGCGGGCGAAGCGCTGGCCAAGCGTCTGGCGCCGCGCGTCGAGGCCACGTACAAGGCCTTCGAGGATGCGGTGGGCGCCGACCTGACGGTCGAACTGTATGAATTGCTGGACCGTTTGATCGAGACCCTCGGTACCGGAGACGCCGGCGACGCGGAGGAATGAGCGTGGACGGTATACACTTGCCGCCTGCGCAGGCAGCCTGAACGCCGATCCGCACGCCAGTGGCGCGTCGGCGCGCAGTACAGGGATGGAGACCCCTGTTTGATCGACACTCATTAAAAAGGATTACAACGTGTCCGGAAATGTATCGAGCCCGACGGGCTTCTTCGATGTGACGGAAGCCATCGACCGCCGCTTCTCGCCCCTGCAGAAAATGATGTACGCGCTGGCAGCGCTGGCCATGATCCTCGACGGTTTCGACGGACAGCTGATCGGCTTTGCGATCCCCGCGATCATCAAGGAATGGGGCGTCACCCGTGAAGCATTCTCGACCGCGGTCGCATCGGGTCTGTTCGGCATGGCCGTCGGCAGCATCGCCGCCGGCTATATCGCCGATCGCATCGGCCGCCGACTGCTGCTGGTGGCCAGCGTTTTCCTGTTCGGCAGCGCTACCGTGCTGATCGGCTTGGCGCAGGACGTGGGCACGATCGCGATCATCCGCTTCTTCGCCGGCCTCGGCATCGGCGCCGCGCTACCCAGCGCCTCGACGATGACGGCCGAGTACACGCCGCAGCGCCTGCGCACGCTGGCCGTGTCGGCCACCATCATCTGCTATCCGCTGGGCGGCATGCTGGCCGGACTGTTCGCCGGCCAGGTGCTGCCGGTCTCCGGCTGGCGTCCCCTGTTCTTCATTGGCGGCGCGATCCCGATGGCGTATGCGGTGGTGCTGTTCTTCACGCTCGGCGAATCGCCGCGTTACCTGGCCCGCGTGCAGGCGCGCTGGGAAGAACTGCGCATCATCCTCAAGCGCATGGCGGTCGAGGTCCCGGCCGGCATCGGTTTCCATGACGGCCAGCAGGATCCATCGCAGGAGGAAGGCCAGCAGCGTGCCGGCATTTCGACGCTGTTCTCGCCGACCTATCTGCGCGACACCTCGGGTATGTGGATCTGCTTCTTCATGACCCTGCTGTCGATCTACAGCGCCTTCAGCTGGCTGCCGACGATGCTGACCGCCGAAGGCCTGTCGCCCAAGCTGGCAGGCATGGGCCTGACCGCGTACAACCTCGGCGGCGTGATCGGCGCAATTGCCTGCGCGATTGCGATCAACCGCTTCGGATCGCGCGCATCGATGATGGTGTTCTGCCTGATGGCCGTGATCACTGCCTTCGCGCTCAAGGGCGTTGATGTGCGCACGGATACCGACACTTTCCTGCTCGGCCTCGGCGTGCATGGCCTGTTCATGAATGCAGTGCAGACCACCAGCTATGCGCTGTGCGCGCACATGTACCCGACCTGGATGCGTGCGACGGGCACCGCCTCGGCGCTGACCTTCGGCCGCTTCGGCGCGATCCTCAGCTCCTTCGTCGGTGCCAGCGTGATCACCGCCGGCGGCGCGAATGCCTACCTGAACCTGCTGGGTGGCTCGATGATCATCAGCCTGGTGGGCCTGGCGCTGATCAAGAACCACATCCCGCGCAACGAGAAGGCTGCTGCCTGAAAAGACACTGGGTCCCCCCTTGCAGGG
>JACCEA011547424.1_pt1 | contig 10829 bp, 10 predicted proteins | sample 7449851 | NCBI WGS metagenome assembly JACCEA01 (sample SAMN15323453, study PRJNA562643) | freshwater metagenome | isolation source: river surface water | place: USA:Blue River Watershed | collected 2017-08-18 | reverse complement strand
GGTACAGGACCTACTGGACCAACAGGAAGCGGAGGCACAGGACCTACAGGCGATATGGGGCCTACTGGTCCAACTGGATTAGGAAGCACAGGAGCAACTGGACCTACAGGTGATATTGGACCCACAGGCTCCGCCTCCTTTCCAACAGCTGGGGGGACAGGCGACTTTTTAACCTATGATGGAACACAGTTTATTGTGGAAAGCACAATTATTGGAATAGGAAGAAACGCCGGTTTGATAACACAAGGAGTAGGAAGTATTGCTATTGGATGCAATGCAGCTCAATCTAATCAGGGATCTAACAGCATTGCGATTGGAATTAATTCAGCACAATCAACACAAGGCATTCATTCTATTTCAATTGGAACAAATGCAGGTCAGTATAATCAAGCAATTGCAAGCATTGCAATTGGATGTAACGCGGGACAATCAAATCAATCAAATCGTGGAATTGCAATTGGAATGTCCGCCGGTCAGAGTTCACAATCCGCAGGTGCAATTGCAATTGGAACGTCTTCTGGATTTTACGGGCAGGGTTCTGCTGCGATATCTATTGGTAGTAATGCAGGTGGATCTAATCAAGGCCCTTGGTCTGTTGCAATTGGTATGTGGGCAGCACAAACAAGTCAAAATGCACAGGCCGTTGCAATTGGATACCAAACCGCATCTAATAATCAATCAAACTTTGCAGTTGCTGTAGGAAATGTTGCAGGTCAAAGCAGTCAAGGAACTGGAGCAGTTGCAATTGGAACTCGCTCCGGTCAGTATAATCAGTTAATTACAGCTATTGCAATTGGATCAAATGCAGCCAACTCAAATCAAGGAACTTCGTCTGTTGCAATTGGCACAAGTGCAGGACAATCAAATCAAGGAACAAATTGCATTTCATTAGGTAACAATGCGGCACAAAGCACACAGGGGGCCTCTTCAGTAGCGATTGGATCATCCGCCGCCCAATATTCACAGGGTACATCGGCTGTGGCAATTGGTCCTTCTGCTGGTAATAATCTTCAGGCAAACACAACCGTAGCAATTGGAAATAGTGCAGCGCAAAGTGTCCAAGGAATTTCGGCAGTAGCTATTGGCGCAAATGCTGCTCAGTATTCACAAGGAACATATTCAGTATCTATTGGTCCATCAGCAGGCACACTATTTCAAGGAACATCTGCTGTAGCAATAGGAAATTCTGCAGGCCAATCCAATCAGTCACAATGGACTGTAGCAATTGGGAATGGTGCAGGCCAATCAAGCCAGGCAACATGGTCCGTTGCAATTGGATCATCTGCAGGAAGATACAATCAAGCATCATCTAGTGTTGCAATCGGAAATCAGGCAGGCAATAGTTCTCAATCACAACAAACTGTAGCTATTGGGAATGGTGCAGGCCAAGCTGGTCAAAGTAATGGAGCCACATGCATTGGTTATAATGCAGGAAACATACTACAAGGTCAAAATGCCGTTGCAATGGGATATACCGCAGGATATAGTAATCAACAATGCAATGCTGTTGCATTGGGATCCTATTCAGGTCGTGAAGGTCAAAAGCTAGGTGCAATTTCTATTGGTTATGGTGCAGGATATTCCTCACAAAGCACTACAGCCATTGCCATTGGTTATTATGCTGGATGCAACTCGGCAATGAATGATGCAATTGCACTTGGAACAAGATCCGGTCAAAGCAATCAGGGAGCGTATGGTATATCAATTGGAAGTTTAGCAGGACAATTGAATCAGGGCCAAAATGCCGTAGCAATAGGTACAAATGCTGGTTGTAATAACCAGGGATCAAATTCGATTGCTATTGGAAACCTTGCTGGAAATATCAATCAATCAACAAATACAATTGTTATTAACGCTTCTAACACAGCACTGAATACAACAGTTAGTGATGCATTCTATGTTAATCCCATTCGCAATGCTAGTAATGCTAATGTTCTCACATATAATACAGGAACTTATGAAATATCATATACTGCTAAATCATTCGTAATTCCCCATCCTACCGACGAAAAACGGTGGCTCGTCCACGGTTGCTTGGAAGGCCCTGAGGCAGGTGTATACTACCGTGGAAAAGCCGAACTCCCCGCATCCTCAAGTATTCGCATCAACTTACCTGACTATGTTTCCTATTTCGCTACCGATTTTACAGTCAGTCTAACTCCAATTGGCCCTATGCCTCGTGTCCTTTCAGCATCCGAAGTTACTGATGGTGCATTCACAGTCTACGGTCCTCCTGGTCCTTTCCATTGGATGGTCCATGGATCGCGTGCGCCTCTGGAAGTTGAACCCAAAAGAGCCGATGTTATTGTGGAAGGCAAAGGTCCTTACAAATACATTCATCCCCAATCACAAAAATGATAAGTGCGTAATAAGTCCAAGAATTCTGTAGGAAACTATGGGCTGCTCCGCAAGCAAACAAATTGAATGGACCCGACAAGCAAACTCACCCATATACGGAGCAGGGTGCATGTTTATCAATGATACACATACACTTGCAGGCATTCATACACCCCGTCGGAATCACGAGGTTCGCATATGCGGTTTCGGGGGGAAAGCGGAAGGCGAGGAACCCTGGTGGCAAACCGCATTTCGTGAAACCATAGAGGAATTCTTTCATGTTACCTCCATTCCCAACACCCTCTTCCGTGCCCTCCAATCCCTCCAACCAATTCGCATTCTTCGTGCCGAGGATCCCGTATACATTACCCTCGTCTACTCTTTCGCACAACTCAAAACTTTTCTGAAACTCTGCGCCAACCATATTACTTCGCCACTTTACACAAATATGCCCAAAACGGTGGAAGACCTAGTATTTCGGAGGCAATTTGTTGGGAATGCAGGGGCTCCGCCAGAAATTATGCACATTGTTTTCTGGCCACTTCAGAATCCCTACAGACGATTCCGAATCACCAAGGACTTTCTCTCCGATATGCATGCATTAACCGTATAGAGATAAGGTGCATAAGGAGTGTGTTAGGAATCTAGGTTTTGCATTGGAAAAAATTGAAAGGTTCATTGGTCCTTAACAACCTTTTTGTGCGATCTTCGTCCTCCAAGTTTCCTTTCCTTTCTTTCCTTCTTTCCTTTCTAAGATGTCCAAGTCCATGAGTTTCAGCGCTGCGCTGTGCAAGGATATGTTTGCTCGTGATGACACGGACGATATGATCCTGGCGGCTGTGAGCAAGGATGGTATGCTCCTGCGCCGTGTTCGGCGCCAGACCTTCGCCATCTGCAAGGCGGCCGTGGAGCAGAACTGGCGTGCAATCGCCTTCGTGCAGGATCTGCACTACTCCATCCTTCAGGTGGCCCTTCAATGCAACCTGGAGGCCGCCTCGCTCCTGCCGCCCCAGGTGCACACGCTGGCTGTGGCGATTGACCTGCGGGCATTTGACTTCATCGCCAAGCCGACCATGGCCTGCTGCGAGTATGTGATCAAGAAGATGCCCGAGTGGATCACCAAGCGCCCCAACCCGCCCATGAATCTGTGCCTGCTGGCTGTGCAGGGGCGCTTTGAGGACGCCAGCTTCCGCGCCTACGCCAACTCTCCCTACCACGAGCCCGTGCAGTATCTGCGTCGCGACTACCTGGAAGGCATGCCTGTTACGGAGGAACTGCAGAAGGCGGCCCTGGCGCCTACCAAGGGCTGGGCCATCCTCAGTTACTCGCAGGCAGCCCAGGAACGCCTGGCCGAGGAGGCGGTGCGCCTCAATGTCAAGGTCTACTCTTACATGCCAGAATCCTGTCACACAGTGGCCCTGGACCGCATCGTGTGCACCGCTTACCCCGAAAAGCTGGCGCAGATCCCGCATCCTGCAAGGGACCTGGTGTGGGACATCGCCAAGCGCTGGGCACCCGCCATCAAGTACGCCGAGGAACAGGATGAGGCCCTGTGCATCCATGCAGTGCGCCACCAGTCCTCGGCTATTGCCTATGTGCGCCGAAACCGCCTGCACATCTGGGCCAAGGCGGGACACAAGACGATCCCGTCGCTCACCACCCTCTTTCCTGAGTTTGCGACGCTGATGACCCGCTCTGCGTCGGCCCGCGCGTTCTTCCACAAGATCAATGTAGCACTGCACCGCCGTGCACCCCTCAAGGCGGACGAGGAGGTCCTGGAGGATCCGGTTACCATGGATCCCGTGGTCGCCGGCACAGTGTGCGCCTTCCTGCCGGACGGCAAGGGCAACCAGCACTTCGCCGGCACGCTGGACAGCCTGCTGGATCTGCTGAAGGCGGGCTTTCACGGCTCCACGGTCCAACACCTCTTCATCCCCATCAAAAACGCCCTGGTGCCCACCCAGCAGATCAAGTGGCGCCAGATTTGATACGGTGTCAGCAGACACCGTATCCATCTGGCTTAAACCTAAAATTCCAACATATCATGCTAAAACAAGAAAACAAAAAAACCATAAATACTTTTTCATTTAATTTTGCAATCTCTTTTACACGCCACCAACACTCTCGGCCACTTCTGCAAGTACATGGAGATCCACCTCATCCCGTGGTACTAGTCGGAATCCACGCTCCTCATATTTGCGAATCCGCAGCCTCTCACGGTCAGTCATTGATTCCCGCAGCAAGTACATGATACCGAGCTTGGTGGCAGTGGCATCCTTGGTATGTAGGAATCCCTCGGAATGATGGGGATGCAGCGAGGGCACCCACCATGTTAGAGCCACTGAGAGATCAAAGGTATCCAGAATGGCATCCACGGGCACCTTGCAATGCATGACCTGCACGACGCGACCTGATTCAGCGTGTTGGAAACGCTGGATACACCGCAGAATGCTGAACACTGGATTTGATGTGTATTCGGCATCGGACTGTACTGGACGATCCACCTCCTCATACCCGTGCTGCTTCAGGAAATATGCGAACAAGAACATATATCCATGGCGTACAGCTACACTTGGATCATCGGGAGAAGAAACCAAATGCTCAGGAGGAAAGAAGTCCGAATGAACCCAAATATCCAGATCATTCGGTACGAAATAGGGAGTTTCGGCAACTAGAGCTGCCAAAGCAGCTGAGCCGGCGACAATGCCTCCTGTAGCATGCAGGAGCTCACTGAAAGTGCGGATATCTAAATGAAAGGAAGAGAGGATGGACTGCATTTTGGATCGGATTTGGAAGGATGTGTAGGAAATATAGGAACTTCTGGACTCCCAACATACCTCGCTAGCTCTCTTCAAATTTTGCCAATCTAATTTCGTGTGGGACCCATTGCACCTCCCATAGGTGGCATCATATATCCGCCATGGCTGCCATGGCCACCAAAGCCACCACTTCCCTCTCCTCTACGCATAGGAGGCGCCTGCGGCAGCGCTTGTGGCAAGTCCGGCATTTGCATAGGATGTCCCGAATGAGTGGGACGATCACGGAAGGGATGATCCATGCGACCAAAATGCTTGAAATCCCCCTCTCCTAACCAGCGACCCCCTCCCCATCCAGGGCCTACACCCGCTAATTCCCAATGTGCTGGTTTCACCACAACGGGTGGAGGTTGTTGCACAATTACAACTGGTTTGGGAGAAGGTGGAGGAGGTGTGTTGGGAGTTTGGGAATATAGAATGATTGCACCAACAAGAGCCGCGATTCCTAAAACAGCGAGCAATTCATTATTGGATGCTGTGGGCATCGTTATTCTACCTGATGCATGATGAAAAAGTTGAAGATCATCAGCCCGTTCCAATTCGTTGCCGTATGTTCTCTAATCCAAATATTCCTTCCTATTCACAATGTTCCCATTTACTTCCTTTCGTGCTGCATGCCTTCGTGCCCTGAGCTTTGATGGTTTCTTTCCAGATAGTTTGGATGATGTCAAGGATGTCTTTGCATTCATGCTTCCCAAGTCATACTTTGAAAGCAAGAACTATGAGCCATTAATTCCGTATCTACAGTCCATGTTTGCATCTGTAGGATGGTCCTGCAAATCCACTGAAGTTCTGGAACACGGAACCTATTACACAGATCATTGCGGTTCCCGATTTCGCACACATCACCTGGGGCCGCATATTCTCTTTCGTGTAGAAGTGGAAGATATGCCGCAGTCTTCCAATCCACTGCCCGAAAAGCCCGCAGTTCCAAACTGGTCCGTTGCTGAGGTTTCCTATGACTCCCTAAAACCTCCCAACTCCTACATCGGATATTATACATCTCGGTATGAGGCAGCATTTCCAGATGAGTACATGTCTACCCTAAATCGTCTGAAAGCCGAAGCACTCACAGAAATGCGCAAATACTCATAGATCCACAGCACAGTCTTTCCATAAACCAGGAACAAAAAGACCGGCCTGAATGCGCTGACACTGTTCCGGCTCAATTGTGCGAGTCTTGGTGGCCAACACCTTGCCTTCGGGACTCATAAGCGTCACAGTTTTTTGCCAGGCATTTGCTTGTTGCACTACCTCGCGCCGCAAAATACGACCACATGGCATACGCCGTTCCTGAATACTGTAGTAGTCGGAGCTGCGCATACCTTTCGCAGAATGCATGGAAATTACAAGAATGACGATAATTCCAACCAAAAGCACACCTACGCTGCGAGGACTCATGTTTCTATGTTTCTATTATCTAAATGCGGAAATTGTAAGAAGCCCATTACAATATGCATACTGTATTTATAACCACAAGTGGTCTTGGGACACGACTGGAAGGTCTCACACAATACACGAATAAAGCCCTGGTGCCCATTGGGGAAAAATACGCGATATGCCGTATTATTGAGAAATTCCCAGAAACCACGCGATTCGTTGTGACACTAGGATATTACGGGGATCATGTGCGGGACTTTCTGGAACTGGCTTATCCTGCCCGCCAATTTGTCTTTGTGAATGTAGCTCCGTTTGAAGGCCCAGGATCCAGCCAGGCCTATTCCATGCTATGTGCTGCACCTCACCTCCAAACATCTTTTTTATACCATTGTTGTGATACGATTCTCCCCGCTTCGTATACATTCCCTGCCGAATCGGAACTCACAAAATCCGCACCTTTTACGGTATTTGTATCTCCTCATCCCGATTACACGACATACAGTGGAATTACAGTCCTGAAAGACAATACCTTCAAATTCAACCGGAAACGCGAAGCAGTTCATGATTATGCATATATTGGCGTGGCGTATATTGCGGATCCTGAGCTGTTTTGGGATACCCTTCGCAATGCCATGGAGGCCGAGGGCGGCAATGCGTCTCTGGGAGATACAGATGCGTATAGGCATCTACTTGCATCAGCCGCAACACCACCGAAACCACGATACAGCATAATTCCACAGTTTTATGATACCGGTAATTTGGACAGTTATCGTCATGCATGCAATGCATTTCCCACAGGTCCTACAATCCTTGCAAAACCCAATGAATCCCTTTGTTTTTTTCCTGATAAAGTGATTAAATTTCTCCATTCCGCGACAGCCAATGCAAAGCGAATACATCGGGGCGAACTGTTGGAAGCGTGTGGAGGTCCCAGAATTCTAGGACATCGTCCTAATTTCCTGGCCATGACATACGAAGAAGGAACTCTATTGGCGGAATGTAGGGAATGGGGGCTTGTGCGAAAACTCCTAGACTGGGCCCAAACACATCTCTGGACCAATCCCCGTGAATCCGAGGAATATCCGAATGTATGCCGCAGATTCTACAAGACAAAAACTCTGGAACGACTAGCCGCCTACAAGGCCAAACATCCAGAGGATTGTACAACTATTAATAACTGCCGTGTGGGAAGTATGGAAGACCTGCTTGCTCGTGTGCCCTGGGATGACCTTTGCACCCGCCGGTTTACCGGATTTCACGGGGATTTTATTCTGGATAATCTCCTCCAACGCAAAGATGGATCCTTTGTTCTGTTGGATTGGCGGGAATGCTTTGATACTGAGACGGATGTGGGGGATCCAGCATACGACCTGGCGAAGCTACGGCATAATTTGGTGTTTAATCATGCTAAGATTGCAAAAGGAGCGTATGTAATTCAAAAAGAGGGCGATCAAATCTTTGTGGATTTGGAGTGTAAATACCTACTTGTCCGTCAATTGGAGGAGTTGGATGTTTGGATTGCGGAACACAGGGAGCAAGGATGGAGTGTGAGAAACATTCGCATCCTTCAGGCTATTATTTGGCTGAATATGGCATCTCTTTACGATGCACCATTATCTGAATTTTTGTATTATTTTGGAAAGTGGAATCTATCACTTGCTATAAGCAATCCACATTAGTACATTGCTTTACGATTGCGGCGTGTGGAACGGCGTGATTTCTTACCTGCTTTGCGTGAAGCTTTGCGATGTTTGCGGCTCTTAGTGCTGCGCTTAGAGCGGCGCTTTCCTCCATTTGCAATAATTTGACGATTAACAACGAGTGTATCAAAAGTTCCCACATAGTTAGTACCAGGAAATGCAGCATTCATGCGATGTCCAGTCACATCAAACTCCTGAGTCATGTCCAGACTGTATGAATTTGTGAATATATCGGCATTGTGTGGCAAATCATATCCTGCCTCAAAAAACTTAGGAACAGCTTCTGATAGATCAGTCACAGTAAAGTTCACAACAGGCTGTGCAGGTGTTTCATAATTATGAACATTGGCGACATGTGCCATAAATTGAAAGGTGGGCATTTTCTACTCATAACATATATTTTTTAACGGACTTTACGCACGCCCATATGCATCCTGAAGGCGAACAACATCCCACAACTCATTCGTACTCGTTTCATAATATACCGCATCCTCAACACCCTCCATCTTATGGACCGTGTAAGGTTGAATTGTCACGGTCTCACCGGGACCATAAACACGAGACTCCAGCGCATCCATTGACGGTCCAATATAAATGCGCAGCTGACCCGAGAATACCAGAATCGTCTCGCGCTTGCATACATGATATTGGGTGCTGCAGGAATGTCCCGCTTTCATAAACAACTTCTTGACAACATAGGCGGAATTGACGTCTATGAGCTCCTCGTAGCCCCATGGCTTCTCAAAACGACCCGATGCAGGTACATACCGATCCCCAAGCGTGACCAAATCTCCTGTAATATCCTGGTTCACCAGGCCCGCATTGCGGGCCGGACTCACAGCATAGGCCGTGGCCCGAACACCTTCAGGTTTACGATCATTAATGAGCACACGATCCCCATTAGGCAGTCCCATCAGCAAAACATCGTAGGGGATATGTAGGGAATGCAGGATTTCCTCGGTCGCCTTGCGCTGACTCTCCTTACGACCAGTAATTAGCACAATGCGGTAATTGCGCCGCTCCCATTCCTTGAGGGCATCATATACACCTGGAAGGATCTCCGCACCTGCACCAGCAGCATTCGCAAAAATATCCCCGTGATGTTTCAACAGGGTGCCGTCAATATCACAAAACACTGTTTTGGGTGATGTTGACATTTCAATGTAGCTCTAAATACATTACAGTCCATACAATTCGTTTAGACGACGGAGGATAGCCTGTTGGGAATCCGAATCGGCTGTAGGATATTTGGCTTTCAGGGCCATAAAGGCCGGATCCGAAAAGACATAATGGCCGCAAATGAGCACTAGGCGCTCTTTATTTGCCTGAGGATCAAAATCGGCCGTAACCCATTTCTCCCATTTTCTGGATTTCCAACAGATGTCAAAAAATACCTCACGATCCTCGGCATTCATTAGGCCCCATACCGTGCGTGACTCCATTTCGCCGAGCTCGGGCGCGATATTGATATGTTGGAGTCCCAGAGCAGCTTTAGCAGCCACGGTTTCTGCGGAAATCCAGTCCCCATTATGCTCTTTTGCAGTCTTCCCATATTTATCCACAACTTCCAACATCCGCTGAAGACGCTCTGCGTCAAATGCGCCTGTATTGGCACCTTCTTTGAGAGCCGTGCCACATTGCACAACAACAAAGAGAATGGACTCAAATTGTTCCGGATTCAGGCGCTCCTGTAAATCTGAAAGTAGTTTATCCACCTCATGGACTTCAAACCGGCGAATGGATTCCTCCGTTCCAACCTCAAATCGGATGTAGGGATTTACGGATAAGGTCATAACAATGGCGGCCACCGTCCAATCCAGACCCTCTTCATAGGTTGGATGCGCCTTCCAGGGATCAATGTGTACAATATCTGCATATTTAATGTCCTCAACGAGAGACTCCCAACCACTATCGGCCTCTGCGCCTTGCATGGGTCCGCCATGATCCCGCTCAATAAGCGCATCCTGTCCCACATATTCACGCAGTGTTTTCATGGTAAAGCCATTCACATAACCGCCTGTATAGTCTACCTGACGACGGCTGGGAATAAAGGTGAGCGGTATATCAGGATTGATGGTATGAAACTTTGTTGCAGCATCAATGACATTGCGGGACATAGGTCCCAAATAAAAGTGGACCATGCTTTGTCTTTCAATATGTAAGAGTCTTTTATTTAGACGAAAGGCAGCCCTAGCCTCTATACATTGAAGCGAATACATGGTTCGCTTTGCTCACAGGCGCAGACAAGTTCCTAGATTCCAACATATATATTCATAGAATTTTATGAAATTCATAACCATGCATTTCATAAAATTCCTATATATTCATATAGCCATTTCTAGACACACCTGCATGGGACTTTTTGGGGTTTTGGGGTTTTAGGATTTTGGAGGGCATGTGTAGGGAGTTCAGAAATTACATTTATGTTCCAAACCACCAACACACATCCTCAAAAGTCCTTGGAATTCAACAGGTTTTGGAGGGCATGTGTAGGAGTTCAGAAATTACATTTATGTTCCAAAAACCTAAAAAGTCCCATGCAGGTGTGTCTAGAAATGGCTATATGAATATATAGGAATTTTATGAAATGCATGGT
>JACCEA010788318.1_pt1 | contig 10830 bp, 17 predicted proteins | sample 7449851 | NCBI WGS metagenome assembly JACCEA01 (sample SAMN15323453, study PRJNA562643) | freshwater metagenome | isolation source: river surface water | place: USA:Blue River Watershed | collected 2017-08-18 | reverse complement strand
ATGACCTACGTCAACGAGTATGCGGCCGACGCGCTGGGCACCGGGGCCCAGCTCGCCCAGGCCGAGCAGATGACGTCGGCCGGCACCGACCAGGAGACGGTATGGGACGCGACCGGGTGGTTCGTGACGGAGGCTGGCATGCCCCTCACCGAGATCTCGGACGACGGCATGTCGTTCACCGGCGCGCTGGACGTTGCTGCCGACCCGATCTCGCTCGGCGAGGCGATCGAGCATCCCGACCTGTTCGCCGTGGTGCCGGAGGTGCAGGACGTGCAGATCCAGGTGGATCCGGAGATCGCGGGCGGCGGCTGGTACATGCCCGGCGGCGGGCCAATCTGCGTGGGTGATCCGGGCGACTGGGACAGCACCATGCATGAGGTGCAGCATGCCGTGCAGGACGCCATGGGCTTTCCCGACGGCTATTGCGGCGCCAGTGGTGAAGACCCGGGCTACGAGGAAAACCCTGGTGAGATCATGGCCTATGACACGGGCGAAGGCGGGTCGGGCGGCGGCTATCCCGACCTGCTCGAAGCGCAGATGCACGGGTGACGCATGGTAGACGCTCTCGCTCAAATCTTCGATGCGACCGACCAGTTTCTCCACGTCGGCAACGATGCGCTGGATTGGGTCGATGACGTGGCCGGCCAAGGCTGGGCGGCGATGCCCGCCGTCTACGAGTATGGCTGCGAGATGGCGCGCGAAGGGGCTGAGGTGAGCGCGGATCTATGGGACCAGTGGGTGAACTACTCCGACATAGGCTATTGGGAACAGCGTGAAGCAGCAGAAGCAGAAGCCGCTTAGAGCTGAGGGCCAGCATGACCGTCACGCCCTACCGCACCCATCTCGTGGTCGCGACCCTCGCCGATCACGCCGCCGCCAGCATGAATGGCCTGTTCAAGGTGACCGAGAGCCACGTCAACGAGGGGCTGCCCGTCAAGGTCTGGGGCCAGGCGCTTGATCGGCGCGCCAGGCGCTGGGGCCGTCAGTCGGTCGAGCTGGGCGAGCACTGGCGCTGGCCGGCGCGGACCGAGCTGCCGCCGGCGGTGCGCGAGGTGATCGACGCGGCCGATCACGCGGATGGGACCACGAGCCAGGTGCATCATGGCTGACAGTTATCCTTGGATCAGCTCGGCCAAGCCGGCGGACGACGTCCAGACCGAGCAGCACAAGGCTGGCAGGACCTACCGTCAGGCGGCGTTGCTGATCGCGCTGGACGAGGTCCATGACCGCTGGCTCCCGTGGCGGCCGCTCGACATCCCGAGCATGCGGCGGCAGGGCTACCGGCACGTCGTGGTGATCACCAAGGAGGGGTCACGCTATCTGCAGCGCGAGTGGATCGCCTCGCGCGGCGAGGTGACCCGGGTGCTGGTCGACACCGACGGCTCGGCAGCCGGTGGCGAGATCGCGAACCTGCGGGCGCTGGCGGCGGCGCTGCTCGACAAGCCGCACTCGTTCGACTTCGGCAATGGTCAGCGCCGGGTGCCGGCCACGATCAAGGAAGTCACGATCAAGACGCAGACGCGCCGCTGGCGGGCGGTGACTTACCTGCCCAGCTCGACCAGCTATGCCAAGCATGTCCTGGGCTGGCGCAAGGCGCGCATCGTCACGCCCTACCAGCTATGCTACTACGTGGAGCAAGGTGAGCTGCCCTATGGCACCGGGCTTCTGGCAAGATCATGGCGGCTCGGGCTATGGCTTCTTGGCAAGATCTTAGGGGTGGCGACCTATCCATTCCGCCGCACAGTCAAGGCATAGGGATCGCATGAGCAACGCGGACGCAAAGGACAAGGCAGACGGCAAGACGCTGCTCGCGCGGCGCTACAAGATCCGCGAGTATGTGTTTGGCCGGCCGGCGATCTACACCGATCCGAACCTGATGGCCGAGCGCGCGGCCGAGTATTTCGAGACCAACCCGGTGCCGACCTGGGACGGGCTGGCGATCCACCTCGGCTTTCGCAGCGATCGCAGCCTGCTGGACTATCAGGCGCTGCCGGAGTTCGCCGAGCTGGTCGGCAAGCTCAGGACCCTCTACACCGCGCATCTGTCCGAGGTGGTGCGCACCGGGGCGGAGCATCCCGGCGGGGCGCTTCTCGGCGCGGTGTTCACGCTCAAGAACTTCGCCGGCTGGCGCGACACCCCGCCCGACCAGAACAGCAACGCGCCCATGATTACCTACAACACCTATCTGGCGCCGCGCCCGGACGATCCGCCCAAGTCGGATGGCTGATCGCGACTACATCCAAGACAGCCCGACCCTTTGCGCGTTCCATCGCTCGAATGCCAAGTTCCGGCTGGCGATGGGGCCGGTCGGCTCCGGCAAGACCACCGCCTGCCTGCACGAGATCATGATGCGCGCCTTGGCCCAGCGGCCAGGGACCGGCGTCTTGAGCGGGATCAGGGCGAGCCGCTGGGCGGTGGTGCGCAACACCTATGCCGAGCTGAAGAACACCACGATCGCCAGCTGGAACGAGGAATTCGGCGAGAGCTTCGGCCGGCCGGGCAAGACCGCGCCGTTCGAGCTCAACATCAAGCGGCGGCTGCCTGACGGCACCCTGCTCGACACCGAGCTGCGCTTCATCTCGATCGACGATGAGGCAGACATCAAGAAGCTGCTCAGCTGGAACATCACCGGCGCCTACGTCAACGAGTGCCGCGAGCTGCCGTGGGCGGTGTTCGAGCCGCTGCTCGACCGCTGCGGCCGCTACCCGCGGCAGGACGACGGCGGATCGAGCTGGAACGGCGTGATCGCCGACACCAACCCGCCGGACGAGATGCACTGGATCTACCGGATCTTCGAGCAGGAGAAGCCGGCCAACCCGGTCAAGTGGGCCGGGTTCGAGATGTTCCGCCAGCCGGGTGCCGTGGTGCGCGGCCAGGACGGCGTCTGGCGGGTCAACCCGCGCGCCGACAACCTCAACCGGCTACGGCCGGACTACTACGACACCACCGGCAAGGACGAAGACCACATCCTGGTCTACTACGCGGCGCAGTATGCCTACCTGAAGGCCGGCAAGCCGATCTTCGGCAACGCCTTCAACCAGGAATTCCACGTCGCCAAGGAGCCGCTGGCGCTGGAGCCGGGCGCCACGGTCTATGTCGGGATCGACGGCGGCAACACGCCCTGCGCCACGATCACCCAGCAGATGCCGCCGCACCACCGGGCCGCCGGCCAGTGGCGTGGCATCGCCGAGCTGGTGACGCCGGAGGGCGAGATCAGCAACATGATGGAGTTTGCCCGGGAGAAGCTAGGGCCGGCGGTCGGCCAGATGCGCGCGGCCAACTTCACGGTCGAGCTGTACCTGGATCCGGGCGCCAACGCGCGGGCGCAGACCGATGGCCGGGACAACCAGCGCATCCTGGAGGCGGCCGGGCTCGGCGCGGCCCTCGCGCCCGGCAACAACCGCCTCGATCTGCGCATCGCGGTGGTCAGCAAGGCGCTGGCGACGAACGTGCGCCAGGCGCAGCCGGGCCTGCTGCTGTCGCCGACCTGCAAGACCCTGATCCGGGCGATGGCGACCATGTACCGCTACAAGAAGCTGCCGGGGCAGCTCGGCGAGCAGTATGACGAGGCGCCGCAGAAGAACCATCCCTACTCGGACGTGGCCGAGGCGTTGCAATATGCGATGCTGGGCGGCGGTGCCCACCACATGCTGCGGGACTGGAACGAGATTCCCGGCGCCACCGGCGCGCTCGACGGCCGGCCTTTGGGAGGGGTTGCGTGATGCACTACAACATAGACTACGAACCGCCGCAGCCGCCGCTGCTCACCGGCAACGAGATGGAGACGCTGGCGCGCTTCAGCGGCGAGGACCTGACGCCGCCGACGGAGGCCGATCTGCGCCGGCTGCAAATCATCCCGATGCAGCATGCGCTGCCGGCGCTCGCCGCCGGGCTGAAGTCGGTCATGGAGCGGCTGGCGAAGCTGGAGGGTGAGCCTGCTAAAGCTGCTAAAGCCGACAAGAACGAGGGGTGAACACCGCTGCCGCGCCAGGTTGACACCCATCCCATTGCCGAGTTGCGCGAAAACCACTACCGTTGCGCGTGAAAGGCGACAGGTAGTCGCCGCACCGTCCGCAGGTAGTGGGCATGATCATCGGGCTTCTAAGCGCGTCTGCTCTGACGCCGATATCGCCACCGACGCCACCTGATCCCAAGCTCCAAGCCGAGCAAGAGATGGCGCTGGAAGCGCTCCGCAAAGCGTGGAGTGGCGGCGGGATCTCGCACGTTATCGGCGGACGCGTCTATGTCTGGCACGACCACCTCGGCGCCAACGCATGGCGCATCGACATGCCGAACGCGCATGGTTGAATCCCCCGAGCTTGACGCCGGCGACGTGGCCAGCGCCCTTGCCAGCATCCTCGCTCGTCTCGATGGCATCGAAGCCCGGCTGAGCCAGATCGAGCTGGCCGTGCTGCCGATCGGCACCGAGCCGCGGGATGAGCCGCAGGCCGAGGGCGCCGACGTTGGCTAGGCGCCAGAAGATGACCGTGGACGAGCTGCGCACGGTCGTGGGCGGCGAGGCGACCCGCGCGGTCGGCCGGTTCGACAGCGACCTCGCCAGCACCCGTGACCAGCTCTGGCGCCAGTACTTCGGCGAGAAATACGGCGATGAGGACAAGAACCTCTCGCAGGTGATCGACCGCTCCGTGGCCGAGCAGGTCGACTGGCTCTTGCCCGAGCTGGCCCGGATCTTCGTCAGCTCCGATGAGATCGCCCGGCTGGACGCGACCAGCGAGGAAGACGAGGCGCAGGCGCGCGAGGAAACCGAGGCGCTCAACAAGATCTTCTTCGCCGACAACCGCGGCTACATCGTGATCCTGATGTGGCTGCTGGATGGCCTGGTCAGCAAGAACGCCTACGTGAAGGCCTGGTGGGAGCAGAAGGAGGTCACCCGGATCGAGCGCTATGAGGGCCTGGATCCGGCCACGGCCGATGCGTTCATCGACGGCGAGATCACCGAGCTGGAGCGGAACGGCGCCACGGTCGAGATCGAGAGCCGCAACGCCATCATCCAGCATGTCCGCAATCCCGTCACCGGCGAGCTGGAGATCGATGACGAGAAGACCACCCAGGAGGTGACGCTGCGGGTCACCGAGACGGTGGAAGGTCCGCGCGTCGCGCACATGCCGCCGGACGAGTTCGTCATCTCGCCGCGCTGGACCTCGGTCGATCTGGAAGGCTGCCCGTTCTGCGGCCATGCCAGCACGGTGCCGGCCAGCGATCTGATCGAGCGCGGCTACGATCCCGACCAGATCGACACCATCCCGGAGGGCCGGACCGACCTGACCGGCGAGCGCGAGACCCGGTTCAACTCGGGCGGCCTGGTCGATACCGACGACGACAGCTTCATGGCGCCCGGGATGCGCATGCTGGAGGTCACCGAGGCCTACATCCGCGCCGACTGGGACGGCGACGGCATCGCCGAGCTGCTCAAGGTCACGATCGCCGGGCGGGATGGCGACATCCTGCAGTGGGCGGCCCACATGAAGGGCAAGGTCGAGACGCTGGAATGGCCCTACGACATCCAGCCTTGCGATGAGATCCCGATCTTCAGCTGGACGCCCTGGATCATCCCCGGCCGGCATGTCGGCGCCGGCGTCGCCGAGCGGGTGACCGACCTGCAGCGCATCCGCAGCGTGATCTGGCGGCAGGGGCTGAACAACCTCTACCTCGGCAACAACTTGCGCCCCGTCGTCTCGATCGACCAGGCCGGCCGCGACACCATTCCCGACATCCTGAACCCGCGGCCGGGCCATCCGATCCGGGTGACCGGGCCGGTCGGCACCGCCGTCTCGCAGCTGCCGGTCCAGTCGCTGCTCGCCGACACCATGGCGATGCTGCAATACGCCGGCGACCAGGCGCAGGCGCGCACCGGCATCACGCGGTTCAACCAGGGCCTCGAGACGGACGTCTTGAAGCGCCAGAGCGGCGTGGCGGTCGAGCTGACCCAGAGCGCCGGCCGCGGCATCCAGGAGCTGATCGCCCGCAACTTCGCCGAGACTGGCCTGACCCGGCTGATGCTGTACCTGCACAAGCTCGTGCGGCGGCACCACAAGGGCGAGATGGCGCTCAAGATCCGCGGCCAGTGGCGCCAGCTGAAGCCGTCGCGCTGGCCGGTCCGCACCGACATGACCGTGCATGTCGGCCTGGGCACGGGCTCGACCCAGAAGCGGATCGAGAACCTGATGGCCCTGCTCGGCATCCAGCAGCAGCTGGCGCAGTCGCAGTCGCCCTTGGTCAGCTGGTCGCAGATCTACAACACGCTCGACCACATCACCGAGGCGATGGGCTACCGCGACGCCAACCAGTTCTTCGTCGATCCCAACGCGGCACCGCCGCAGCCGCAGCAAGGGGGCGAGGCCGAGGCAGGCGCGGATCCGGCGCAGGCGCTGGTGGCCGGCGAGCAGATCAAGGCGCAGGCGCAGCTTCAGATCGCCGCGGCCAAGACCGACGCCGAGATGGCCAAGGCGCAGATGCAGGACGATCGCGAGCGCGACATCGCGATCATGAAGGTGGCGTTGGAGCTGATGAAGCTCGGCATGCAGCGGGAGCAAGCCGAGCAGCAGGCGGCGACCATCGCGAACCAGAACCAGCCGGGCGCGCAGCCGAAGAGCGCGGCGCCGGCGGCTGCGCAGTCCGGGCAACAGGCTGCGGCTTGAATGCAACAAAGTTTCCTGCAAGGATACGACAACCGGAGGGTGTCAAAATGAGCGGACTGATGACGCCGGGTAGCGGCAAGAGCGAGAGCGGCGATCCGAAGGCGGACGGCGGCGGCCGCATGGCCAAGGCCGGCAAGCCCGCGACCAGCGATTTTCCTGGCGAGGGCGGGATCGACGGCGGCGGCGCCGGCACCAACATCAAGAACTCCAAAGCCAAGAGCTTCTGCTGATGGCTGACGGACAGGAGCGCCATCCGGCCGTCGCCGCGCTGCTCAAGTTCTTCGCTTGGCAGCATCTGCCTGAGAAGCTTCAGGCTGTGTCGCGCCACTTCGCCGAGCTGGCCTGCCAGCTGGCCGATACGCTGCCGGACAACGCGGAGAAGACCGTGGCCCTACGCAAGCTCTTGGAAGCCAAGGACTGCGCCGTGCGGAGCGTGCTCTGATGCCGGCGCGGAAGAAAGCCGAGGCTCAGGAAGATCCTGCTGCCGAGGCAGCCGAGGCCCAGCCAGCGGCCGAGGAAGCGGCTCCGGAAAGCGCCGTCGAAATGACGGCCGCGCCGGAGCCGCGCACAACCGTTGAGGAGCTTCTGGCCGAGTTGCCGCCCTCGCGTACCGCGACCGAGATCCTGGCCGACTTCACCCAGCAGGGCCGGCCGAACAGCCACGGCTACTGCGTCGGGCTCTACGCGGCGGTGGCGCAGTACGTCTGCAACCAGATGCCGGACAAGGGCGATGCCAAGCGGCTCGCGCTCGAGCTGCTGTCGCAGAGCATGAGCCACGCGCTGGCGACCACCGGCGCCGGCCAGAGCACGGTGGCGACGTGACCGACCCCGCCCGCATCCAGGACCTCACCGAGCGCGCCCAGAAGGGCAAGCGCTATGAGGCGTTGCGGGCCAACGAGACGTTCGTCGAGGTCTTCACCGATCTGGAGGCCTCGATCAAGCGCAGCTGGTTCACGGCCAGCCCGGTGACCGGCGACGACGCCGAGCGCCTGGCCGCGCAAGAGCGCGACGGCATGTGGGCCGTGATGAGCCGGCTCAACAGGGCGATCGCCGATGGCGCTGCCGCCGATGCCGAGCTGGCGATGATCCTGGCCGAGCAGGAGGCCCAGGCGGGCAGCCAAGCGGCATAGGGGTGCGGGTGGGCATGTAGCCCGAAGCGGAGGCCAAGTAGGCCGATGGGTGATAACGAAGCCCCCTCGTTCGGGGGCGAAAGCATTGATGGGCTCGTGGCCAATTTGCTCAGCATGGATGAGCAGGGCGGCGGCGATGTGGCGGAGCAGGCCGAGGCCCCTGCTCGCAAGCCGTCCCGCAATGCTTCCAAGGCCGTCGCTGATGACGATACCCCGGATGACGACGAGCAGGACCCCGACGACGGGACACCCGCGCTCGCCGAAGAGGACGGGACCGCTCAGGACGATGACGATCAGGCCGGCGAGTCCGACGATGCTGAGGCCGACGCAGACCAGGACGCGGACCCGGTGTTCACCGTCGAGATCGACGGCAAGGACGCCGAGATACCCGCTTCCGAGCTGATCCGGGGCTACCAGCGCCAGTCTGACTACACGCGCAAGACCCAGGAACTGGCCGAATACCGCAAGGGGCTCGACGCCGAGCACCAGCGACTCGGCCAGACGCTGGAAAGCGCGTCTCAGGCGGCGACCAAGCGCGGCGAGCAGTTCGACGCGCTCTTCGGCGCCCTTCAGGACTTGATCAAGGAGCCGGACTACGACGCCATTGCCCGGGCCTACCAGGACCCGGATAAGGGCGAGGCCGCTGCGTTCCGCGCCAAGCGGAACTACGACGCGGCCATGAAGCGGCTCAACGAGACCGTCAAGCAGCGCGAGAAGCTTGCCGCCGAGGCCAAGGCCGATGCCGACAAGGTCGCCAAGGAGCAGGCCGAGAAGGCTGGCGCCGAGGCCCAGCGGCAGGCGACCGAAAGCCGCAAGCAGGTCTTCGACGTGATCCCCGAATGGCGTGACCGGAAGCGGCTGGAAGCCGAGGTTTCGGAGATCGTCGACCTCTGGGCCGCCGAGGGTGGCGACCCGAAGGTGCTGGACGGGATCACCGACCCGAAGGTCTGGAAGGTGCTGCGGGGCAACCTGCTCTACAGCAAGGCCAAGCAAGCCCGGTCCGCGGCCAAGAGCGGCAACGGCCCGGCGACGACGGTCAAGAAGGTGGTCAAGCCCCTGAAGGTGCAACGGCCCGGCGCCACCGGGTCGGAAGAGCGCAAGCGAAGTGTCACCCGCGAGCAGGTCGCCAGGCGCAACAAGGCGCTCTCGGCGGGCACTGTCGATGCTGCTCTGGCAGCCGTGATGAACGGCGACCTCAGCATCTAGCCGCCGCGGGCGTCACCTCTCGGTGACCCCAGATGGCGATTATCGCAAACACCTATCAGACGTTCACGGCCCAGGGCCAGCGGCAGGACCTGGTCGACATCATCTACTCAATCGCGCCCTACGAAACACCGTGGGTCAAGCTGGCGCCCAAGGTCGGGGCGACCGCGACCCTGCACGAGTGGCAGACCCAGGCGCTCGATGCCGCCGCCGACAACCCGCGGATCCAGGGTGACGACGTCACCTTCGCCGCGGCCACGCCCTCGGTGCAGCTCAACAACCGCACCCAGATCGCCCGGCGCGAGACCATCGTCTCGGGCACCCTGGACGCGGTCAACAAGGCCGGCCGCAACAAGGAGCTGGCGCTTCAGAAGATCCTGAAGGGCCGCGAGCTGCGGCGCGACATCGAGTTCACGATCCTCAGCTCGAACAAGGGCAAGGCGACCGGCGCCGCGCCCAACACGCCGTCGCAGCTGGGCCCGGTGCTGTCCTGGGTGGCGACCAACGATCTGCTGGGCGGCGGCGCTGCGGCCTCGCCGGCCGGCGACGGCTCCAACGCCCGGACCGACGGCACCCAGCGGGTGCTGGACGAGCAGCTGGTCTACACCGGCATGCAGCAGGCCTGGACGGCCGGCGGCCAGCCGGACGTGCTCATGGCCGGACCCTTCAACACGCTGAAGGTCAGCGGCTTCCAGGGCAACTCGACCAAGTTCACCGACGCCAGCTCCGGCAAGGTGATCCAGAACGTCAAGATCATCGAGACGCCCTTCGGCGAGATCATGCTGGTGGCCAACCGCTTCCAGCGTGAGCGCGATCTGTGGGGCTTCCAGATGGACCTCTGGGCGCTGGCCACCCTGCGGCCGATCCAGTGGAGCCCGCTTGCTCAGACCGGCGACGCCGAGAAGGGCATGCTGCTCTGCGAGTACACCATCGAGAGCCGGTCCGAGGCGGGCAACTTCCTGGTCGCCGACCTCACCACGTCCTGATCGAGCTGATGCGCGGGGCTGCCTTCGGGCGGCTCCGCGCTCCTGCATTCATGGAGCGCATACATGCCTCGTCCTCTGCACGAAAAGTTCGCCGGCAGCACCACCATCACCGATGTCTCGGCAGCGTCGAGCAGCGTCCCGATCCCCTGCCCGTATGACGGTCGGGTGGTCGAGATCTTCGGCACGCTCTCGGCCGCGATCACGGTCGCCAACTCCAACGTCACGCTGGAGATCAGCAAGAACGGCGGCGCCTTCGTCGCGGCGACCGGAACCATGGTGGTCGCTTTCACCGGCTCGGCCGCGGGCAGCACCTTCCGGGCACGCCTGAGCGGCGCCAACGCAGTCAACCGCGGCGACGCCTTCCGGTTCACCTCTGACGGCGGCTCGACCACGACGGCGGTGCTGTCCTGCGGCGCCATCGTCTCCGAGAGCAGCGGCATCTAGCCATGGCCAATCTCACCACCATGGTGGTGCAGGCGTTCACGGCCAACGCGCAGACCTCGGATGCGCTCCTGCTCCAAGCGGGGCAGGAGTTCACCGTCCAGGTCAGCGCGGATGCCTTGAGCGGCGTGACCATCGAGCTGCGCTACCAGCGCGACGGCAACTCGCCCGCGACCACCTTCGACACCTTCGTTGCGGCCGATGTCCGCAACGGCAAGCTGCACGGCGCCGGCCAGGTGTTCCTGACCACCACCGCGTTCGGCTCGGCCACCAACCTCGCCGGCCGCATCATCCCGGGCAAGGTGACCTCTTGAGCCTGGCCCCGGTCATGGCGTCGGTGACGGACAGCCCAACGTCCTCGGTGATGCAGGGCGACGTGGGCATCAAGTCGTCCTCGCTGCCGAACCTGTT
>JACCEA011406800.1_pt1 | contig 10831 bp, 8 predicted proteins | sample 7449851 | NCBI WGS metagenome assembly JACCEA01 (sample SAMN15323453, study PRJNA562643) | freshwater metagenome | isolation source: river surface water | place: USA:Blue River Watershed | collected 2017-08-18 | reverse complement strand
GGTGCTTTTTATGATGATGATGTGTGCGCTGGGGGCTGCTGCTCTCTCTGTGCTGCGCTGCTGGCGCTGGTACCGCACTCTCTCTGCTGCTGTTTGGTCTGTGGTCTGCTGCGGTGACTGCTTCTCTTGGTCTGCTGCTGTGCGCTGTTGGGCTGCTGTGCTATGATATAGCGAGAGAGCACGTCGCTTCGTGACACGTGTGAGCATAATTCCAAATTATTGTAATTTATTTTGTATGCATTCTATAAAAAAAAATTAAAATCAAGTATCAACTGAAAACAAATCGGACTACCTTATTGTGACCATTTCAGTTTGTTTATTCTTTTCTTCTAATTTCATCAATAGCAATCAAATGTTCTCTACCAACATTATCACAACATGCATGTGCAGTTTCTTATTTGCTTTTTGCTTACTCCAATTTAGTTTGCTTGTTGTTTGTGGTATTCCTTCTTCAATTCTCAACACTTCAGAGAGTAGTACATCGTTAGAAAACAAGCACCATGTTAAAATTAGTGAAAAAACTGCCTACCACGTTCTAATTGACTCGGGTTCGACTGGCTCCCGCATTTACATCTATCAATATGAAGAAGATGATCCCCTTCGTTCACTGATGGAAGTTGCGCACAAACGGGTGCGGCCAGCATTGTCTGAATTCTTTGAAGACTACCGTGGTCTCAAAAAACAGATGCAACAACTACTTAGATTCGCTGAAAGTTATGTTGATGAAACCAAACGGTCGAGAACCAGTTTATCACTGCAAGCCACTGCTGGATTAAGAATAATGCCTATTCACGAGCAAGAGTGGTTAATATCCCACGTAAGAACCATATTGAGCGCTTCTTCTTTTGATGTTGTTCCTTTTGACACCCGTGTATTGACTGGAGGTGAGGAGGCGTTATTTGGATTATTGGCGACCAATGCAGCATTTGGGGACCTCTCCTTGCATTCTGCACAAGGACTTCTTTTGGGCGCTGCAGACTTGGGAGGTTCAAGTCAGCAAATCGCTTTTATGCTTCCAAAGCGTACTTTCTCTTTCAAAGCTTTATGGAAAAACTTTTCTTGGGGCATTTTATGGGGGAAATGGCCATCACCATATCCCAGTCAATGTAAACCGGACTATCGATTGGCCATAAACGGTTCTTCTGAATATTTGGAAGTCTTTGCAAGGTCGCTGCCAAGTCTTGGACTTGTAGAAGCTTTGCGTGATACACTTTACGAGTTAAGTGCAGATTTCGTCCGCAATCGTCAACTTGCAATATTTGATCAAACTAGGGTAGAAAGCAACTTCGAGAGCCAAGTACCTCTTCCGATTGGAACCATTTCCATTCTGGGGAACAGTGATCTTTCTGAAATAGGTCAAATGGAATCGATATCAGTTGATTCCGTTGATAAGACCAAAGATGACGATGGTAAGATTGAACAATCTTTGGATTCTGGGGCTTCTTCCAACATATCGTCAGCTGTTGGAGTTGAGTCCACTCAATTATTCAATCCTTGTGTTAGCACTGGTGAGCGATATCCTTATCCTGATGAATTAAATTCACTTCCTTGGGTTGGTACTGGTAATTTTGATGAATGTGTACTAATTGTGAAAGAGAAATTGGCTCGCAAAGCAGAGTACGAAATGTCTTGTCTCAAAGGATTTTCTAGGAGTGACTCCCCTCAACGTTCAACTTTCTTACCAACAATTGTTTCGATGGACAATTTTCCAAAAGTACTAGAAGTCTTGAAATTGGCAAACGACTCTACGGTTACTCCCAAATCAATAAAAGAAGCTGGAATACGGATTTGTCAAACATCGTGGACAGACACGCTATCCGAATTTCCCGGATTCTTCCCTTTCAGAGCTCATCAAGCATGTTTTGGGGCGAGTTTCATCTATGCTATCACAACAGAACTATATGGCTTGAATGAAAATGACTCAACGTCCTTTTTCCCCACAGATAATCATCACTCATATACAGTCGGATGGCCTCTAGGTTCGACTATTTACTCTGTGATGAAATGGACCTTTGAGGAAATGACAAACGAATCTTCCATAGAGTTTAGTCCTTAGTTTGCGTCGACTTCATTAAGGGTATTTAAGTATCCATGCATTATCGCCACCTGTTCAATCAGCATGCAATTTTGCTCGGTTTGGGGAATAGTATTATTATTTATATATATATTTATTTTATATTTGCACGACCAAGAACGTATGAATGACTTTGTATATGATTTTTTTTAAATCTCTGATGATGGTTAGAGAGACTTTGCAGTTCATTTGGTGAGAGTTATTGACAAGATTAGCAAAAATAATGTTTCTAAATATTTACTAAATCCATGTGAAGAAAATGTAAAAATATGCATTTAATCAAAACGACATTTATCCTAATAGCATATCACTCGTTTGTTGAATTTCTTGTACGAACTTCTGATTTACACCAGGCTGGTTAAGATCATCCGTACCGATAAGTTTACTGCCGGATTTTTTTTCGTGATCAGGCACAAGAGGTTGAGCATAATCGAAAATAGACTTAAAATTGTCAAATAAATTTTGCTCTTCAAATTCCATTGTGTCCAATTTAATACCATACTTATGTGGTTCGAAATTATTTTGTTGATACCACGCTGGTGTTTTATCATCATCCCCATCCAGTTGAGGATTCGTCAGCATCGTAGGGGGGTTGCTCTGAGATATATTTTCGCTGTTCCCTTGATCGAAGAGGTCGTCCAAAAACGATAATGGTTCCAAAGATTCTTTTGCGGCCATTTCTTCGTGCTTCGCTGTAGCAGTCTTGGAACCATCCTTTGGGCTGGGTGGTTTTTCCCAAGGGTAATGAGTTCTCTTTGGAGCATATACTTTTCTAGCCCGTTCTTCAATTGAAACAGTGCTCTTCCCATTGTACATAACCCCTAATGTGCAAATTTTGGAATAAAATAATGAAATCGTTTAAAATAAACAAAAAAAAATTTACCATCGCCTGATGTTTTTGTCTTTTCCACTGCCGCCTCAGCCAGTAACTTGAATTTGTTTCTTATTCTATTCATATCTTCTCCAGGTATTATTGCATCTTTGGCTTCAATCCGTTTTGGTAGTGCTGGTGAGGAAGGAATATTGCTAAAGAAATCTCGATATGCACTCAAGCCATGGGCATTGGGACTAATCATGGATGATTTTAATATGGGGCCGTCTGCGATACTAGTATTGTTACTTCGCTCAGGATGTTGTGTCGTGTAAGTAGTCGCTGTCACGGTGGACTGGAAAACTAACGAAGGGTCTATATACAGTGATTCAAGCGGTTCTTCTTCTTTCTTGGCCAAAATAGACTCTTTTGCGCCTTTATCGATCGCTTCTAATGAAGAAAGCAGCAAGCTATCTTGAGAGTTTTGAGCATGCAAAGGATTACTATTGGTTTTCTGGATTGTTTTTGCAGCATGATATTGCAAAGGAGACACTGGTGATTTGGAACGCATGATGTCGTCAACTTTGTTCTGAATATATAACTTTCGCCTCTCTGTCTCTACGACATATTTAGATTGGAAGTCTAAAGACATGGTATTAGTTAACTGCACTGCTTCTGATCGTTGCTCCATTCTAGGTGGACTGGAATTCGGCATTGACTGTGCGCTAAAATTAATAATCGGGCTTAAGCGTTTTCCATGCACAGAAGATGATCTACCATGTTTGGTCTTCGAAGACGAATTTGGTTTACTGTCATGGAAGCTTTCCCGATCTGTGAGGGAAGGAGGAGATGATATTGATTTGGGTCGACCCAGGCTACGGCTACCGCTATTTTCCATTAATTGCGTGCCAACAGCTCCAGATGTCATGCTACTTCGAGATTTAGAGCCAAGTAAACGTTGCTCATTTTGTTTCTCCATTTGTAAAATGTTCAAAGCGTTTATAATAACTCCTGGTAAATCGTTGTCGAACGTATCCGTTGATCCATTATTTCCTGGAACTCCCCCTCCATACTTTGCTATATTTCCCCCACCACTACCAGGTTGATGCTTCGCTCCACTGTATGGTTCTTTGATCTTATTATTGGTATTAAAGCAATCACTTGCCAGGACGATAAGATAATGTGCACCATCCAGCTTATACACGTACCTCGCAACCTCATTTGACCCACAAATCAAAATGCATACTGCCAACAATGACCGATTATGGGCATAATGGAATTCATCTTTCAAAGCCGATGTCATAATTTTGTCCTCTTCTGATGTAATTGGGTTTCCATGTCTATCATATTCATCTCTCTTCTTAAATAGAGAGTGGTAGCGTTGAAGAAATTTCAAGGGAATGCGAATTCCTGCCCAGTCAATTATTCTACTTCCCAGAGGATTTATTGGAATCGATTCCCCATTTGAAGAACCTGCTGATATTAATTGTTTTAACATGTTGGGTCCTTTTCCTTTGCCGTCCGTTGTGAGCAAGGGTAGCAAACAAGTAGGTGTTCGAGCAATCACCTCGCACAGCTGGGACGACGCATGTTGCGTCATGGAAATTATAATATCTGAGATACCTGACGTCAATAGGTGTCTATTCTTTTGCATTAAAACAACTGATAAAATGTAAGACAAACAAGTATTCAGTTCATCTTGTTTGGAACCCTCATCGTTGTGATTAACATTAGCTAGAGAATCCAACAACTTTGTTCTATTTGCTGGTGCTAACTTAAAGGACGAGTTGCTGTTCAAAAGATTTGTTCCACTAGCATTGCTCATACTCTTCCGAATATCACCTGTATCGGCAGTATTAATACGACTGGTTAAACGCTTCAAAGTCGGCCGCCCTCCACTCTCTCCATTGGTATTGCCACTAGATGAAGAGCCGCCAATATTGAGCTTGCTGAACATGCTAGGCACTTGAAGAATTTGCACTATCGAGTCATCTGAACATGCGACCAAGTTGCTCAAAAGGCTGAGGATAAGTTCTTGCACCATTGGATTCGGTGTGCTGATGAATATTACAACAAGATTGCTTACATTGATTACATCAGAGACTTTCGAAACTTGATTAGCCGCCCACTGTTGCTCCATGGTAAGTTGAGGCTGTTCAAGATACCATGAGCTAGGATTGAAACGATCATACTCTAAAGCAGATGGTAACAATCTTCTAAGAAATATCAAGACAGTAATCAAAAGAGATAATCCTGATCGAACTAATTGGATATTATCCCTATTGGTTTGAAGGATTTGATACACATATTTTGGACCATTTGTGATCAAGAACTTCTGGATCAAATGAGTTCGATCCTCGACAATATCCAGCGGGATTGCAATACCCATGTTGGTGGCTGCTGTCAAAAATTCTTCACGAAAGAACTCATACTGTTCACGGAGCTTCTGCTCAACACTGATATGATTTTCATCTTCACCACCTCCTGTATGCAATTGAGGCGCGGAATTGCCGTGTTGCAATAATTGCTGATTCGGAGATCTCCGCATCTCTTCTTAATCAACAGTTTCTTGCAAGAATGAACGATGAAAATTTGCAACAGCATGCATAAATACTCAGTCTGGAGTCTCTTTGTGACGGTTTCACCACAATAATTATTTATGTAACCGATCAGATTAACCGAACCTATAATTAACTTTTCTACAACAACACAAAAATGCAAATCCTATCTTCGTTTTGGTCCTGTGCCCTTTTTAGAATCTGGTTTCTTTCCTTTAGTTGGTTCTTCAACCTTTCGTTTTGTTCCAGCAGTTGACGGAAGGACTTGAAAAAAACTATTTAAAAAAGTCATATATGTTACACTACTAAAACCGTTTCTCTTCATTGAACCCATATTCTTACCTATCCATTCTCTTCTGAGACTTTTGTTGTTGTGCTTCTTTTAATCTTTTGATGCCACTCAACACTCTTTCCTCATTAAACCCCATCCTACCAACAAGGAAGGCCTTTAAACCTTCTTCATCTGGTTCGGTCCACTTCATTTCTACTGTCGCTCCATCCTCTACTTCACACTTTATAAATAATTGACGAGCTTGAACATATAATGGGGAAATAACTTCAAATTCAGATTCATCAATATTGGAAAAATCTTCTTCCTCCGCGTCATCAGGTCCATCATCCACAACTGGAGCAGTCAGAAAATCAGTAGAAACATCCAAGTTATCATCTTCATCTTCAGAATCGACAAGTATAGCCGCATCTGGGTCAATATCAGCAGCATCTGAGGATTGATGCTCGCAGTTCCTTTGATCGTCTGTCTCATTCAGATTTTCTTCGGTTTTCTCAATGGTCGCTGATTCCTTATTTTCTTCCTTTTCTTCTTCAGAGGCAGAACTTTTAGAAACCTTTTGTGGGAACCAATCTGGAGGGATTGTATATTTTTTCTCTCTCTTCAACGCTTTAATCACATTTTCAATCGATTTATGAGCTCTAATAAGTTTCAATGCCGTTTTGGGTCCAATTCCCTTAATAGTGGAACAGTAATCACAGCCGCAGAGAATGCACAAATCCACGAATTGTTCGTAAGTCAAATCTAGACCTTGCAATACTTGTTGAAAGTCTATTTCCAAGACTGGCTGTTTTTCTTTTCCGCTTTGTGAGAAAGTTAATTTTCTTAAAAGTTTTGGTGACTGAAAAGTCAATGCATCCATATCTTCAGTTGCAGTACCATAAACCCTTCCCTTCCTAGCTAATTCAGCACATTGCGCTTCAGCTTCACAAGGGGCAGTTAGGACAGGAACTCCCATTAATCGAAGGAGTTCTTTACAGTCTTCATTGTGTTGACGCGTGACTTTCACCAACCGTCTAGAAAACTTCTCAACGTCTTCCGCTTGTTCTGCTGCTTTTGCTGCTGCCAATTCTGCTTCGGCTTTCTCTCTTCTAGCTAAACGTTTAGCTAACTCTCCGCTTTTCATCTGAGGTGGTTTCCCATCAAAAACATAAACGGGACGAATACCGCTTGTCATCATCTTAATTGTTCGGTTGAACATTCCTTGAATATGACTGGTCACTTCTCCAGCTTCATTCATTAACATTGAAGCGGACTGCCCACCTCCTGGACCCATTCTCACTGCAACGAGAAACTGGTACATTGCCATTGAGGCATCAATCGCGACTTTTCTTCCAGTATAGTTTTCAAACTGTTCCGACAAATTAAGTGATAAATTTTAGATAAGCTCACAGGTAATCAAATAACCAGTACCTCTTGCTCCTTGATGGCTCCAGGACATTCTTCCGAGAGTAGTTTCATCAATCCATGAATCCCCATTTTTGTATCTCAAACGTAATAATTAATGAATGGGATATCACTGAGATTGTTTGTTGAGATAAATACAATACTTCGCTCTATTGTATAAAATATTCCGTATTCCATATTCAGTTGCTGGGGCTGCTGGCGAGGTTCAAATTTAAAAAAGGTGATGATGTTATCCTATTATATCTATGTATAGCTGTGTGATTAGTATAAAAAACAATCAAAACTCCACGAAGCAAAAATTAGCAGTTGCTGGTATGAAATCGGCAGAACTTAAATCTGGAACGATTCTACCATGCATCGCTTTGCACTTAATAAAAATAGCTCATCCTATACAAATAAAGATTCTAACAAAAATGCTGATATAATTCCAGTTGTTGAAGGGAAGACTGAGCTAATTGATGTAGATCCAGACGAGAGAGGGTTACATGACATAAATCGTTTAGCATTTGGCAATTCTAGCTTTCGTCATCAGCAATTGGATGTCATTAAAGCTTCATTGAGAAATGAAGATATCTTTGTCGTCATGCCCACTGGTGGAGGGAAAAGTTTGTGTTATGCTCTGCCGGCGATCATGTCCAAAGGAGTAACCGTGGTAATTTCTCCATTGATTTCTTTGATAGAGGACCAAGTTTCTGGCTTCATTCAGTTGCCGAATGGGGGTATTCCCGCTGCTTACCTAACTTCAACTTGCACTGAAACTATGGCACGAGCGGTGTTCGATGGTGAGTTATTCGAGCTAACCACGTCCCATAGTCAACAGTTCAATTACTTGCATATATTATTAGATTTGCGAAGATGCAAAGCTGGAGTGTAAGAATAAGACTGTCTCATAACGCGTAAATTGTATATCAATATTTTCAATAGAGAACCGTTCATCAAATTGTTGTATGTTACTCCTGAGAGAATAGTGAAAGCTTTAAAAACGAGGGACATTTTACAAGAGCTGTATCAAAATGAAATGCTTGCCAGGTTCGTCATTGATGAAGCGCACTGCGTCTCTTCTTGGGGTCATGACTTTCGGAAAGATTATGCTGCCTTGACAATTCTTAAAGTTGAATACCCAGAAGTCCCAATTGTAGCATTGACTGCAACTGCAAGTAAAAATGTTGCTGACGATACCATTAATATACTGCGAATACCACATTGCCGAAAATTTCATGCAGGCAAGAAATCTTCATTCATCCTGTAATGTAGCTTATGGTAAGCAATTTAATTAGGCTTTGATCGGCCTAATTTGTACTTTGAAGTATTACCAAAGTCAGAAAAAATAGGTAGGATGGTATGAAATGTTAAGAACAGTAAAACCAAATATGCAGATTTGAACAGGAGATACATATGCACAATTGTTGAAGTATATAACAGGAACATTTCCTGATTCTACGGGTATTGTTTATTGTATGACTAAAGGTGATTGTGAGGAAACTGCTGACTTCTTGCGGTCTAATAAGGTATGGTAGTTTCTGGGATACTCATGGTAACCTCAAGGTACAATCTCGAATTAGATCAGCGCAGATTATTACCATGCCGGGCAAAGTAAAGCAGAAAGAAAATTGGTTCAATCAGCATGGCTTCAAGGTCAAATAAAAGTTGTGTGTGCAACAATTGCCTATGGCATGGGGATTGACATGCCTTCGGTGCGTTATGTTGTCCACCTGTCTCTTGCCAAGTCAGTGGAAGGATATTATCAGGCATTTTGCAACTGTCGATCTTTAGATAGAGTTCTAATAATGGTTTTCATCATTTTACAGGAGGCTGGGCGTGCGGGAAGAGATGGGAATTACAGCGAATGCATAATATTTTATTGCCCAAAAGATGTAAGCAGATTAGCAAGAATCATGGCCAAGCCAAGGCTTTCCAAAAAGGACGAAGAAATGTAAGAACTTTTGTTGCACTTCATATCATCTATAAATTGAGTTGATACATCATTGCAGGCTGTCAGAGATGGAGAATTACTGTACTGACAATACTAATTGCCGTAGACAAATATTTTGTGATAAATTTACTGAGCATGCAAAGGGTTTCGTTCGATGCAAATCCAAATGTGATAATTGCAAAGCTTTGAATGGGGAGCCACGCAGAAATTATGGATCTATCCCATTGCAACCTAAGCGCTTGCATCATTCTTCGCGACCAGATACAGTCTCCCTGGTTGATGACGATATTCCATCAACAGTGGAACAACCAAAATTCATTAAAGCAAGTGCTCTCCATTCAGTGAACAGCAATTCTTCAACTCATACACATATACTCCATGGTACTGTGAAAGGTGGAACAACATCGCGTTTTCAGTCAGCTATGACATTCCTACGACCGGCACCTGCAATCAAACATGTTATTGATTTGGTACAGGATGATGAAAAAAGCGACGCCGAATGGTTTGAGCCTCTCCAAAAGCGATCTAAAAAGTGAATGTTGTTTATGTGAGGATTTATCGACGACGGTAACTGTTAATTGGGCATTAAAACACTTCGAATAATCAATTTATACCAATTATTATCTTGAATGGGAAATGGTCCTTTTACAAACTCCTACATACATTAGCGTGAACCTGAGCTAACATTTACTTATGCCAATCCTGATGCTTTATTCTTCCGATTTCTCTCTGAATGTATGATCCGCATAGTCCGACTTCATGCGCAGGAGGTCTGTTTTCTAAGTAGACTCGAACTGATGGAATATTTTGAATTCTTTCCAAGAAATTAATCAACACTGGATACTCGTCAAGACTATGAGGCTTCATGGTGATACATGCATCTAAAACGTGAAAGATTGCAAAATCACCATGGTTGGGTGTATTTCCACAAAAGAAGGGCTTTTCCGCAAGCATAGTCGACAAAGTATCCAAATGGCGTGGTAAATTGTCAAAGAAGGTTCTGTTGTTATTGGACCACGTATCGGTCTCCATAGGCCAGAAATTCAAAAGTGGGTTGATCATATTGAGCTCTTGCGCATACTCAAAGATCATATCTGCTCGTGCAGCCGCCAACGGATCTGATGGGTATATTTTTGCTAACTTAGCGGCGTATCGTGCAATCGCACCAGATTGGGCGATAATCTCACCACCGGGAAGTCGGATACTCGGAAGCTGGCTGAAAGGGGCAATACAACGGCGTTCCTTAATGGCAGGCCATTCAGTCATTGGAATTGTAACATCTTGGTAGTTTACACCTCCATAATGCAAAATCATTCTAATCGGCTCTGCTCTGGCACGAAGTGGAAGGTAATACAATACAAAGGCAGTGCTGTTATTCACCTCTCCCAGATGGTTCGTGGCATCAGGACCAAGAGAGTGGAGGATGGAAGACATTTGTTTATTTAGATGGTGATCAATTGATGAATTTAGAAATATCAGAAAGACTGTTAGCAATTAATTCCAATGAGCATAATTTTTTATTTGCTTTTGATAGGTAGATGCATTAATACCATCGTAATTAAGATGGTGGCGAATGCTCAAAATTCTAGATATGTTAACTTGGGATCTGGCCCACAGCGGCCAGCAGCGCCCCAGCTGTGCGGCGGAGAGGAAGAAGGCCGCAGCAGTTGCTCAGTACAATAATACTTCTATTCCATATTGCACATAAGTGGATTCAAGAAGAATCAACAAGGCTTGACAAATATATATTCAGATGTAG
>JACCEA011087041.1_pt1 | contig 10831 bp, 13 predicted proteins | sample 7449851 | NCBI WGS metagenome assembly JACCEA01 (sample SAMN15323453, study PRJNA562643) | freshwater metagenome | isolation source: river surface water | place: USA:Blue River Watershed | collected 2017-08-18 | reverse complement strand
TTAACTGCAACAGTATCTGAGTAAATCCATTCTTTTAGATTTAAAATGTAAACGTTTCCAGATCCTATAATATCTGCTAAAAGACTAATGGAAATTAGGCAAGAAGTGAAAGTTAGTAATGTTGTAACAATACAAACTCCTTTACCTAAAAATCGACCAAACAAACTACCACTTAAAAATCCAAGTATTGGTAATAATATAATCAAAAATAACATACTTATTTTTTGTTCATTTATTTAAATAAAAATAAGGACAAAGTGGGATTCGAACCCACGGTACACATTATGTACTTTAGATTTCAAGTCTAACGCCTTAAACCGCTCAGCCATTTATCCAAAATGCCAGAATGGCGAAAGAACAAATATATTTGTGTTTCTTAATTCATTCGAATTTTTGATAACAAAACTTATTTGCATATTTAATTCTTTTGCCGAAATATCTTTAGCACTAAAATTACAAAACTCAGTTAAGTCACTAAAAACAGATAACGGTATATTTAAGTTAAGACTTAAACTCGATAATCCATTATTTGACTTTTTTAAAGTTGACATTTTAGCGAAACTTTTAAAATCATTTTCTATAAATAAAAAATTAATAAATTTATTGATATCCGATTGGTTATCAATACTCATTTTTTCAATATAGTATGAATGAACATTTTTTTTACTAAAATTATCAACTACATTTTTCTCACTATGATATTGAATTGTAGAATTTATTCCAAATAAGATATACATTAATAATATACCTTTTATTTGATGATTCATTTCAGTATCAGTAGATAATCCTTCAACCTTAACATTTTTATTAAAATCCTTTAATGAAAATTGAATATTTATTTTTTCAATATTAGGACATTTATTTATGTTAGAAATTGAGAATTTATTTATCAAATCATATTTTGATAAATAGGTAGATGAAATAGAATTATTACGCATATATTTTATAGATTAATTAAGCAAACTGAATTACTCGCTAAATGAATATATGATAAGAAATATGTAGGATAGATTCCCATTAATAGTACGAATAAAAATAGTGGAAACATAATAGAGAACTCTCTTAAAGATACGTCAGTAAATTTTAAAGTATAATTTACTTTAATATTACCAAACACAACTCTATTATAAAGCCATAATGAATATCCACCTGATAAAATAACACCTAATGCACTTACAATAGCAGTAATTACATTAGTTTTATAAATACCAGTAAGTAATAAGAACTCTCCAGTAAAACTACTTGTACCAGGTAATGCAATATTAGCTAAGGTAAAAATTAAGAATAATACTGCATAAATTGGCATAAAATGAACAATACCACCATAGTAATATAAAAATCTAGAATGATAACGATCATATAGAATACCAATTAGTAAGAACATACCACCAGAAACAAATCCGTGACTAATACTTTGAATTATAGACCCTTCTAAACCAATAACATTGAAACTAAAAATTCCTAAAGTTACTAAATTCATATGGGCAATTGATGAATAAGCTATAATTCTTTTTAAGTCGGTTTGTCTTAATGCACTTAGAGATGCATATATTACTCCAATTATAGATAATAAGTATACTAACGGAGAAAAATATAATGATGCATCAGCAAAAATAGTTAAACTAAATCTTAAAAAACCATATACTCCTAACTTTAATAGAATACCAGCTAATAAAACTGAACCTACTGTAGGCGCTTCTACGTGAGCTTCAGGTAACCAAATATGAAAAGGAAACATTGGTATTTTTGAAGCAAAAGAAAAGAAAAAAGCAAACCATAAGAATAATTGCTCATTTAATGAGAAGTTCCATGCTAATAAATATTCTAAATTTAATGTACCTACTTGATTGTAAATATATAAAATTCCGATTAGCATTAATAACGAACCACATAATGTATAAAAGAAGAATAAATATACAGCTCTGATTTTTCTTTCTCGTGAACCCCAAACCCCAATTATTAAATACATTGGAATTAGAATTGCTTCAAAAAAAATATAAAATAACATTAAATCTAGTACACTAAAAATTATTAAAAGAAACAATTCAATAAGTAATAAGTTTATTGCATATTCTTTAAAATTATTTTCATTCCAAATAAATAAAATACAAAGAAAAACTAATAATGCACTTAAAAAGAAAAAGTGCACTGAAATCCCGTCAAGTCCAAAAGAATATGAAAGGTTTAGTAATTTCGCATCTAATTTATAAGTAACGACTTCTTGAAAGTAATATGAATTACTATCAAATCTAGCTAGAACAATTGCTGATAAAATTAAGGCAATACTAGAAGTAGCTATTGATACAAAACGTAATAGACCTTGCTTCGCTTTGGCTATTACTGACATTATGATAATACCTAATGTTAATGTTGAAAATATTGAAGTTAATAACATAAAAAATTATAATTTATTTAATTATCGATCGATTTCTCCAAAAACGATATCCTGTGTTCCGATTATTGTTACAACATCAGCGATCATATGTCCTTTTGACATGTCGTCTAAAGCTTGTAAATGACCAAATCCAGGAGCTTTAATTTTACATCTGTAAGGCTTTTCAGTATTATTTGAAATTAAATACACCCCAAATTCTCCTTTCGGAGCCTCTGTAGCAGTATATGTTTCTCCATGAGGTAAAACAAAACCTTCTGTAAAATACTTAAAATGATGAATAACAGCTTCCATTGAATTTTTCATTTCAGTTCTTGACGGCGGACTAATTTTATAATCATCAGTCTTAATAGGTCCTGGTTTAATCATATTGATAGCATCTTGAATAATTTTTAAAGATTGTCTCATCTCTTCAACACGTATTAGATATCTATCATAGCAATCTCCATTACTTCCTACAGGAACTGAAAATGAAAGATCCTGATAGATTTCATATGGTTGATTTTTTCTTAAATCCCAAGGAATACCTGATCCACGTAACATTACACCACTAAATCCCCATTCGATAGCTTTTTTAGAGCTAACTACACCAATATCAATTAGTCTTTCTTTCCAAATTCTATTTGATGTTAGCATTTCTTCAATTTCGTCTAATCTTAAATTGAATTGACTTATAAATAGATATAAATCATCTAAAAATCCTAAAGGAATATCAACAGATACTCCTCCTGGTCTAATATAGGCAGCATGCATTCTTGCTCCAGAAACTCTTTCATAGAATTCCATTAACTTTTCACGTTCTTCGAATGCCCATAAGAAAGGTGTCATAGCTCCAACATCCATTGCATGACAACCTACAGCTAATAAATGATTTAATATTCTAGTTATTTCAGCAAAAATAACTCTAATAACTTTCGCTCTGTAAGGTATTTTAATATTCCCTAATTTTTCAACAGCTAAAGAATAAGTATGTTCTTGAGCCATCATAGAAACGTAATCTAAACGATCAAAATAAGGTAAAGCTTGCAGATAAGTTTTGTACTCAATAAGTTTTTCGGTACCTCTATGAAGTAATCCTATATGAGCATCTGCGCGTTTAACAATTTCTCCATCTAGTTCTAAAATAAGTCTTAAAACTCCATGAGCTGCTGGATGCTGTGGACCAAAATTTATTGTAAAATTTTTTAATTCTCTATTTAAATCTTTTTTTTTTAAAATCATATTTATACTTTTATACTTTACCAAGGAGTTTCATAACTAAAAGAACGAAACTCTTGCGCTAGTTCTAATGGTTCTACAACGATTCTTTTTTTTGTTTGATCATAACGAACTTCAACGTATCCTGATAAAGGAAAATCTTTTCTCATAGGATAACCTTCGAATCCGTAATCTGTTAAAATTCTTCTTAAGTCTGGATGGTTTTGGAAATAAATTCCATATAAATCCCATACTTCACGTTCCCACCAATTAGCGTTTCTAAATACAGGAACAATAGAATCAACAGAAGTAACTTCATTTACGAAAATTTTAACTCTTATTCTTGAATTGAATGTTAAACTTAATAAATCATAAACAACACTAAATCTATATTTAGTTTGTAATAAATCAACACCTGAAATACAACTTAATAAATTAAATTGACAATTAATGTGTTTTTTTAGATAATTTAAAACAAATAAAAGATCTTTATGATTTATGTTAATTATTTGTTCATTATTCACAGATGAATAAGATATGACTGGAATTACATTTTCTAAACTTTTTAAATTTTTAATAGACATATAATAAAAGCTTGTTTTCTATACTAGAACCCAAATGAATGAATTACTATATATTGACAAATTGTCAATAATAATGTAGGAAAATAGAATAATATTCCTATAAAAAATAAAAACATTGCGAATAATAAATAAATACGATCTAAATCAACATTACTAAAAATTACTTTAAATTCGTTAGTGTTAGATTCAGAAGCTTTTGGTTCAAAATAAACAACCTTTATCATTCTAATGTAATAATATACTGAAACTGAGCTTATTACAATTAACATAATAGCTCCTAATAACTTATTAGATGCAACTAATTCATAAACTATTAGCATTTTTGATAAGAATCCAGTTAACGGTGGTATACCTGCTACAGAGAAAAAAACAAAAACGAAAGAAAATGCCCATAAATTATTGTTTCTAAAAAAATTAGCTAAACTTGATAAATATAAAGGACTAAAATCTTTTGAATAGAAACGAGATACTTCTGAATAATTTTTATAAAAAACTGTAAAATGACCCCAAATTAAAATAGAAGTTATTAAATAGATAATTAAGAAAAAATATACAGCAGTAAAACTATCTAAACTATTTGCACTTAATCCAGCAACAAGAAAACCTGTTTGCGCGATAGAACTGTAAATAATAAGTCGCTTTAATCTTTTTTGATTTAATGCAAAAAAGGTTCCAACAAATGCAGACAATAAACCAAATACTAGTAAAATATCACTAATACTATCAAATAATACGTTAATTGAATTAATCCATTTTATAAAGAAAAAAAAGATTGCAAATTTTGGAAGTACTGAAAAAACTAAAGTTGAACTTAGAGGTGCACCATCATAAACATCAGGAGACCAAAAATGAAAAGGAGCACAAGCTAACTTAAAAAGTAAAGTCGAAGTAATAAATATTATTCCAATTAAAACTAGTAAATTTAATTCATTACTATAGGTATTTAAATGAAATATTGTTAAAAGATTTAAATTATTAAGATTTAAGGTTCCTAAGCATCCATAGATTAAAGAACATCCTAATAAATAAAACCCTGAGATAAATGAACCCGATACAAAATATTTTAATCCAGCCTCTACTGAAAATGTTGAATTTCTATTTAAAGACGCTAGAATATAGAAGCATAAAGCTTGCATTTCCATTGTTAAATAGAATAAAATTAAATCTGAAGCGCTTACCATTAATAGTAATGATAAAATCGCAAGTGATAAAATCGAGTAAAATTCAAAAAAGTTAATTTTTTGAAATTTAAAAGATTCTTGAACAATTACCAGAGCAAAAATGCTAATTAAACCAATAATAATTTTACTAAATTTAGTTCCTTGATCATTAATTAAAAGGAAATTTGATAAAAAACCTTCTAATTGTAAATCATTATACATATAAACTAAACAAAATAAAATAAATAAAGTTTGAACAAAAACTTCTTTACTAATAATAGGAAAATTATTTTCTAGATTATTAACAATTCTAACATTATACACCAGTTGAAATAAAATTGAAAGAGAAAAAAATATTTCTGGAATAAAAGACTTTAATGTTATAATATCCATATGTTTTAATTTAATTTTGAAATATATTTTAATCTAACTGATTAAAAATATCCCCTATGAGAATTGAACTCACATTTTTTCCGTGAAAGGGAAACGTCCTAACCGTTAGACGAAGAGGATGTTAGCATAATACTGCGTTATTTTAATGATTTTGAAAAATTTTTTATTATTAAGAATAGAAACAGTAATTACTATCATTTTAAAACTATTTATGAAATTAATTAAATTAAAGCCCACAACAAATGGCTCTAGACATCAAATAAAACTTGATAAGTCGCTTCTTATTAAAGATAGTAAAATATTTAAAAATACTATAACTAATATAAAATCTTCAAATGGAAGAAGTCCTGTAACAGGGCATATAACTTCTTGGCATAAGGGTGGAGGGAAAAAACAATTATATAGAAAAATAGATTTAGATAATAAATCAAAAAATTCTGTAGTAATAGGTGTCTCGTACGACCCAAATAGAAGTGCTTTTGTTTCAACAAATTTCGATTTAGAGAAAAAGTATTTTTTTAATACAATAGCTACAGATCAAAATTTTCCAGGATCTCTATTACAATCAAATTCTTCATTAAGAGAATTAAAATTAGGTTTTAGAACAAAATTAAATAATATTCCTATGGGAACTATTGTTAATAACATTAGTGATGGATTAAATGGACACAGTCAATATGCTAGAGCAGCTGGAACCTCAGCGCAACTAATACAACTAGATAAAAAACATGCAAAATTAAAACTACCTTCAAGCAAAATAATAAAAGTATCTGTTAATTCATATGCAAATATTGGAGTTGTTTCAAATGATAAGCATAATTTAGTATGTTTAGGAAAAGCTGGAAGAAAAAGAAATTTAAATAGAAGACCTATTGTAAGAGGAATAGCCATGAATCCTGTTGATCATCCTCATGGAGGAAGAACAAATGGAGGAAGACCTTCTGTAACACCATGGGGATTACCTACTAAAAGTAAATTTTATTTAAAAAAAAGAAAAATAAAAAAACATGAGCAGATCTAAATGGAAAGGAAATTTTATAGACCAATCAATTTTAAAAGTCAAAGATACTTCAAAAAAACAATTAAAATTATGGTCAAGAAGAAGTGTAATCCCTTCTTTTTTAATTGGATCAACCGTTCTAATTTATAACGGAAAGGAATTTAAAAAAGTAGTTATTACAAGGGAAAAAGTTGGTTATAAATTCGGGGAATTTTGTACTACTCGAAAATATAAATCAAAATCTAAAAAATAGAATTTTATATGCGAAACCTTTTAAAAAAAAGAATTAATACATTTGGGATTATTAATCAAAATAAATTTTTAATAACAAATTCATATTTAATAAAACAAGAATTAGCAAATGCTTTATTTAGAAAAGATATATTAGCTTCGAGTATCGATATTTCTCAATCAAATAACACTACTGCGTTAAATATTGAGGCATTTACTCGAACTAGTAAATTACTAAAATATCGAAAAGCAATAAAGAAAAAAATATTAAAAAAAACTAACTATACCAAAGTAAATGATTTAGTACTTAGTAAACTTAATAACAAATTTTCTACTAATAATTTATTAATCAATTACACAAATATAAACAAAAATATTGATAAAAAAATATTAACAAACTATTTTAAAACTTTCAAAAAATTTAGTACAGTACTATTTTCAAGAGGATTCAATTTATTTATTGATTTTTTAAAAATTTTAAGTTTAGTAAGTCAAAATAAAATAAATCCTAAAGTATTTTTATTAGTTTTAGGACAAATTTTTAAAAATTTAACAAAAAAAAAACATACTAAATTTATATTTTTTATAAAAACAATATTTGATAATTTAATTACAGCAGAAAATAATAATGTAATAGGAATTAAATTGGTAATAAATGGTAGACTAATGGGTAAAACTCGAGCTAGTACTATAAAAATAGAACGTGGATCATTATCTTTAAATACTGTAAATTCAGGTTGTACATCTGAAAAAATGCATGTATATACATTATATGGTGCTTTTGGTTTTAAAATATGGATAAACTACAAATAATAAAAACAATTTATGTTATTTATACCAAAAAATACAAAATATAGAAAACAACAAAAAGGAAAAAAATTCAATATCGTGAATAAAACTAAAGATATTGATGGATTAAAACATGGAATTGTAGGTCTTAAAGCTATAGATTCAGGTAGAGTTTCGTCAAATCATATATTTGCTTGTAGACAATCTATGAATAAAATAATGAAAAAGTTTGGTCAAGTTAAAATTAACATAATTGCTGATACTCCAATTTCAAAAAAACCAATAGAAATACGAATGGGAAAGGGGAAAGGAGCAGTAGATCATTGGATTTCAAAAGTTAATAGTGGAAGCATTTTATTTGAAATAGAAACAAATTCAAAAATCCTTGCTATTAAAGCATTAAAATCCGCACAATTAAGACTGCCTATAAATACAAAAATAGTTACAGAATAAAATACAAATGTCATACAACTCAATATATAATCAAACAATTCAAAATGTTTTACTTAGTAAAAATTTATATGCAAAACATATTCTTAGATATAAAAAATCAAAGGATTTAGGATGTATAGATTCTAATTCTGATTTTTCAAATGCTTTTATTAAAAATGGAACTAATTTAGGTGAATCTATATATTACGATGTTAAAAATTTTAAACATAGAAATTATAAAGAATTAAGGCTAAAAACATATTCACCTTTTAATCAACTGAATAGTTCTTATCAATATGCTAATCAACTACGCAAATCGATAAATACTGTCATGAATAATCAAAAAGCAAATTATATTCATATATTAAGTCCAATAAAAGGTGGGTTCTATGGACACTGTTCGGGAATTTATGGATTTATTCCTAAAAGTCAAATAAAGAATATGATTGCGAAAACATTAAAAGCAAGTCTAGTAAATAAAAATACACTAGCTACGCAAATATATTTTGCAAATCTACATAATTTTAATAATTGGATTAAACCACGAACTAAATTTAGATTAAGCAAAATTTCCATCACACCTTACAGCATAACAAATAATTTCATTACAAGAAAAAAAAGAAGAATATTTAAAAACAGATTGAATTTTGTTTTTATTGCTGAATAATTTTACTATAGACTTATGAACAATACTCTAAAAATAAAAAAACAAGTAAGCGCTTATATTACAAAAGAAGAATTAAAAAATATCAAATTTTTTGTAATAAGCTTTGATAATACTTCAATAAGTGAAGATAAAAACAGTTTTAAAATAACAAAAAATCAGTATACTCAATCGGAAGTTTCTGCTTATATTAAAAAAGAGAATTTAAAATTTCCTTTAAGTATTAGAGAATTTAATAATGAAGAAGAAATTATTAAGTCAAAAAATACTGATAAAATAAATTCCCTAAGCGTGATTAAGATGAATAATCATATATTTCCAGGGAAAAAAAACTTAACTTCATTTCTAACTAATTTTAGTCAGATCTATTTTAAATTTAACAATATTATGTTAAGTATGATTAGATTTTTAAAGCTATTAAAATATTTAAATGAGAATAATGAAAAGTTAAAAACATTTAAATAGAAATTTAATGCACGCTTAAATATTAATTTATTTAAGCAGACTCTTTTGTAATATGTACACTAAGGTGAGTTATTACAATTAAGTAATAACGTAACTAATGTAAGCCATCAATTACTAAAGTATTTTGATTTTAGATTTATTCCTTATACGAATAGAACTAAGAATGCAATCATTAGAGCGAATAGAGCGATAGCTTCAGTTAACGCGAATCCTAAGATAGCGAATCTGAATAAATCATCTTTTAGGCTTGGATTTCTAGAGGTCCCTAAAATTAAAGATCCAAAGATAAATCCGATCCCAATCCCTGCTCCAGCTAGTCCAAAAGTTGATAGTCCAGCTCCGATTTTTTGTGCAGCTTGTAATAACATAATATTATTAGATTTTATTTTTTAATATATAATTTATTAAAACAGAGGAAGAGGGATTCGAACCCTCAATTTTGGATTTGGAGACCAACATTTTACCGTTAAAATTATTCCTCTAAGAATTTACTTTTATAAAAATAGCTTTTGGCTTATTTATTAAAAATGGAACTAATTTATTTAGAGTATCATTATTATCAAAACCATTTATAGAAATAATAGCTTTGTATGTGCTTAATTTAAATTGCTCCTTAGCCTTTTTATAAACATGAGGAGATTTTAATAAAGTAAGCTTTTCTTCTTTTTTTGGAAGATTAAAAATACTATAATCTATAGAAAGATTTTTCAAAACAGATTCTAAATAAAAAGTATAAGCTTTCAATGTATAATTACAAGAACTTTTTATTTTTATTTTTTTCATTTTTAAAGATATATTACTTAATAAGGAAGCAAGTTAAAACTTATTAATATAGAAAAGGTTAACATTAAGTAAGCTAAAGAACTTGGTAAGAATACTTTCCATCCTAAACTCATTAATTGATCATATCTGTATCTTGGAAGAGCTGCTCTCATCCATACGAATAAAATAACAAAAAAACATATTTTTAATCCAAACCAAAATGATCCTGGAATAAAAGATAAAAATGAAAATGGTGGTAACCATCCTCCAAAGAATAGGATAGTATTTATAGAGCTCATTAATAACATGTTTGAATATTCTCCTAAAGAAAATAAAGCAAATCCCATAGAAGAATATTCTACATTATACCCTGAAACTAATTCTGCTTCAGCTTCTGGTAAATCAAACGGATGTCTATTAGTTTCTGCTAAAGCTGATGTAAAAAACATCAAAAATAGAGGAAAGAACATAAAAACAAACCATAATTCTTCTTGACATGTTATAATCTCTTGAAGATCAAATGAGCCACAACATACAACAATTGTAATCATAATAAATCCAATTGATACTTCATACGATACCATTTGAGCTGTTGATCTTAAAGCCCCTAAAAACGCGTATTTAGAGTTACTTGACCATCCAGACATAATAATACCATAAACCCCTAATGAAGAAATAGCAAATAAATATAATACTCCAATATTCATTTCTGACAAAATTGAGTATTTATCAAATGGAATGATTGCCCAACCCATTAAACTA
>JACCEA010391380.1_pt1 | contig 10831 bp, 7 predicted proteins | sample 7449851 | NCBI WGS metagenome assembly JACCEA01 (sample SAMN15323453, study PRJNA562643) | freshwater metagenome | isolation source: river surface water | place: USA:Blue River Watershed | collected 2017-08-18 | reverse complement strand
TTGGAATGAATTACTGCTGCGCAAGCTCAAACGAAAAACGCCCCCGGATCTCGGAGGCGCTACATAATTTCAATAAACTTTACTCGCTCAGCTTCTTCCAGAGCCACTTCAAGAACACGCTCACCCCGAAACTTACTGTTGCACCTACGATGGCCAGGATCATCGTTTTCATGTAATCCTGCGTGTCGATGGTCGCAGCAACGGTAAACACCGTACCGGTTAACGTGCCCATGGCTGTGGTGCTGTCTTGTGGATGATGTATGTTCATGGTTCAGTGGATTAGGATACTACCACCGTCGGAACGCAGGTCTCAGTGTTCAATCGGATCTTGATCTCGATTGCTTCGAAATCTTCTCCGATCTCCTGATCCACATGCACATCTGCGATGCACACAGCACCGGACAACTCTGCACCCGCTTTGAAGCGTGGTCGGCGTGTCGCTTTTACGTTTACCATCAGATCATTTGTCTGACATGTTTTGTTGCAATTTTCGCTCATGTTGTTGTTTGTTATCCGTCCCGTTCGCCACCAGGCAAACAGGACGGAGATTACTACTTTTTTTCTTCTGTGCAGTTTGCTGCATCGTCGATTGCCGCCTGGCTAACCGCTGATGCGACTGCTCCACCCACGATCAGATACCCACCGATCGTTACCACCACTGCCGGGAGTGCGATCGGGGCAGCGATCACTGCAGTTCCTGCAGCTGCTACCATCAATCCCACTTTGCGCAGTTTCTTAAAGAATGGTGGTGTCTCTTCGCCACATCTCGTGAAGTAAGAAACAAGCTTGTCTTTGAACTTTTCCTTTTCCATACTCCAGAGATTACTGCACTTCCACAATACGAAGAGCGTTATACAATCCATTCTTCAGCGTGTACTGGCTACCGTTGATTTCCTGGAAGAACTCGATCTTCAATAGGAACAACTTGGTAGTTGCCACTGCAGGTGCTGCTGCAGGTGTAAGGGTTACCGTGGTCTGCGTCGGATCGATCGGCAGGTTCACTGGAGCAGAAAGCTGCAGATCCTTTTCACCTGTTTGAAAATCCACACCGGCAAACCCGGCAGTCAACTGGATGTGTGTTGCGCCTTGCGGCCATGCTACATCCATTTGCGGAACAAGATCCGTGATCACGATTTCACCTGTCACTGTATCCACTGTAAACGGTTTGAAGAGGATGGATCCCATGAGCGCACCTTTGTTAAAGTCGAAACCTTTCAAGGTTGCCACACCTGCAGGATCCTGGATCCCGATCGCAACAACGCGCTTACCGCGGTCGCTTTGCGTGTCCAGGTTCTTGATAGCTGTCATGATCTGAGTCAAACGAGGGGTTACTCTACCATCAGAAGCATTCATAGCCATCGGGCGAACAGCATCACGGAGCAATTTTCCGGAACCGGCAGAGCTGCCGAATTCCTTCCCGTTCTCACGGGTTCTTTCAAAGGCAGGATCGTTGGCGATGCGCTTTGCATCCACGGATGTTTTCATACGCGCCAGGTTCCCGTCCTTCGTTTTGTAGAAGTTCACGTTATCCAACGTTCCCTTCAACTTAATGAGGCCTGATTGTCTTGCCATTGTTTGTTGTGTTTGTCATGTGGCCCGTTTACAGGTCGGCCATTTCACCTGCTAGCGCGACAAACATCAAACGATTATTTCAACTTTTCAAGACATCACATTTTCTTTCAACTGCATTGAAAATGAAAGTGTGTTTTGTCCATTTTCATGGATCACCAAGAAATATATTTTGAGGCTATTTAGAGTATAGGTTAAGCATATATAGAGTATGAAAACGTGAAAATTAAGCGCCTCATTATTTACCCCAAAGACATCATGCTGATCACTAGCAAGAGTGAGCACTATTCCAGGTACCTACACAAGCGCATCAAAAAGCAGTTAGGCAATGAAGATCACTTTGAAAATCAAGTTGCATAAACATTTCATAAAAAGCACTTTAGTTGTCATCTTTTAGTTTACATTTGCTACAGTGCAGTTTATAAAAAACATAGTGGTTTACTTTTTTATCGCCGGGGTAGTATTCCCTAGCGAAACTGCTCATGCAATTACGTTTGTCCCTGATTTTATTGATCATTACCAACACCACAACGAAGAGCATCATCAATTAAGTTTCATTGATTTTGTGTTGGAACATGCGGATGGTGGTCATGATGAAAAAGGTCAGCACCCGGAAGACGATTGTCCTGTAGATCACAACCATAACATTGTTCTCCAGCACGTTTATTATCTTGAGGAAAATAACATCAAAATAGAGGAAGATCAAAATAACATCCCTGTTGTTTTAACTTCCCCACTGCCGAAATATGTATTCTGTCAATCAGAATATATTGCTAACATCTGGCAACCGCCCAAAATAAATTAATCACACACTTAATTGTAGATTCTTTTGAATCTATTGTTGCTTCTATGGGATCACCATAAGGAGCGTTTTTCGTGATTAATTTTTTTTCATATGTTAGATAGAATCATTCAATTCAGCATAAAGAATAAGTTTATTATTGGTTTGGCTACCGTTGCTTTGATTGCCGTTGGTAGCTATTCATTGAGTAAACTTCCGATAGATGCATTACCTGATATTACAAACAATCAGGTCCAAATTATTACTTCCTCTCCAATGCTTTCCACTCAGGAGGTGGAGCAATTTATTACATATCCGATTGAGATCTCGGTTAAACCAATTCCTAAAATTGTGGAATTGCGGTCAATTAGTCGTTTCGGATTAAGTGTTGTTACAGTTGTTTTTGAAGAAGACGTTGATCTTTACTGGGCTAGAGCCCAAATAAATGAACGCTTAAAAGAGGCTGAAAACACAATCCCAAAAGGGTTGGGAAGTCCTGAAATAGCTCCGGTAAGCACAGGCTTAGGTGAAATTTATCAATATGTGGTCTTCCCTAAAAAAGGATATGAAGACAAGTACAATGCAACTGATCTTCGAACTATCCAGGATTGGATCATCAGACCTCAATTGTTGGGCACACCGGGGGTTGCTGAAGTAAATACCCTTGGTGGTAGCCTGAAGCAATATGAAATTGCCATTCAGCCGGACAAACTGAAAAGCATGAATACAACCATTAGCGAAGTATTCGATGCCTTGGAAAAAAACAATGAGAATACAGGTGGTGCATACATTGATAAAAAACCATACGCATATTTTATTCGTGCGGTTGGAATGGTAAACAACCTCGAAGACATCAGTAAAATCGTTGTAAAAAACCAAAACGGGATCCCTGTTCTTATACGCGATGTTGCTACAGTGCAATTGGGAAGCAGTATCCGCTTTGGTGCTGTTACCAAGGATGGGGACGGTGAAGAAGTAAGCGGAATGGCGATGATGCTGAAGGGCGAAAACAGTGCTGAAGTTGTTGCGCGGGTAAAGGACAAGATGGAGCAAATCAAAAGATCATTACCTGAAGGTGTTGAAATTGAAGCATTCATGGACCGCACGAAATTGGTTGATAAGGCCATTGGCACCGTTCAAACCAATCTCATTGAAGGGGCGTTGATCGTAATTTTCATCTTGGTGTTATTGCTTGGAAACTGGAGAGCTGGTCTGGTAGTAGCTTCCGTTATTCCTCTTTCCTTATTGTTTGCTGTTAGCATGATGCACTTATTCGGAGTAAGTGGGAACTTAATGAGTTTAGGGGCTATCGATTTCGGATTAATTGTAGATGGTGCGGTTATCATAGTTGAAGCCATCATACACAGGCTTCAAAGTAATAAGGTTACAAAGATGCTTACAGTACAGGAAATGGATACGGAAGTTTACACTGCTTCGTCTAAGATCAGAAGTAGTGCAGCATTTGGGGAAATTATTATTCTGATCGTTTATTTGCCAATTCTGGCTTTAGTTGGAATTGAAGGAAAAATGTTTGGACCAATGGCTCAAACTGTTTCTTTTGCCATTCTTGGAGCATTCCTTCTTTCGTTGACTTATGTTCCGATGATGGCTTCCTTGGCATTGAAAAAACAAACCGGACACAAAAAGAATATCAGTGATCGGATTATCGATGCTCTACACAGAGTCTATCAACCGACTTTAACAAAAGCGATGAAGGCAAAATCGTTGGTAGTATCAGTGGCAGTTGGTTTGTTGGTAATTTCATTCGTGCTTTTCAGTAAAATGGGTGGAGAATTCATCCCAACATTGGATGAAGGTGATATTGCCACTCACTTAATCATTGCGTCCGGAAGTTCACTTTCACAGGAAATTGAATCAACCACTAAAGCTGAAAAAATTCTGAAAAAGAAGTTTCCTGAGATCAAGATGATCGTTACTAAAATTGGTAGTGCAGAAATTCCTACGGATCCTATGCCAATGGAAGCTGGAGATATGATCATACTGCTCAAAGACAAAGATGAATGGACCTCTGCTGAGACGAAAGAAGAGTTGATGGAGAAAATGGAAGAGGCACTTGACGAAATCCCGGGGGCTACAACTGAATTTTCTCAACCTATTCAAATGCGTTTCAACGAGCTAATGACAGGTGTTCGAAGCGATGTGGCTGTGAAAATATACGGTGAAGATCTGGACATGCTTGTAAGCAAAGGTGATGAGGTCGTAAATATCATCAAAGGAATCAAAGGTGTAGCAGATGTCAAAGCAGAGCGTGTGGCAGGCCTACCCCAGATTTCGGTAAGATACAACAAAGACAAATTAGCCCTCTACGGCTTAAACGTTGGAGATTTGAATAAGGTAGTTCGAATCGGATTCGCCGGAGAAAAAGCAGGAATTGTTTATGAGGGGGAGAAACGTTTTGACATGGTTCTGCGCCTGGCAGCTGATAGTAGAAGCGATATTTCAAATCTCAAAACGCTTTTTATCACACTTCCGTCTGGAAGTCAAATTCCCCTGGAACAAGTTGCAGACATTGATTACGAACCAGGTCCGATGCAGATCAGTCGCGAGGATGGAAAACGACGTATTGTTGTCGGCTTCAATGTCAGAGGTCGTGACGTAAAAAGTATTGTGGATGAAATTCAGCAAAAATTGGATAAAAAACTCAAGTTGCCTGCAGGGTATTATGTCACTTATGGCGGGCAGTTTGAAAATTTAGTTGAAGCTACCGCGAGGCTTTCAATTGCGGTGCCCGTGGCATTATTGTTAATTTTTGTCTTACTCTACTTTACATTCCGTTCTATGAAACAATCACTTCTAATTTTTACGGCCATTCCGTTTTCTGCTATCGGTGGAGTATTTGCACTGTGGTTGAGAGATATGCCATTTAGTATTTCTGCAGGTGTTGGATTTATTGCTCTTTTTGGTGTAGCAGTGTTAAATGGGATTGTTCTGATCGGTTATTTCAATCAGTTGAAGTCTGAAGGAATGAAAGATGTTATGCACCGGATTCATGAAGGAACGAAGGTGCGTTTACGTCCGGTTATTTTGACAGCTGCCGTGGCCTCTTTGGGCTTTTTACCTATGGCGCTAAGTACAAGTGCTGGAGCTGAGGTTCAAAAACCTTTGGCAACTGTTGTAATTGGAGGGTTGATCTCAGCCACTTTATTGACACTGATTGTTCTTCCGATTCTCTATTTCTATTTTGAAAAAGGGGTATCCCGAAAAATAAATCAGGGAGCCATCAACGTGATTACGCTGTTGATTGGTTTTTCATTGTTTACCGGTTTTGCTCAAGCTCAAAATGTACCAACCTTAACGCTGCAATCTGCGATCGATTTGGGATTGAAAAACAATCAGCAAGTTCAGGCAGGTGAAATGGAAGTAAACATGCAAAATCAACTGAAGCCAACTGCTTTTGAGTTGCCTAAAACAGAGTTTGGCGGTACACTCGGTCAATACAACACCCGTGCTTTTGATCAGAATTACGCCATTTCACAAAGCCTGAGTCCTTTTGAATTTGGAGCGAGAAAGGAAGTGATAAACGCGAATATCAAGAGTAGTGAGTTGAGTTTAAACCTGACCAAACAACAAATTACCTTGAACATTCGCCAGTCCTGGAATAACTTGTTGTACTTGACTGAAATAGGTAAAGTATTAAAACAACAGGACAGTGTTTTTATGCAATTTGCAAGAGCCGCGCAAGTAAGATTTGAAACAGGTGATGTAAATCCATTAGAATCCGCAACTGCAACTGTAAAACATCAGGAGTTACTTCAGCTTGTTAAGCAAAATGAAGCGTTGATCAATATGGAGAAGTCCAGGTTGAAGGCATATATGAATTTGGAAACTGATTTTAATATTGCTGAGACTGTATTTACTGCATTGCCTTTTCTTTCAATAACTGACAGCACAGCATTAAATGAAAATCCTCAGTTGAAATTAGCAATGCAGGATGTTCAAATAGCAATGGCGTCGAAACGTTTACAAAAGTCAACACTGTTGCCTGATGTGAAAATTGGTTATTTTATTCAGTCCTTAACAGGAGTTCAGGACGTAAATGGTCAACCGGTATATTACAATGGATTACCAAGGTTTCAAGGCGTAACATTCGGTGTTTCCGTTCCGATTTTTGTTGGAGGCATGAATGCAAAAGTCAGAGCCGCTGAAACGAGCATTCAGGTTCAGCAAAAGAACACGGAATATTTACAAGCGCAATTAAAAAGTCAGAGAGACCAGCAGATCGAACAATTAATTACCTCTCAGTCATTGGTAGAGTATTATGAAACTTCTGCACTCCCTGCAGCGAAGTTGATTACCGGGAATGCAGCAAAAAGTTACCAGAATGGTGATATATCGTATGTTGAGTTCATACAAGGAATTCAAACCGCATTAGAAGTTCAAACCAATTATTTGAATGCGGTTTCCAATTATAACCAGGCAGTGATCAATCTACAATACTTATTGAATCTATAATTCTAAAAAGATGAAAAGAAAAAATATCATATACATAGCAATTGTCGCTGTTCTTACAGTGGTCATTGTTTATTTCATTTCCACTTCCGGATCCGAAGCAAATGGAACGGTCAAGACAGAAGAAGGACATGAAGAGCATGAAGGTGAAGCAACTACTGTTAAAGAAGTTGAATTAAATCAAGCACAATTTGACGCCTCCGGCATTGAGCTTGGAACATTTGAGATGAAGAACCTGAGTGCTGTGGTCAATGCAAACGGCTACACAAAATTGCCTCCTCAGAATCAGGCAGATGTTTCGGTATTGATAACAGGAGTTGTTCGGAGTATCAATGTGATTGAAGGTGAATTTGTCAAAAAAGGCCAAACGTTAGCAACAATTGAAAGTTTGGAATTCACAAAGCTTCAGGAGGATTATTTAACTTCTAAAAGCAATCTGGAATTCCTTACTACTGAGTACGAGCGTCAAAAAACCTTGAGAGACGAAAACGTCAATTCTCAGAAAGCGTTTCAACGGGCAAAATCAGATTATGAAACCGAAAAAGCGAGAAATGCCTCATTAAAAAAGCAATTGAACACATTGAATTTATCCGGATCCGGGGAAGCCATTTCTACAATGGCAGTGAAAGCTCCGATCAGTGGATATATAACTGATGTAAATATCAAGATTGGCACGAATGCAGAGCCAGGCAAACCGTTGTTTTCAATTGTCGACAATTCCAAAATGCATGTGGATCTTTTGGTATATGAAAAAGATCTACAAAAAGTGAAGACCGGTCAAACAGTCCGCTTTAAATTAACCAATCAGGATAATGTTGAAATAAAAGGTAAGGTCTTCAGTATTGGAAAAGCCTTTGAAAATGAAACAAAATCAGTCGCAGTCCATGCCGATATATTAAATGACAAACAAGTTTTAATTCCCGGGATGTATGTGAATGCTTTGATCGACGTTGGAATCCATAACGTGAAAGCGTTGCCTATTGAAGCTGTAGTTAAGGCAGATGGACGAGAATTTATATTTGTTTTGGAAGAACATGGCGAAGAGGAAGAGCAAGAAGAAGAAGCCGGTCACGACCACGACCATGACCATGACCATGAAGCGGCAAAGGAAAAGAGTTATCATTTCCAACGAATCGAAGTTAAGACTGGTACTTCACAACTGGGATATGTGCAAGTTACATTCTTGCAGAACATCCCCGCGAATGCGAAAATTGTATTGAAGGGCGCCTATTATATCCAAAGCCATTTATTGAAAAGCGAAGGAGGCGGTGGACATGAGCATTAAATCAAGAGGGGGAAAACTTGTTATCCCCCTTTCACTAAATTAAAAACTACATATGGTAATTAGTTTTCCTTTGAAAGACAGAAAATTCATCTATCTCCTGGTTTCAGTCTTAATAGTGATTGTGTTAGAAATACTTTCATTATTTCAAATTCATATCCCAATGCCTTTTGCACCCATTGTCTTTGCTGCTTTCAGTATTGGCATAGGCTATAATGTACTTTGGGGAGGATTCAAAGCATTGTTCAAATTAAAATTCAGTAGCATCAATTTATTAATGCTCATTGCAGTTATTGGTGCGTTTATTCTTGGAGAATATCCTGAGGCTGCCGTTGTGATCGTGTTATTTGTACTTGGCGAACGACTGGAAGAGATCGGAATCGAAAACAGCAAGACAGCATTGGATGATTTAGTGAATCGATCACCAAAAACGGCATTCGTGAAAGACCGTCAGCAGCAAGTTGATCTGCGACAAATTCCAATCGGTACAATCATACTTATAAAGCCTGGAGATCAAATCCCTTTGGATGGTGAAATAATCAAAGGAGAGATTACAGTCGATGAAGCTCCCATAACTGGGGAACCAATTGCAAAAGACAAACACGTTGGAGATCCGTTGTTTGCAGGAACGTTTGTGAAGAATGGTTCTGTTGAATTGAAGACCACTAAAATCTCAACGGATACAACCTTTGCGAAAATTATCCGATTGACTTTTGAAGCTAATCTGAACAAGTCGGACACACAGAAATTCATTCAAAAGTTTTCAAAGGTCTATACACCCATGGTAATGGGGATTGCAATTTTGCTATTTCTAATTCCAACATTTATTTTGGGCTTGGATTGGCAATTGTGGCTAAAACAGGCAATCACATTATTAGTGATCGCATGTCCTTGTGCGTTGGTAATATCCACGCCGGTTGCAATTTATGCAGCAATTGGAAATGCCTCTGCAAAAGGTATATTGGTGAAAGGTGGTAAATACATTGAAGCAATGGCGGGAATCAAGGCTATTGCTTTAGACAAAACCAGAACCATCACATATGGTAACCCGACGGTTTCGGACGTCCTCCCAGTAAGTAACACATCAAGAGAAGAGTTGCTATCTTGTCTTTCCGGTGCTGAAATATTATCGGAACATCCAATTGCCCAAGCCATCGTTCAAAAAACGCTCGATGAAAAGTTTGTGCCGCATGCCGTTGAAAAATTTCAAAGTATTCCGGGAAAAGGAGCAATTGCAAAATGTCTTGTTTGCAAAGATGAAACGATCTATGCAGGTAAACTCTCCTTTATACAGGAACACCATCATGTCGAACAAGAATCAATTGATCTGGTAAAAAACCTTTCTGATCAGGGCAAAACCAGTGTTGTGGTAAGTTTCGGAAAAGGTGTAGCAGGTATAATTGGTTTAACCGATGAAATAAAAGAAGACAGTCTGAATGCCATTGGAGAGATTAAGAAATTGGGAGTAACTCCATTTATGTTGACAGGTGACAACGAAAAAGCCGGAAATTATGTGGCTGATAAAGTTGGAATAACAGAAGTTTATGCAAATCAATTACCCGACCAAAAGGCAAGCGTAATTGACGCGACTTTAAAGAAGTACGGTTCAGTTGGGATGGTTGGAGATGGGATCAACGATGCACCGGCTTTAGCTAAATCCACAGTTGGAATTGCAATGGGTGCATTTGGAAGTGATACTGCAATTGAAACAGCGAATGTTGCATTAATGAACGACAAACTTTCGTCAATTCCTTATTTGATCCGTTTAAGTCGAAAAACAGTGAATACGATCAAGTACAATACAATTGGAGCAATTTTGATCAAACTCATTTTTATTACCCTTGCATTCTTCGGATTGGGCAATTTAGTTTTCGCCATCGCCGCCGATGTCGGATTGACACTAGTCGTGATATTGATAAGTTTGAATATTTTGAAATTTAAATAGCTATGAATTTTCAAATTCCTGTACAATGATGGAATCAGTCTGAAAAGAGACCATCAGAATTAATAAAATTCAATGAACAGATTGGTTTAATTTGCATTCATTTGATGAATTCCGTTTCTTTGTTTTCAGAATTCGTTCTTTCAAATTAAATCAAACAACTTTGAGAAAAAAGTGAGCAATTCGGTTAGCAATTTTTTTTGCTCACTTCTCAAATGCGAGATATATTAAGGGGTACAGATACATTACGCAGTCCCGTCCAGACCGCTAGTTAAAAGTGTTAAAACCCTGTAATTCAATGAGTTACGGGGTTTTGTTTTTTAGTGGGGACAACATAGGGGACAACACATTAAAAATAGTACTTCAAAAAACTCCTTTGGCGCTTGTAAAAAATAGATCTAAAAACTTCCTGAATTAATTAGTTTAAAAAACCCTTCATAATTCTTTGTCGCTTCAGGATTTAATTAACGAAACCACCAAGTAATTCGCTGCGGAACTATAATTATATTATTTATCAATTCCCCAACGATTAGTTTGGAAAATCAGCAAGTCTTTCAAAAATAAATTTCAAAAAGTTGGTGAATTTGACTAAAATTGTAAAATATGAAGGTTGTGCAACCTTGAAGTTCATAAGACTTAAATAAATGAATGATTTAATTAGCGAAATAATCAATAATCCGGGGGCTTCATTAGCAATAATAGGAAATTTGATCATTATCGAAAGTCTACTTTCGGTAGACAATGCCGCTGTTCTCGCAACAATGGTGATGGATTTACCGGAAGAGGA